>Ga0307478_10002368_pt1 | contig 14886 bp, 13 predicted proteins | sample atmos_gasesECM4C_2_FD_203713 | JGI IMG/M metagenome (GOLD analysis project Ga0307478, IMG submission 203713) | Hardwood forest soil microbial communities from Morgan-Monroe State Forest, Indiana, United States - atmos_gasesECM4C_05 | ecosystem: Environmental > Terrestrial > Soil > Temperate...
CGATGATCGGGTGTTCAGGGGCGAGCTGCACCGAGGTGGCGCCGTAGATCGTGTCGATGCGAGTGGTGAAGACGGTGATCTTCGAGCCCGCGGGTCCGACGGTGCCGCCTAAATCGAAGTCTACGAGCGCGCCCTCGCTGCGGCCGATCCAGTTGCGCTGCATGGTGCGAACTTTTTCGGGCCAGCCGCTGAGTTTGTCGAGATCGCGGAGGAGTTCGTCCGCATAGCTGGTAATGCGGAGAAACCATTGTTCGAGTTCACGCTGCTCGACCGGCGTGTCCTCGTGGCGCCAGCAATTGCCGTTTACCACCTGCTCGTTGGCGAGCACGGTACAGCATTTGGGACACCAGTTCACCTTGCTCTTCTTGCGATAGGCGAGATCACGCTCGTACATTTTCAAGAAGAACCACTGGTTCCAGCGGTAGTACTCGGGGAAACAGGTGGTGACCTCGCGCGACCAATCGTAGCCAAAGCCGAGGCGCTTCATTTGCGCCTTCATGTTGGCGATGTTGCGGAGGGTCCAATCGCGCGGGGGCGTATTGTTGGCGATGGCGGCATTTTCCGCCGGTAATCCGAACGAGTCCCAGCCCATCGGGTGGAGAACGTTGTAACCGTTCATCCACATATAGCGGGCGAGGGCATCGCCAATGGAGTAGTTGCGGACGTGCCCCATATGGAGGGCGCCCGAGGGATAGGGCAGCATCTCAAGGACGTAGTACTTGGGCTTGGTGGAGCGTGCTCCGGCGGCGTAGAGAGCAGTGTCGTGCTGCCAGCGCTCGAACCATTTTGTTTCAACGCGCTCCGGGTGATAGCGCTCGTCGCCCACGGCGGTTTTGTCTTCCTGGGGCATAGGACGGTTCAGGCACGATAAAGATAAACCTATATTCTATAACGTCGACCACTCAATCAGGAGTGCGTTCGCCTCTTATGGAGCGCGCGGAGTCGAACTGGGCCAGCAGCGGCTCGCGCTTGTGCAGACGCTCTCGGAGCTCGGTGAGGTATGCGGGACATGTCAATAGCGGCATTCATCCTGGAACAAACGACAAAGAACAACAGCAACCACCAAGGGCACGAAGGGAGCACTAAGGAACACGAAGGAGATCTCCGTGGCTTAGTCCAGGGCGTAGATGGCAAGGCCGCTGAGGAGTTTGGGGTAGAAGTCGGTGGATTTCTGCGGAAGGACTTCTCCGGCGAAGGCGATGTCGCTAACCTGGGTGATGCGGCACGGATTCATGAGGAAGGCGAGGTTCGCGTTGCCGGAGCGCACCGTGGAGAGGGCTTCGGCGACATCGCGCACGTAGGTTAGGTTTTGCTGGTCGCGAATTGATTCCTCCGACAAGCCGAGGACGTTTTCCAGTAGCACTTTGTGGAGTTGGACGACATCAAGCGATTGCTGGCGGAGCGAGAGGCCGGGGAACAGGGAACTCGGGGCTTTTGGCGAATGCAGCAGCCAAACCTGAGAAGCGGTGGCGGCAAGGATGGCGGTGCCGACGTGTCCGGCTTCGCGCAGGATGGCTGTGGCGCGAGCGGCATCGATCGCGGGATCCACGTCCTCGACATTGAAATAAGAGCGGGCAGCGGATCGGAACGCTTCGGGGGAGAACGAGGTAAGACCTCGCACCAGACGATGGGTGGGGAGAATCACCAGGCCTGGGCTGTTCATATTGACGAAGGTCATCATGACCAGCTCATAAGGAGCCTCTTCCGTTTCGAGCGTGCGTAGCAAGGTGCCGCCGGAAACTTGGCGGGGAGCGCCGACAGGCTGGGCGGCGAGGCGGCGTTCGTTGCGGTAGTTGAGGGCAGTTTCGTAGCGGTGATGGCCGTCGGCGACGATCAGTTTCTTGTCGCGCATCTTGCCGCGGATGAGGTCGATCAGGCCCGGATCGGAGACGCGCCAAACCCGGTGAAACACGTCGTATTCGTCGCTGACTTCGGTGGTGGGTGGCGTGGTTTGGGAGAGCAGGGAATCGATCTCGCCGGTGTCGTTGTAGAGCATGAAAATCTGGCCAAAGTGCGAGCGGGTGGAGCGCAGGAGCTGCAGACGGTCGGCCTTCGGTTTGGCGAGAGTCTGCTCGTGGCGGAAGACAACGCCGGCGGAATAGTCCTCGACCCGGCCCAGGGCGATGAAGCCGCGACGCTCGGCAATGGTGGACGTGCCGGGGACGGTAAATCTTTGGGAATACACGTAGACCGAGGGCTGGGGGTCCTGCAGGAAGATGCCTTGGCGGCGCCAATCGCTAAAGTAAGTTGCCGCCCGGGTGTAGACATTTTGCCGGTCGTTGTCGGTGGAGTCGTGCTTGCCGAGGATCAGGCGAACCAGATTAAAGGGGCTGGCGGCGTAATAGCGATCCTGGGCTTCCGGAGTGATCTTGTCATACGGTTGGGTGACAACTGTGCCGGGATCGACGCGTTGCGGGTCGTAACGAAGAGCGCGGAAGGGGACGATGTGGGCCATTTGAGTTCAGCCATTTTAACAAGTCGTGGGGTGTGGGGGTGTGAGGCGTGAAGCGGGATCGAGACGCGCGTTTTCGTCGATGCAAAAAGGACAAAATATTGACAAAATACGGGATTTCTCTGAGTGCAGCCGGAAAAAACTGTGATACGATCCGGCTTAAAGAGGTAAGTTATGCCCCGCCAGTGTGGGAGCGGGTCTTCCTCCGAGGCCCAAGTCCGGAACCGCCACTCGGCACAGTCCAAAACCGAGATCAGAACCATGCTGCGTTCGAACCGTTTCTCCGTCTGGGTAAGTGTGTTTGCCGTGGTCGCGCTGCTAGTTGCCGGTCTACAGGGTCCGATTTTGCGCGCGCAAAACACGGAGGACGATGTTCACATCAAGCCGCGGATCGAGCCGAAGCCACCGTCGGATGGCATTAAGGAACTGGAAAAGGGCTTCAGTCCGCACACGAAGCCTCTGAAGTCCACGGTCGAGCTTGTGCTGGTGCCGGTGACGATTACCGATCCCATGAACCGGCTGGTCACGGGACTGGATAAAGAAAACTTCACTGTCTTTGAGGGGAAGAGTCAGCAGGAGATCAAATCGTTTTCGAGCGAAGATGCGCCGGTGTCGCTGGGAGTGATTTTTGACATGAGCGGCAGCATGAGTTCAAAGATCGAGCGCGCTCGCGAAGCGGTGGTGGAGTTCTTCAAGACAGCGAATCCGCAGGATGAGTTTTTCATGATCACGTTTGCGGATAAGCCGGAAGAGGTCAGCGATTTCACCAATTCGATTGAAGATATCCAGAGCAAACTCGTGTACACCGTGCCCAAAGGGCGGACTGCGCTGCTGGATGCGATCTATCTGGGCGTGAGCAAGATGAGGCATGCCAAGTATCCAAAGAAGGCCATGCTGATCATCTCCGACGGCGGCGACAATCACAGCCGCTACACCGAGGGGGAGATCAAGTCGATGGTGAAGGAAGCCGACGTACTGATCTATGCGATCGGCATCTATGACCATTATTTTCCGACGGAAGAAGAAAAGCTCGGTCCGGCGCTGCTGAGCGACATCACAGAGTTGACCGGCGGGCGGGCTTTCACTATCGACAATCCCAACGACTTGGCCGATGTGGCCACGAAAATCGGGATCGAGCTGCGCAACCAATACGTGCTGGGATACCGTCCAAACAACCCAATAAAGGATGGCAAATGGCGTAAGATAAAAGTGAAACTACTTCCGCCAAAGGGGTTGCCTCCTCTCCGGGTTTATGCCAAGACGGGATACTATGCACCTGCGGAGTAGCCGGGTATTCCTGGCCGCTCTCCTCCTGAGTTTCCTCACCTCGACAGCAGCGCCGCAGAGCAGTTCCGGCGATGCTTTCCCTTCCGGGGTGCCCAACCCGGCTCCTGCGGCCAAGCAGCAGGAGCCTTCAAAGCAAGACCCCGCCCAGTCGAACTCTTCTTCCCAGCAGGAAATGCCACAAGGCCAGGAGGAGCAGGGATTTGTCTTTCACAAGCAGGTAGAGGAAGTCGTGCTGCATGCGACCGTGGTCGACGACAAGCAGCACCTGGTCACGAACCTCGACAAGCAGGCGTTTACGGTCATGGAAGATGGCAGGCCGCAAAATATCGTCTCTTTCCGCAGAGAAGATATTCCTGTGGCGATGGCCATCGTCATCGACAATTCCGGGTCGATGCGCGAGAAGCGCGATAAGGTGAACAAGGCGGCCATCAACCTGGTGAAGTCGAGCAATCCGCAGGACGAAGTCTTCATTGTGAATTTCAACGATGAGTACTACCTGGACCAGGACTTCACCAATGACCTCAACAAAATGCGAGAGGCGCTAGAGAAGGTCGACACGCGCGGCGGGACGGCTTTGTACGATGCCGTGGTGGCTTCTGCGGACCACTTGAAAAAGAACGCGAAGCTTGAGAAGCGGGTGCTGTTCGTGGTGACGGACGGCGAAGACAACGAAAGCCAGGAAACCCTGGAGCAAGCCATCCGGCGGCTGCAGGAAGAGAATGGGCCGACCGTGTACGCGATCGGGTTGCTGGGTGAAGAAAAGCAGCGGCGGGCGCGCAAGGCGCTCCAGTTCATCGCGGAAAAGACGGGCGGAATCGCGTTCTTCCCAAGAAGCCTGGAAGAGGTCGATGCGCTCAGCCGGACGATCGCGCATGATATCCGGAACCAGTACACGCTGGGATATAAACCGACCAATCCCAAGAGTGCAGGCGGATATCGGACGATCAAGGTGGACGCGAAGGCAAAGGGTTACGGCAAGCTGACAGTGCGGACCAAGAGCGGGTACTATGCTGGCCAGGATCGGGCGGCAGTGTCAAACTCGGCTCCGGTGAATACCCCTACGCAGAAGTAACATTGACGCTGAAAGGTGAGTTTTCTTAGTCTGGACTGTGCGAAACGCCACCACGATCTCACGCCTGCGCGTTGCTGACGACATCACGGAACTCGTCGGCGAAACTCCCATGCTGCAATTCACGCGGTTGGTGCCTGGGGGCGCGGCCGAGGTGTTTGCCAAGCTCGAGTATCTGAATCCCGGGGGCAGTGTGAAGGACCGGGCGGCGATCGGGATCATCAAGCGCGCCGAGGCGGAAGGGAAACTGCGCAAGGGTGGGACGATTGTTGAGGCGACAGCGGGGAACACCGGCATCGGGCTGGCGCTGATTGGGGTGAAGCGCGGGTATAAGGTGAGCCTGTTCGTGCCGGAGAAGTTTTCGGAGGAAAAGGTGATGATCATGCGGGCCCTCGGCGCCGAGGTGGTCCGCACTCCGGAGGCCGAGGGCATGTCAGGAGCAATTTCTCGCGCGAATGAGCTGGTAGCCTCCACCTCCGGCGCCTTCATGGCCGGGCAGTTTGAAAATCCCGCCAATCCCGATTACCACTACGAAACCACCGCACGCGAAATCTTCGAACAGATGGAAGGGCAGATTGATGGGCTCGCGCTGGGGTCAGGCACCGCTGGAACATTCACAGGAATAGCACGTTATGTGAAGGAGCGGCTGCCGCGGGCGCACACGATTGTAGTGGAGACGCAAGGGTCGGTGCTGGGGGGCGGGAAGCCGGGGCCACATAAAGTGGAGGGAATTGGGGCGAGTTTCATCCCGAAGAATTTTGATCGCTCGGTCTGCGATGAAGTCATGATGGTGACGGACGAGCAGGCTTTCGGGATGGTAAAGCGGTTGGCGGCAGAGGAGGGAGTGCTGTCCGGATCGAGTGGCGGTGCCGCCGTGTATGCCGCGCTCGAGTTGGCTCGCCGGCTGGGATCAGGGAAGAGAGTGGTAACCATCATTCCAGATTCGGCGGAGCGGTATTTGTCGAAGAAGATCTTTGAGGGCGGGATTTAGGAACAGTCGCCAGTCTCCAGTCGTCAGTCTTCAGCTTGAGTGCATGCGACGGCAGCGGCCGAGACTCCTGAACGGCAGAGATCGCAGGGAATACGGAGTGGAGAGCTCTTCACCGCGTAGGGCGCCGAGAAAATCTTAAACCGCGAAAAGCGCAAAGAAAAGCTGCGAAGGACGCGAAGAAATCCGCTACTTCGGTCGAGTCGATGCGTCGAGCAGATAGCATAGGTCCTTCGCTTCGCTCAGGATGACATCTCTTAAATTTGTAAGTTTGGCTATTTGCCGTCAGAGTTGCTGATCTATATTCAACGAAAAAATATGAAGAGAAAGAAAGCAGCGGGTTTTGCTACGCGAGCGATTCATGTGGGGCAGGAGCCTGATGAGTTGACGGGGGCGGTGGCACCTCCGATTTTTGCGACCTCGACCTATGTGCAGGAAGAGATCGGGAAGCACAAAGGATATGAGTACGCGCGCGTGTCGAATCCGACGCGCGACCGTCTGGAGCAGAATCTTGCAGCACTCGAAGGTGGAATCGGAGCGAAGGTGTTTGGCAGCGGGATGGCGGCTATTAATGCGATCGTCACCACGCTGAAGGCCGGGGATCATGTGGTGTGCGGGAACAATCTGTATGGGGGCACGCCGCGGCTGTTTAACCAGGTCTGGGCGGATTTCGGGCTGGAGTTCTCTTATGTCGACGCCTCCGACGTGCGTAATGTGGAGCGCGCGATCCAGAAGAACACGCGGATGGTGTTCATTGAGACGCCGACCAATCCGCTGATGGCGTTGACGGATATTAAAGCTGTGAGCCGCGTTTGCCGTTCGAGAAAGATCGACCTAGTGGTCGACAATACGTTCATGTCGCCGTATTTTCAGCGGCCCCTCGAGCTGGGAGCGGACATGGTGGTGCACTCGACCACGAAGTTTCTGAACGGGCACAGCGACGGGATCGGCGGTGTGGTGGTGTGCACGCGGCGGGACCAGGTGGAGAAACTGGCATTCTTGCAGAAAGCGGCTGGGGCAATCCTGTCGCCCTTTGAGTGCTGGCTGATTCTGCGCGGGGTAAAGACATTGGCTGCGCGCATGCAGCAACACGATGCAAGCGGGCGGGAAGTGGCTGGATTTCTGGCGAGCCACAAGAAGGTGAAGAAAGTGTTCTATCCGGGATTGCCGGAGCATCCGCAGCACGAGTTGGCGAAGCGGCAGATGTCGGGATTTGGTGCGATGATTTCGTTCGAGACGGGATCGCTGTCGAATGCGAACAAGATGTTGCGCAAGATGCGCGTGTGTTCGCTGGGGGAATCTCTGGGAGGAGTGGAGACCCTGATTTCGCATCCGGCGACCATGACGCATGCGGCGCTGGGCGAGAAGGGGCGGAAGGCGATCGGAATTACGGATGGGCTGGTCCGGATTTCGGTGGGGATCGAGGATGTCGAGGACATCGTTGACGATTTGGATCAGGCGCTGGCGGGGATGTAGGAGCACCTGTCAAAAAAATGTTTGACCGCAAAGTGCGCGAAGGAAACGCGAAGGACGCGAAGATGCTTGTTGCGTGGATACACCAGTAGCAGCCGATGGTCTGCAGAAGAAAGTCTTAAAACGCAGAGGACGCGGAGAACGGCCGCAGAGAACGCAGAGAAGATTTTTTTCTGAGTAGCAGCGGAATCCCACCTTTGGTCAGCGAACGCGCAAAGCTGGCACCCGGGCCATACTCGAAAACTGATCGGTTTTGCACATGGGGTGTCTAATAAGGAAATGCTGACCAGGATTTCCAGCCTCATACTCGTGCTTTTCAGTTGCTCACTATGGGCGCAGCATTCGTATACGAATAAGGATGAAGAGGCCCCCATCGAGCGGGTGAAGAGCTTACAGGCCTCGTTGCTGGATCGCGATTTGCCGAAAGTGACGCTGGAGTTCTTTTTGCAATACGAAGGCGAAGGCGCGCCGATCAAATGGCGGATGAGCAACTGCGACCAACTAAGGCGAAATCCAATTGCTGACCCCAAGTGGGATCCTGGTGTTTGTGTGAAGGCCGAGATCGACCTCAAAGAGAACCGTTCCGCGGCAGTTGTCGTTTCCCTCGGAACACCCAAACCAAGGGGTGGTCCAACCGTGTTTCGTATAACGGTCACCGACCAGGGTGGGATCCGCGATGTCCCTCGCTTGAGTGATTTACCGCTGGAGTTGCATCGTCCTCTGCCAAAATCGCCCCGAGACTTACCCCTTCCGGTAGGGGCAGGGTAATCGCCGCAGTCAGCTCACCGACTCGTCGATCCAGTTCAAGTACTTTTCGCTGCCTGATTCGATCGGAAGGACGATGCATTCGGGGACTTCATAGGAGTGCAGTTCCTGAATGGCGTCGCGCAGGTTCTCCACGGCAGACTCCGTGGTTTTAATCAGCAAGAGAAATTCCTGGGCTTCTTCTACCTTTCCTTTCCAGCGATAAATCGAGTCGATCTTTGAAACGATGTTGACGCAGGCGGCGAGGCGCCGCTCGACCAGCGCATTCGCAATTCTTCGAGCTTCTTCCTGCGATGAAGTGGTGGTGAAGACGAGTCTCTTGTTGGTCATATAGAATCTTCGGGCGGTTCAAGCCATTTTCGATTTTGGCGGTTCCGGTGGATGTTGAGACATCACCTGCTGCTGGTGAAGTCATCACATCCCGGCGGATCCATAAATAGGCAACATGGTAGCGGCCAGGAAAAAGCTGGCGCTACGGGATTTCAATCATGACAACGCCGATCAAGTTTGGCACATCGGGCTGGCGGGCGGTAATGGCCGAGGAGTTTACGTTTGCCAATGCGCGGCGGGCGGTTCACGGGATTGCGCGCTACGTTGTCTCGCAGAAGCCGAAGGGCGCGAAGGTGATCGTGGGGCGCGATCCGCGATTTCTGGGCGAGACTTTCTGCGCAATGGCCTCGGAAATTTTGTCGGCGCACGGGATCGCGCCGCTGGTGATCGCCGAGGCAGCGCCAACACCGGCGATTTCCTATGCCGTCACCCAGGCGAAGGCGGATGGCGCAATCAACTTCACAGCGTCGCATAATCCGCCGGAATACAACGGCATCAAGTTTTCCACGCCGGATGGAGCACCGGCGCTTCCGGAGGCGACCAAAAGGATCGAGGCCGAAATCCTGGCCTTCGATGTTTCGGGCGGAAATGGCTCGGGCGCGAAAGGGCCGGAGTCGCAGGCGCTTGATCCGCGGAGAATGTATTTATCGCGCTTGCGGGAAATTGTGGATCTGGAGGTGATCCGCAAGGCGGGGTTGCGGGTGGTGTTTGATCCTTTCTGGGGTGCTGCCCGAGGCTATTCGGACGCATTGCTGCGCGAAGCAGGAGTAGCGGTTGAGAGTGTGCACGATTATCGCGACGTGCTGTTCGGCGGCCATGCGCCGGAGCCGGACGATCATCTGCTGGAGGACTGTCGCAAGAAGATGCGCGAGACGAAGGCGCAAATCGGGATTGCGACCGATGGGGACGCGGACCGGTTCGGCATCCTGGATGAAGATGGCACGTTCTTCCAGCCGAACTACATCATCGCGCTGCTGTTTGATTACCTGGTGGAAAGCCGCGGATGGAAGAACGGGGTAGGGAAGTCGGTGGCGACCACGAATCTGATCAATGCGCTGGCGCGGTATCACAAGGTGGAACTGCACGAGACGCCAGTGGGGTTCAAGTACATCGGGGAACTGATCAAAGAGGACAAGATCTGCATTGGAGGGGAAGAGAGCGCGGGGCTATCGATCCGGCACCATGTTCCGGAAAAGGATGGAATCCTGGCTGGGCTGCTGTGCTGCGAGATGGTCGCGCGGCGCGGCAAGTCGCTGGGACAACAATTAAGCGAGCTATTTGCCAAAGTTGGTTCCTTCTGCCCGCAACGGGAGAACTTCCGCTTGACGCCGGAGGTGAAGGAGAAGTTCACTGAGAAGCTGCGGTCCGAACCGCAGGAGTTCTTCGGCCGGAAGGTCGCGGAAGTTGTGCGGAAGGATGGTTTGAAGCTGGTGTTTGCGGATGGCTCGTGGATCTGCTACCGGCTTTCAGGGACGGAGCCGGTGGTACGGGTCTACTCGGAAGCTTCGAGTGGGTCGGAACTGGCGAAACTGAGTGGGGCGGCCAAACAATGGATTTTCGAGTAGGGAAATTTCCCAGAGTTCGCGCGTTTCCCAAGCCGGAGGATGGACTGCGCGCCTTCGTGGAGAAGGCGCCGCAGGCGGAAGCATGGGCCGAACGCTGGATGGAAAAATCGCGTCCGGTGTGGAGCGTCCTTTACGGAGAGCGCCGGCGGGTGGCGACAACCGGCGTGGCGGTGCTGACAGGGTGGCTGTTTCTGCATGTTATGTTCGGAGCGAATGGAATGGTCATCTATCGTTCCAAGCGCGCAGAGCGGCAAAAACTGCAGGCGGAAATCCAGAAACTGCAGAAAGAAAACGATCTTTATACGCAGCGAATTCGCGGCTTGCAGGTTGATCCGAAAGCCATCGAGAAGGAAGCCCGGGAACAGCTGCACTATGCCCGGCCCGGGGAGGTTGTTTATGTTGAACCCAGCCCGGTGAGGCCCGCCACCAATGCTGCCCGGAAATAGAGGCCCTGCCCTTCCGGAGACATCTTTTTGGTCGGAGGTATGGTAGCATCTCGCGAAACGTTATTCTGTGGGACTTTTCGGAGAATTGCTGCGCCACACGCGAGGCGGATATCTGGCTGAAAAAGCAAGCGCCGGATCGTCAAGACTATCGATTCAGTGATATTTCAAGGAGGCAGTTCGATGAAGAAAGCATTCTCACTGTGTTTAATGATTTGCCTGGTTGTTTCCGTTGCCTCGTTCTCGTTTGCGGGCGACAAAGCTGAGACGGTGAACGGCTGGATCAGCGACGCCAAGTGCGGAGCCAAAGGAGCCAACGCGGGAGCGGCCGCCTGCACCAAGAAGTGCTTGGCAGCTGGGGAAAAGATGGTCGTGGTCACCGACGGCGATCAGAAGATTCTGAATGTCGAGAATCCGGATGCGCTTAAGGGGCACGAAGGGCATCATGTGGCCGTGAGCGGACATGTGGAGGGTGACAGCATTCACGTGATGAACGTAAAGATGCTGTGACACTAGTTCGAGAAGGGACGGGGGCGGCCTCTGGGCCGCCCTTTCTTAGTCCTGGGTCGAAGAATAGCTCATAACCGCAGAGTGCGCAGAGAACAGCCAGAGGACGCGGGAGAAGAGCTGAGGGCTTCGGGGCTACGGCTTTCGAGCAACGCTCTTAAACACGAAGGCTGCCAAGAAAAGCCGCGAGGGGTCGCGAGAAAATCTTAAACCGCCCTTCGACTTCGCTCAGGCAGGCTCGGCGCAACATCATGAGCGTCTACCCTGAGCGCCACTCCGTCGTGAAGAATGGTTTTGCCGACGACCGAAGACCGACGACTGTCTAATGCACCACTCCTTCCACCGGGGAACTGGCGGTCGCGTAGAGTTTTTTCGGCATGCGGCCGGCGAGATAAGCCTGACGGCCGGCGAGCACTGCGTGCTTCATGGCTTCAGCCATCAGAATGGGCTCTTGTGCGCCGGCGATGCCGGTGTTCATGAGAACGGCGTCCGCGCCGAGTTCCATGGCGATCGCAGCATCGGAGGCGGTGCCGACTCCGGCATCGACGATCAGCGGCACGCCGGTGATCAATTCCCGCAGGATGCGAATGCTGGCCTGGTTTTGAATTCCGAGACCGCTACCGATGGGAGCACCGAGTGGCATAATGGCGGCGGCGCCAGCATCGAGCAGGCGCTTGGCGAAAACCACGTCATCGGAGGTGTAGGGAAGGACGGTGAAGCCCTCTTTCACCAGGACGCGGGTTGCCTCGAGCGTGGCCTGCACGTCGGGGTAGAGAGTGGCCTGATCGCCGATGACCTCGAGCTTTACCCAATCGGAGATGCCGACTTCGCGGGCTAGGCGGGCAGCGCGAATGGCTTCATCGGCGGTATAGCAGCCGGCAGTGTTGGGGAGCAGGATGTATTTTTTGGGGTCGATGTAGTCGAGCAACGATTCCTTGCTGCGATCGAGATTCACGCGGCGCACCGCAACCGTGACCATGTCGGCGCCGCTGGCCTCCAGCGCGCGGGCGGTTTCCTGAAAAGACTTGTATTTTCCCGTGCCCACGATGAGACGGGAATGCAGCTGACGACCGGCGATGATGAGTAGGTCCGACATATTTCCTTATTGTAATGAAACCCGGCGCAAGCGCACAAAATCAGTCGCCTGTCACGTGATCTACGACGGGTGCGGCTTCCGCGTGAGCGTAGACATCGTCAATTAGCTGGCGATAGCGCTCTTCCACCGCGCGGCGTCGCACTTTCATGCTGTGAGTAAGCAGACCGTCCTGAGGAGTGAATTCATCGGGGAGAAGAATGGTTCGTTTCAGTTTTTCGAAACGGGCCAGGTTCTGATTGATCTCCTCGACGATGCTGTCATAAAGAGCTTGTACTTCGGGGTGCTGGATCAGTTGAGCGCGAGAGGAAAAGGCAATCTCGTGGTTGCGGGCCCAGTCTTCCAGCAAGGGAAAATATGGGGCGATGAGTACGGCTGGGAACTTGCGCTTATCCCCAACGATGATCGCTTCGGCGACAAGGGCGTTGTGTTTCAACGAATTCTCGATCGGCTGGGGCGCGATAAATTTCCCGCCTGAGGTCTTTATCAGGTCCTTCTTACGGTCGGTGACGGAGAGGAAGCCGTCGGCATCAAGGTTGCCGATGTCACCGGTCCGGAACCAGCCGTCGACGAAGGCGTTCTCGGTTTCAGCCGGGCGCTTCCAGTAGGCTTTGAAGACGGACGGTCCGCGGACCAGAATCTCGCCGTCTTCTTCGATGCGGACTTCGACATTGCCCAGAGGCTTGCCGACCGTGCCGAGTTTGTGAGCATTGGGAGTGTTCACGGCGATGACCGGCGAGGTCTCGGTGAGGCCGTAGCCTTCATGAATGCGAATTCCAACGTGCGCAAACCATTCCGCGAGTTCATGGCCCAGGGGAGCGCCGCCAGAGATAAAGACCTGCCCGCGGCCACCCATGCCGGCGCGAACCTTCGAATAGACGAGCCTGTTGGCGAGCTTCCAGGCGAGGGAAGCAGGAGTCTTGCCGGCCAGAATTTCTCTTTCATGGTCGTGGCCGACGGAGAGAGCCCAGCGGAAGATCAGATTCTTGGGAAAAGTCCTGGCCTTGCGATCGGCCTGAGCGTGAATTTTTTCGTACAGGCGCGGCACGGAAACGAACATGGTGGGGCGAATCTCGAGGAGCGTCTGAGGGAGTTGGTCAACGAATGGGCAGTAAGCCAGCGTCACTCCATTGAAGAGCAGGGCGAAGTCCACGTGTCGCGCGGTGACATGTGACAACGGCAAAAATGATACGCTGACTTGGTCGCCAACGAATTCGAACCCCTTGAGCGAATGTTCGATGTTGGAGGCGAGATTGCCATGAGTGAGCATTACCCCTTTCGCAACACCGGTGGTGCCCGAAGTGTAGATGATGGTCGCGAGGTCGTCGGCGATGATGCTGTGCGCGCGCGCTTCGAGTCCGGGATCGCCGTTCTGCGGACCTTCATGCATGAGCTGAGCCATGCCGATGGCGTTGGTGGTTTCGGCCGAGTCCATGACAACGATTTTTTCGACCGGGGTTCGGGAACGAATGGACAAAGCTTTCCGCAGTTGCTGTTCGGTGGAGAGGAAAATGACACGACAGTCGGCATCCTGGAGGATGAATTCCGATTGCTCGGCGGTAAGGGTGGAGTAAATGGGTACGGAGACGGCCCCAATGAGTTGGCAGGCGAAGTCGGCAGTGGTCCACTCGGGGCGGTTTTCGCCCAGGATGGCAACGCGGTCGCCTTTGGCAATTCCCCAGGCGAGGAGAGCTTGCGCCACTCCGGAGACGTTGCGGTAAAGTTCTCGTGAAGAAGTGGGTACCCAGCGGCCATCCTGGCGGTGCAGTGTGACACGAGGATTGTCCCGGCTGACGATTGCGAAGAAGATGTCGTTGAGAGTGGCGATGCTCATCCCAGGAAATGTACTCGAGCGCAAGCGACACGGCCTTGCGGGTTCGGGTTAAACCGGCGGGTCAGGGCGGAATTGTGACAGGCTAATTGCGCAGCCCATGTGAAATTGGGGAAAATTGGCAGAACGCGATGCATACGATATTTTTCGTACGTGTGTAGAACTGTAACGGCTTTTTGAGGGTTAACGCAATGCTAAACACGAAGAATCCATGTAGTAATTTTTAACATCGACCCAATGGTCTGACTTGTAAGAAGGAGGAGCAGGTGGCAAAAGCACGAATGATGAGACGTCTCGGCGCAGTCCTGCTTGGAACGCTCCTGGTTGGGGCGCTTTCCTGGCCGGCTTTAACGCGGGCTGCCGGGACGGAAGAGATGAAGCTTCGCGTCGGAGATGCTGCACCGGATTTCAAACTGCAATACTTCGATGGAAAGGATCTGAAGGACGTTCATCTGAGCGATTACCGGGATAAGAAGAACGTCGTGGTGGCTTTTTATATTTTTGCTTTTACGGGAGGTTGAACGGAGCAAATGAAGAACTTCCAGCAGAACCTGCAAAAGCTGGAAGCCGCCGACACCCAGGTCCTGGGTGTGAGCATGGATAGTCCGTTTGCGAACCGAGCATTTGCCGAGCAGATTGGCGTCACGTTCCCGCTGTTGAGCGATTGGGGAGGCGAAGTCACTCACCAGTATGGTATCTACACCGACAAGTACAAAGCGGCGCGGCGTGTGAACTTCCTGATCGGAAAAGATGGAAAGATTCTGGAAGAGCAGGTGGATAAAGAAGCGATCGACCCTGCGAAAATCGTGTCGGCGTGTGAACGGCACAAAGTCAATCGGTGAAGGCGGCGGAGGACGCGAAAGCGAGTGCGTAGACGGATCCCGGTGTGTGGGTCTAATCAGGCACGATCGCTTGCGGAGTGATTGCGCGAGTGAAAGAGAAATTGCAGCCTCAGCGATCTGCATTTTGGGTGAGGGAAGTTTGACGTGTGTGGAGACGGTTGTTATGATCAATGCGCGGGGTGGAGCAGTCTGGTAGCTCGTTGGGCTCATAACCCAAAGGTCGGTGGTTCAAATCCACCCC
>Ga0307478_10002369_pt1 | contig 14884 bp, 11 predicted proteins | sample atmos_gasesECM4C_2_FD_203713 | JGI IMG/M metagenome (GOLD analysis project Ga0307478, IMG submission 203713) | Hardwood forest soil microbial communities from Morgan-Monroe State Forest, Indiana, United States - atmos_gasesECM4C_05 | ecosystem: Environmental > Terrestrial > Soil > Temperate...
ATACTAGCAACCCGAGAGCGGCAGCTCCGAGCGCGTTGAGCATGGCGCGGTCGCGATAGAGCAGGCGGGTGCCGAGGTAGATGGCGCACATCAGCGTGGCTCGCCACACCGGGGCGCCTACTTCGGTTAGGAAGGCGTAGGCGACGCAGAAGAAAATTGTCAGCAAGGTTGCTGGAACGTCGCCGAGGCGCAGGCGGCGCAGGGTCCAAAAAGCTACGAAGGCAAGGATGGTTACGTTCATGCCGGAAACTACTAGGATGTGATAGGTGCCGGAGCGCTGGAAATCGACTCGAGTGTCGCGGTCGATGAAGGCTTCTTCGCCGATGACCATGGCGTCGATCAGCGCGGCCTGCGGCGGAGGCCAGAGCGCATGCACTTTGGCGATGATGCTTGAGTGAATGCGGGTTCGCCAGAGTTCGACGCGGTTGCCGGCGAAACTGGGGAGCACTTCAATGTCTTCTGGTTTCGCCGAGCCTAGGGCTGAGATGCCGTTGGCGGCGAGGTATCCCTGATAGTCGAATGCGCCGGGATTGCGGAAGTTGCGCGGGAGCTTTAGCTTGACTCGGAGGCGGAGGCGTTCGCCATAGTGGAACAGGCGCGTCGCGGTTGCTTCGGCGGCCTGCGGAACGGCTTCCGGGCGAGTGCTGTAGATGCCGAGGCGCACACCGGAGTGCACGGGAATCGGCTCGCCGCTTTCCGCGATGATTTCTTCTGTCTCGACATCGAGGCTTTGTCTGATTTCGTTGGAACCCCCTTCGCGGAATTTACCTTCTCGCGTGACGTGAGCAGTCATTTCGATTGGCTGGCCGTCGGCGAAGGGTTGGAGGCTGGTGTCGAGTGCGTTTGTTGAGCCTCGCAGCTGGATGTGAAGCGCACCTCCCAGGAAGAGTGCGCCCAGACCCAGGCTGACGCTGAGCAGGTTTCGTCTGCGCACGAAGAACAACCCTGCCGCTAGAAATGCGACTCCTGCCGCAACCCACCATGATGCCGGGCGCCAGGCGTAGACGCCGGCTGCGATTCCCAAAGAGTACGAGAGAGCGGCCCACAGCATTGGTTGACGCGGGGGCCTGGGTTGGAATTCAGGCTTGGCGGAAAGAGCTGGGGGTTTGTCGATGAGGGGTAAGGGCGGCATGCGTTTAGTGCTGCGATCAGGGCTTCGATGTTGACGTCATTTGGCGCTAGACGGGACGCCTCGCTGCGCTCGGCCGGACAGCCGAGGCGGCTGTCCCACATGACAATCAGCGCACCAGGTGCAGGACGGTTTCCAGGTGGTAGGTTTGGGGGAACAGATCTATCAGGTGCGCCTCGTCGACTCGATAGCCTGCCGCCTGCAGCGGAATCAGATCGCGGGCCAGGGTTGCCGGATCGCACGAGACATAGATCACCTGGGGCGCGCCTGCGCTCGCCAGTGCGCGGGCTACAGGATCTCCTAGACCACCGCGGGGCGGGTCTATTACTACGAGATCGGGTACTACCGGGTTGGGCTGGGGAGCTTTGGTCAGGTACTGCTCCGCCGTCGACTGCACCGCCTTTCCATTGACGGGCAGATTGTATTGGAGATCGCTGGCGGCTGTCTGTGACGACTCAACAGAAATGATGTGACGGATGTTACAGGCCAGGGCTGTGGAAAACAGTCCTACGCCGGCGTAGAGATCGAGGGCTAGTTCTCCGGAACGGCCTGCGGTGACGATGCTGACCAGTTCATCGGTGAGAAAGCGGTTGGTCTGGAAGAATGCTCCGGCGCTGACGCGGTAGGCTGCCGTTTTGGTCTGATAGGTTAATTCCGAGGCGCCGACTGCGACTAGCGGCTCTTGCACGCCTTTTTGCGGCTCGCGAAACGCTGCCACGCCTGCTATTTCTGGTGTCGCTGCGCACAACTCTTCGGCCCAGGCGCGCACTGCGGCGCGGCGGGCTTCAGGAGCACACAGAAACTCGAGGAGTAACTTGGTGTCGTCGGCATTGGCGAAGAACTCTATCTCGCGCACGCCTTCTACGGCCTTGCCGGCTCGTCCTGCCTGCCACAGCGCCGCGATGCCGCGATTAATCAGGGGTGAGCTGATGGGACACTCTTCGACTGGCAGGAGTTCATGCGAGGCGAACTTGAAATATCCCGCGGAGAAGTTGGGCTGGGTTCGCACTTGCAGGCGCGAACGATTGCGATAGTTCCAGGGCGGCGATGGATGCAGCTGAATTTCGCACTGGAGTTCGAGCTTGGCGATGCGGCGCAGGTTCTCGCGCAGGATTTCTTTCTTGATCTGGAGTTGGTGCTCGTAGACGGAGTGCTGATAGTGGCATCCGCCGCAGCGGGTGAAATGCGGGCAGGGCGGAGAGACGCGGTGCGAAGAAGGTTCCAGAATTGTCTCGACCTTGGCGCGGGCGAAGCCGGGTTTTTCTTCGGTGAGTGCGGCTTCGATTTTCTCTCCAGCGAGAACGAAGGGAACGAAGACGGCTTTGCCGCGGCCGCGGTCTTTGCTGGCGGGCGATTCGGCGGGGAGGCGAGCTAGTCCGTCGCCGCCGTAGATGAGCTTTTCGATGTTTAGGAGCAAGAGTCGATTCTACGGCATGGGGAGGGCAAAGACCGGATTGCCGATTTTCACTTGCAGGAACTCATTTAATAGAGCGGTTGTTGGTCAAATGGCAAGATTACGTCAACAAATCGCAGACCTCACGTCTCACTTGGAGCAAAATTGCAGATCATCGGCCCCACTATGTTACCCTCGGTCAAAATTGCTTTTTGTATCGGCACCTTGACTACCTCGTGTCTCTTCTGCTCCTCCCATTTTCTGTAGGCGTCAATAGATGACTCAGGTAAAACGACGTTGTCCTTCGACAGGACAAGCCCACTCTTTCGCATCATCTTCTCAGTTAACGCGAGGTGTTCGATTGCTCGCGTCAGATGAATGTCCCCACAACTTTGAAACGGAATTTTATCGATTCTGACGTGAACAACCTTACCGACTCTCTGAACATCCTCGATAGCAAGGATGGTGACAGTAATGCCTTGATCGGTTATCCAAACCTGACCGGACCTGTACTCGATTGTCTTCAAGTTGGAATTGTCCGATTGGCCTTGAGCGATTGCTCCCGGAATGCTGGCCAGAAGGAAAGCCCAACGTAGGACGACCATTTTGCTCACAATGATCTTCATTTCTCCCTCCTTCTTGCCGTAGCTAATCAGAAGTATATATCGATCAGACATGACTGTTGATGGTCGGCGCGATCTGGCCTTTACACCACCTATTTTGGGCGCACCCTCACAGCGCCCGTCCTGCGGCCGCGCCTGCCCAGGCCCACTGGAAATTGAAGCCGCCGAGATGGCCGGTGACGTCGACTACTTCGCCGATGAAGAACAGGCCGGGAACCTTGCTGGTCTCCATTGTTTTGGCGGAGAGATCGTTGGTGTCGACACCGCCTGCGGTTACTTCGGCTTTTTCGTAGCCTTCGGTTCCTGTTGGTGTGATCGACAAGGCGTGCGCTTGCTTTTCCATCTCAGCGAGTGCGGGATTGGTCCAGGAAGTTGGCGCGTGCTCGTCGAGCCAGCGGTCGGCTAGGCGGTGGGGTAGAAACTTTCGCAATTCGGCTCGAAGCGTGTTTAGATTTCTCGGCATCTTCGGATCACGAAACGGGGTGGTGAGCTCGCTGCCGGGGGCTAGATCAATCTGGATGGGCTGTGCTTGTTTCCAGTAGGAGGAAATCTGAAGGATCGCCGGCCCGCTCAGGCCGCGGTGCGTGATCAGCATCTTCTCGCGGAATTGCTGGCCGTTGCATGAGGCAATCACTTCGGCGGAAACGCCGGCGAGATTGCAATAGCGGGAGCAATCTTCTTGACTCAGAATCAGAGGCACAAGGCCGGGCCAGGGATCACGGATGGCGAGGCCGAACTGCCGCGCCAGGTCGTAGCCGAATGATGTGGCGCCGATCTTTGGGATGGAAAGGCCTCCGGTGGCGACGACCAGGGCATCGGCACGAAACTCGGAATCTGTGGCGCGGGCGATGAAGTCCTTCGTTCGGTCGACTTCCTGAATCTTCGTATTCAGGAAGATGCTTGCTCCGGCGTGCTCGCATTCTGTTTCGAGCATGCCGAGAATGTCGCGGGCGGAGCGATCGCAGAAGAGCTGGCCTAGAGTTTTTTCGTGATACGGGATGCCGTGTTTTTCGACCAGGGCGATGAAATCCTGAGGTGTGTAGCGGGCTAGTGCTGATTTTGCAAAATGGGGATTCGAGGAGAGAAAGTTTTCTGGTTGGCAGTGAAGGTTGGTGAAATTGCAGCGTCCGCCGCCGGAAATCAGGATTTTCTTTCCCAGCCGGTCGGCGTGTTCGAGAACCGCGACGCGGCGGCCGCGCTTGCCGGCTTCGATGGCGCACATCAGGCCTGCCGCGCCACCGCCGAGGATGAGTGCATCGAAGGAATGGGTCATTTTCAGTTACGGATCGCGATCAATACCGTAAGGTTTTGCCGGCGGCCGGCCTCCTCAGGGGCTAAAGCCCGGGATTGTTTTTCGCGCTTGATGGCACGACTTAAGTCGTGCCCTTCCCGATCATGATCTCGGGTAAAAGTTGAAATCGCTGCCATTGTGAATCATGCGCTCACATGTAAAACAGGCTGAGGCGCGGCAGGCCGTATTTTTCCAGAAGGCGCTTGTGGACGTATTGCTTTTGCAGTTGCTCGATCTGTGCCGCGGCCATTTTGCGCCGGTAAGGCGCTAGTTCGCGATCGGCCTGCGCGCGGACTGCTACGATTTCTTCATCCGGAGTAGCGGCTAGCAGAGCGGCGAAAAGCTTTTCCTCGAGCACTGTGAGATGGCGCTCCAGGTCTTCCAGCCTTGATGATACTTTCCGGCTCTGTGTTGCTTCTGCCAGCTTGCGCAGCGTGGCGGCGGACTCTTCGGCGACCGCATGAACGGAGACGCCTGCGCTGTGCGGCAGCTTCGCCGTCTGCAGCAAATCGGCATTGCGGCGAAGGAAAGCCGCGATCGCCTCGGGCTCAAAGCCTTGCCCCGCGCCGGATTTCTCCGGTGACGGTTGATCGGCAGCCGCGCCCACTGCGGCCTCTTTCATGGCTTCCGCCGCCGCCAGAACTTCCTGCGAACAGTAGGCGAGACTATTTACCTTCTTCGTTTTCGAGGAACGCTCGTCATAGCGATCGAAGGCGGCATCAATGCCGCGCAGTGCGGCTTCGAGCGGAATGCCGGCGTCCTTCCAGGTTTCAATCAATGCCCAATCGAGTGTGGTCAGCAGTAGGCCGCCGCCGCGACGGCGCAGAAACTGCTCCTCGATTTCGGTGAAGTAGTTGAAGTAATTGAAATAATTCTCCACGGCAGCTCAGCGAGTGGAACGTGGCGTGACACGTTCGGCGCTGTTCTTCGTTTTGAGTGACGCCTGTGGCGTCGCTTTGGGCGTGAGTCCCCCGCGCGCCGCCGCGTTTCGCTCCCAGATGATGCGCAGGCCTTCGAGGGTTAGAAAGTCGTCGACGGTCTTGATGTACTTCGATCCGGTGCCAATCATCGGCCCAAGGCCGCCGGTGGCGATGACGCAGGTCTCTTTGCCTAATTCACCGAGAAGGAGTTCGAGGATGCCATCGACGAGTCCGAGATAACCGTAGTAGAGCCCCGATTGCAGGCTACCTACGGTGTTGGTGCCGATGACGCGGGCGGGCTTGCGGATCTCGACACGGGGCAGGCGCGCGGTGCGCTGAAAAAGGGCGTCGGCCGAGATGCCAATGCCGGGGCAAATGACTCCACCGAGATACTCGCCCTTTGCGGAAACGCAGTCGAAGGTGGTGGCGGTGCCGAAGTCGACGATGACGCAGGGGCCGCCGTATTTTTCAAACGCAGCAACGGCGTTCACGATGCGGTCGGCGCCAACTTCCGCGGGATTGTCATAATGCACGGGCATGCCGGTTTTAATGCCGGGCTCGATCAGGAGCGGCTTGGAATTGAAGTAACGCTCGCAAACCTGCCTCAGGACCGGGTCGAGCGGGGGAACCACGGATGAAATCACGATGCCGTTGATCCCCGACGCCTCGAGGCTAGCCATCGAAAATAAATTGCGGAACAAGACGCCGTATTCGTCGACCGTGCTGCCTTGCCGGGTCGCTACCCGCCAGTTCGCTACCAGCCGGTCGTAGCGCGGAGCGGCGTCAGCGTCTCCGGAGTGCGCTTTCTCCCGGGCAAATACTCCCAGCACCGTATTCGTGTTGCCGACATCGAGAACGAAAAGCATGATTGTCTGCCGCCGGGCAATTGTCACCGGGGCGTAAACCTCAGGGGCTAAAGCCCCGAATCCAAGAGCCCTGGTCGGCACGGCCAAAGCCGTGCCCTTCCCGAAACCCATGCTTCGAACCGCGCCTATAAAGATCTACTCTTGTTTCACTTCTCTCTTACCGTGCCACTCAATACCGTCTGCAATCCCTGGGCGGTACGCACTTGCAGAAAGCCCCGCTGGTCCAGGCCTTCCGTGGTTCCTTCGATTCTTGAACCATTCTCTTCGACGCGAACTTGTTTTCCCCGTACCCAGGACGACTGCTCGGCAAAGCGGCGCAGAATCGACTGCCGTGCGTCCGGCTGTTCGACCAGAAGACGGTATTCCCGGTCGAGCGATTTTAGCAAAGCCGTGGTCAGTTCCACTCGCGACCATTCGCTGCCAGTGGCCATCCGGAGCGACGTCGCTTCGCTCTCCAATTCTCTTGGAAAACTCGCCTGGTTCACGTTGATGCCGATTCCGACAACGACGTAGCGTACGCGAGTGGCCTCGGCGTTCATCTCGGTGAGGATGCCGCATACTTTCTTGCCATCAATCAGCACATCGTTCGGCCACTTCAAGTCGGCACTCACGTGAGAATCAACTTGCTCGATCGCCGCGCGCACGGCCAAACCTGCCGCTAGCGAGAGCACGAGAACTTCGGAAGGCGGCTGCGCGGGACGCAGCACCACCGAGCAGTAAATGCCAGCCGAGCGCGCCGACTGCCAGGAGTGTGCTCCGCGGCCTCGTCCGGCAGTTTGCTCTTCGGCAAGAAACACGCTGCCCTCAGGGGCGCCCTCGGCCGAAGCCGCCATGGCCGCGGTGTTGGTTGAGCCAATTTTGTAGAAGTGATGGAACTGAGTTCCGAAGATAGTGCCGCGCAGCAAGGGTCCCAGAATCTCGGGCAGCAGCAGATCCGGGACTGACCCTAGCCGGTAGCCCGTCGCGGGATGTCCCACCACATCGACGCCGAGCCCGCGCAACTGCTGGATCAGCCGCCAGACTTCCGAACGATTCGAGGAAATCTCCTGCGCGATCTTGGTGCCGCTCGCCACCACGGTCGCGTGCTCCATCAACAGGCGCACGATGCGGCCGAGGCGAACGTCGGTGGCCTGTGCGTGTGAAGCGGAAACTCCCTTCGCCGGTATTGAAGCAGATTTCCTGCGCGAAGTTGAACTCTTCCGAATTGTCGTTGTCTTCTTGATGCAGGAATTATGCGGGAATTCGCGGGAAACGACAATCGCGAGCCTGCACTTCACCTGCAGGCCTGCGACTGACCTCAGAAAGATTCAGATCAGCACCCAGGCCGGCACAACCCGCAGGCTCATGTCGACAGCCTGCGGCGAGTGAGTCAGCAGGCCGACGGAAATGAAATCCGCACCTGCTTCGGCGTAGGCGCGGACATTTTCCAGATGGATTCCTCCTGAACACTCGAGCGGAACCCGGCGCTCCAGATGGGCACAGCGCTCAACCGCCCGACGCACGTCCTCCGGAGCCATGTTGTCCAACAGAATGGCTTCGGCTCCGCTGGCCAGCGCCTGCTCCAATTCTTCGTGAGTGCGCACTTCGACTTCTAGTATCTGGGAACCTCGGCGGTTATGCAGTGCGCGTTCGATGGCCGGCACGATTCCGCCCGCCAGAGCGATGTGGTTGTTCTTGATGAGGACTCCGTCGGAAAGATCGAGGCGGTGATTTTGTCCGCCGCCGCAGCGCACCGCGTATTTGTCGATCACGCGCAGACCGGGAGCGGTTTTGCGCGTATCGAGAATGCGGGCCTTGGTGCCGGAGACGGCGTCTACGAACTTGCGGGTCAGCGTGGCGATGCCGCTCATGCGCTGCAGGAAGTTCAGGATTACGCGCTCGCAGGACAGAATAACGCGCGCATTGTGCCGGATCACTGCGACCGACTGGCCTTTGTGCAAGCGAACGCCGTCGAAGATTTCGGGATGCGTCGTGACCTCGTAATGAGAAGTGACGGCGCCGTCGAGCGCGGCATAGACATCGAGGATGCGCGCTACGCAGCCGATGCCGGCCAGAATGCAATCTTCCTTGGCCAGGATGGTGGCCGAAGCCCGCTGGTTGGGGTCGATGCAGGCATAGCTGGTGGCATCGCGCGTGGCCCGGTCTTCGAGCAGCGCGTTCTCCAGGATGGCGGTAATTCGTCGGCTGTTAAAGTCCATAAAGCAGGGGCCAGGGGCCAGTGATCAGTGGCCAGTTTTCAGCCATTGGTTCCTGGGCCATTCAATTCGTCCAACTGGCGCTTTATCTTCTCAATCAGACCGATGAGTTCTTGTTCGCGGCGGCGCAGGCCCTCCACGACACTTGCCGGGGCCTTCGCCAAGAATTGTTCGTTGCTTAGCTGACGTTGATTGTTCGATAATTCTTTTTCGAGCTTCTCCAGTTCTTTCTTCAAACGCTCCCGCTCGGCCGCAACATCGATCTTCTTCTCGTAGATTACATGAACATCGAAATGCGCAGTGCTGCGCGCGCCAGCGTGTTTGGCGAGCGAGTTGTCGACGAACGTAACTTTCTCGACATTCGCCGCGCGATCAGACAAAACTGCGCGAAGATTCTGCTCGATCATGGCGCGAATTCCGGGCTCGTGGGCAAAGACTTTGATCGGCACCTTCACCTTGGGCTCGACTTTCAATTCAGCACGAACGTTCCTTACGTTTACGATCAAATCCTGCAGGATCGCCATTTCCGTCTCGGCGTTCAGATCGAATTGCTTCTCGTTGGCCTGCGGATATCCCGCCAGGGCAATCGACTTCAGCGGAGGCTCGCCCTCATAGAGCGTCTGCCAGATCTCTTCGGTGATGAATGGCATCACCGGATGCAGCAGCCGCAACGACGCGTCGAATAAGTTGACGAGATTACCGCATGCGAGGCTCGCTTGTGTTTTGTCCGCGCCCTCTTCAAAGTTCAGGCGTGGCTTGATCAGTTCGATATACCAGTCGCAGAACTCTCCCCAGAAAAAGTCATAGATGCGGTTGGCCGCTTCGTGGAAGCGGTAGGTCGCTAGCGCGTCGTTTACCTCGGCGGTCACGCGATTGAAACGGGAGAGAATCCAGCGGTCTTCGAGAGTCACGGGTTGGAAGCCGGAGACGCCCGTTGCCTGAGCGAGAGAGCCGGGACTTTGTCCCGGCGGCCGGACAGCCGATGGCGGCTGTCCCCACACAAACCCCACCCTGTCCACATTCATGAACATGAAGCGGGCCGCATTCCAGATCTTGTTGGCGAAGGCGCGATAGCCTTCGGTGCGGCTTTCGCTGAAGGCGATGTCGGTGCCGGGCGCGGCCATGGCTGCCAGAGTGAAGCGAGTCGCATCCGTGCCGAAGCGCTCAATCACCTCCAGCGGATCGACCACGTTGCCTTTGGTTTTCGACATCTTCTGTCTTTCAGCGTCTCGCACCAGGGCGTGGATGTAAACCTGCCGGAAGGGCACGCTGTCGTTCTTTTTCTCCTTCCAGCCGCTGGCCTTCTTGATTGCGGGATCCTGTTCGTGACCCTGCATGAAGTGGCAGCCGAACATGATCATGCGCGCCACCCAGAAGAAAAGAATCTCGTAGGCAGTGATCAACAGCGTGGTCGGATAAAAAACCGCCTGATCGCGCGTCTTCTCCGGCCAGCCGAGCGTCGTGAACGGCAACAGCCCCGAGGAAAACCAGGTGTCGAGCACATCGGAAACCTGCTCCAGCTTCGCGCAGCCGCATTTCGTACATTTCGCCGGCGCTTCGCGCGCGACGATAATTTCCTTGCAACCGTCACAAGTCCACGCCGGGATGCGGTGTCCCCACCACAACTGGCGCGAGATGCACCAGTCGTAGATGTTGTTCATCCAGTTCAGGTAGATCTGTTTATAGTTCTCGGGAACGATTGTGATCTCGCCGCTTTCGACAGCCTCGATCGCTTTCTCGGCCAGCGGCTTAATTTTGATGAACCATTGTTCGGACAACCGGGGCTCGACCACAGTTCCGCAACGGTCGCATTTGCCGAGGGAAAGCGCGTAGTCTTTCTCCGCGACTAGAAACCCGCCCGCTTGCAGGTCCACGAGCACCATCTTTCGGGCTTCGTAACGGTCGAGCCCGGCGTAGCGGCCGGCGTTCTGGTTCATGCGCGCGTGCTCGTCCATGACGTCAATCTGCTGCAGGTTGTGGCGCTTGCCGGCCTGGAAATCGTTGGGATCGTGCGCGGGCGTCACCTTCACCGCGCCGGTGCCGAACTCGGGCTGCGCCAGTTCGTCGGTGATGATGGGAATCTCGCGATTCATCAACGGCAGCAGGGCTTTCTTGCCATGCAGATGCGTGTAGCGCTCGTCTTTTTCGTTTACGGCAACGGCTGTGTCGCCCAGCATGGTCTCCGGGCGCGTGGTTGCCACGGTGATGAAGTCGTTGGTTCCCACGACCGGATAGCGAATCTCCCACAACTTTCCGGCAACCTCTTCGTGCTTCACTTCGAGATCGGAGATCGCCGTCTCGCAGCGCGGACACCAGTTGACGATGTACTTGCCGCGATAAATCAGCCCTTCCTCATAAAGTCGGACGAACACCTCGCGCACCGCGCGCGAAAGATTTTCGTCCATGGTGAAATATTCGCGGTCCCAGTCGACCGACGCGCCCAAGCGCTTCATCTGGTCGAGAATTGCGCCGCCATAGAGCTTTTTCCACTCCCACACGCGCTCGATGAACTTCTCGCGGCCCAGGTCGCGGCGCTTCGTCCCTTCTTTGGCAAGCTGGCGCTCCACCATCATCTGGGTAGCGATGCCGGCGTGATCGGTCCCCGGCAGCCACAGGGTGATGAAGCCGCGCATGCGATGCCAGCGCACGATGATGTCCATCTGCGTCTGGTTGAGCATGTGACCCATGTGCAGGCGGCCGGTCACATTCGGCGGCGGCAATAGAAGCGTGAAGACGGGACGAGTCTCGCCATCGGGCGGCGTGGGCACGGAGAAAAGCTTTTCTTTGATCCAGTACTCGGCCCAGCGCGTTTCAATCGCGCCGGGCTCGTAGGATTTGGGCAATTCGTGCGGCATGGGAAAATCAGCAGTTAGCAATTAGCACTTAGCAATTGGCCGCGAACCTTCCGCGCCGGTCGCGGCGGATGCCTATGAGGGCTAAAGCCAATTGCTAAGTGCTAATTGCTTGATCTTACAGGCGCGAGAAAAGAAGGGTCAAACTGGAGAATGGGTGAGAACAGGACGGGATGGAATATGCACCCCCTTTTACCCTTCCATCGAAGCCAAAACTGAGGTGTAATGTTGGTGAGGGCCAGACCAATGGACAATCTTGAAGAGCGCCAGCGAGAGATGCGAGAGCGCAACTCAGCGGCGAGCAAAAGAAAACAAGCGGTAGCTCCCGCCATTCCTGCCCCGCAGATTGGGGACTCGTCAGACGTGCATGCACTCAAGAAGCAAATTGCAAAACTGGAAAAGAGGGTACTTGCGCTGGAAGCGGAAAATCAAAGTTTGCGACTACAGAAAACCATTGTTGTAGAACGGGGCACTCAGAAATCCGGTGAGGACACAGTCAGAGAACAGAGACACAATTTCTTTAAATACAGCAATGCGCGGCGATATTGATTGAGCCCTGCCGAAAAAGGAAAAAGACCCCAATGATAAAAGGCGAAAGGCTAAACAAGCAGTACAATATCGGCGCTGTCCAGGCACGCTATCGCGAGGATGGACAGTGGTATCATCCGTTGGAGAACTTTCCTGGAGTCCTGTTTGACGCAAGTGGATATGTGCTATTCAAAACGCCGTCGGATTACGCTGGTTGTGCGAGCGTCAAAAAGGGTCCTGATCCGAACCATATTCATATCGAAGGCGGTATCGCCACCTTGCCCTTCTACGTACAGCTAGATCCGCCTCCACTGCAGTCTGGTTCACAGGTGCGCAAGCATCGAAACTAATTCAGCGCACTCTCTTCCGCGCAGCTTGAAACCGCCCCCGGCCTGCTTGTGGCCCTTGATCAGGAACGCCTGCCATCCCGCGTCGCCTTTGGGGTTCAGCATCGCAAGCCGTTTCAGGTCTTGCGTTAGCTGCGCGCGAAGCGCGTCATGTTCGGCGGGCGGCCGGGCGCGGAACTCTAGTCCCCAGAGTATTTCGTAATCCTTCAGTCGCTGCGGATCGGTTTCTGTTTGAAGGCGTGCGCGCAGAGCCACCGCGACTTTCGGCTGCAGTGCAGGATCTTTTGCAAGCAGCCACTGCGCCGAGTTGTCAGTAGAAGCGGGGCAAATGGCAAAAAAAGCTTCTATGTTTTCCTTTACTTTATTTTGGTCAGCGATCTTTCCCCTGAAATAATCGCTCGCCAACTCGTCAAAGGGCCAGGGGAAATTCGGTGCTTTTGCTTGGGCCGCCTCCAACAGGCGAACACTTTCCAGCGTATCTTTGCCGCGAAGCACCCAGCCGGCCAGCAGAAGCGCGAGTGGATCGTTGGGATCGTCCTTTGCCATTTTAACGAGCCGGTTGCGGAGCCCAGCGAACTGGTCCGGATCTTCCGAACGCATGCTGTTGACGAGAGTTTGATAGGGCTCAAGCTCACGTGGATGCTCGGCGATCAAATCGTTGAGCACCTCGCGCTCCAAGGTCACGCGCTCTGGGCGCTTCATTTTGTCCAGCAACTTCGGGTCGAGCTTTTTGTCCAAGACTTTGCGCACTTCGGGCGCGGTCTCGCACCCTGGAAGGGATCGCGCGCTTTGACCCTGGGCCGGAAACGAATTGCCAATGAAGGCAGCCGCTATCAAGGAGGCAACCGATAAGTAAGCGCGCATCGAATCCCACACTCCTCTCTTTTCCGGACCGAATGAGCAACACCGTTTGGGCGGCGCTTTCTTTCGCCACGGCATGAATTATGCGCCTTCTGGGTTGGAACGAACAAAGGGAACTATCTTGCTGCAACTTGTCGGATGCGTGTGTGTCCAAGGTGAGGGAGGGTGAGGGTTGATAGCTGAAGCCGGATTCCTACTTCTTCTTCGACATTTTCCGGTTGATCTCTTCCATGAGCTTGGGGCGGAGATCGGCGAGCACGCTGTCGACGATGCTGGCGACGTTGCTCTGGTCACCGTCCGCTGCGGCGGCCGCCAGGGCTTCCTGCGAAATCTGTTCGGCGCCTGCGGCCACTGCCCGGGCGGCAGTCTCCGGCGCTGATTCGGGCTGGTCGATTTGGTGGGGTTGGGCTGCTGCTACTTGGTTGCTTTGGCTGCTATCGTGGACTTGACGCCAGGTGGCCCATGCCGCGGCCGTGTTCTTCACAGTTTCGGAGTCGTGTCTCGGCTCGGGTGCGGGTTCCGCGGTTGGGTTCTCCGGTGCGTCCTCCTCACGAGGAGTGCTGGGCGAAACGGTGCTGATCGAGGCGGCTGCGACGGGTTCAGATTCCGCGCGAGGCTGCGATTCCTGCGCCATAGATGGAGCAGGCTCGGCAACGGGTGCTGGCTTTTGATTTGATTCCGCGAAGGCTCCGGTCGGGGACGTTTCGGCAGGAGCTTCCACCGGAGTAATCTTTGCTGTAACGGGCGCAGGGGTTGCGAGTTCCGGGACTTTGATCGGCTCCGCGCTCGAAATCGGCGCAGGCGATTCCACTGCCGCTGGTGCGGAAGAATTCCTGGCGGAGACAGGATCAGCCTCCGGAACACGGGCGCTACTGGCAGACTCCGCAGCCGCAAAGGCGTCGTGCGCCTTCTGCATTTCGTGGTCGAGTGAGATCGCAGCCTCGCTGCCTTCCAGGGCAACCGATACTGCTGTCCATCGCGATCCGCCTGGGCTCGTAGCCACTACAGATTCGGCTGTGGCCGCTATGGTGGCGGGCACGTCCGGCGTTTGTCCGGCGCGGGCATCGCCCTCCCGCCGACGGTAAGTCTCAGCCGCCGGAGCCTCTCCAGATACGCGGTCGCTCTTATCTTCTTGGCTCTTGCTTTCTGAGCTCTTGCTTTCTGCCAAGGCCTTGGTCTTCGCTTCCACTTCAACCTTGGATGCGACGACCTCATGTGAGGCGGGAAGGTTGACTTCGGCTCTGTGGGAAGCTGGCTCTGAACTCGCGGGACTCGTGCTTTCAACAATCGTCTCAGCAGTCTTGGCTTCCGCAGTCTTGGCTTCAGCAATCTCGGCGTTAGGAATTTTGGATTCGACAAGCCGGGTCGCAGAAGCCTGACTCTCCCCTTTTAGGGCGGAGACGACCCGCTGCATCTGGGCTGCTGCGGCGGCAATCGCGGCCACTTCCTCGGGCGTCACATCCTTCGGCAAGCCTGCCGGCGCCAATGCAGCCAGATCCACATTCGCTTCCGCCGCTCCCGCAGTCGGTTGCCCTGCCTGCTGTTTTTTCTCCCAAGTCTTCTCCGCGGAGGCCGTAGACTCGTCCGCGATCTTCTCTTCTTCCGCCTTGTCCTTGTCCTTGTCCTTGGGAAACCCGATCCGGTTCTTCCATCCAATGTCGGTATTCGCCGCCTCGCGGCCACCGCGACTGGATCCCTCTGCGGCCGCGATCGCGCGCGCGAAGCGTCCAGGTTTGGAGGGTTCTGCCCGCGGCACCACCTTGTCTTCCATTTTCGACAGGGTACCCAGCAACTCGCTGGCTTCAAAGGGCTTGACGATGAAGCCTTCGGCGCGCACGCGCTGCGCTTCTTCCGGCTTGAAAGGCTCGAGCTTGCCGAC
>Ga0307478_10002370_pt1 | contig 14882 bp, 13 predicted proteins | sample atmos_gasesECM4C_2_FD_203713 | JGI IMG/M metagenome (GOLD analysis project Ga0307478, IMG submission 203713) | Hardwood forest soil microbial communities from Morgan-Monroe State Forest, Indiana, United States - atmos_gasesECM4C_05 | ecosystem: Environmental > Terrestrial > Soil > Temperate...
CTGGTTTCGCCAGGACGAAAAATGGCTGGCCTGGGCGGTGATGATCTATGGACTGGCCGCGTCGATTCTGCCGGTCTGGCTGCTGCTCACGCCGCGCGATTACCTCAGCACGTTCCTGAAGCTCGGCACGGTCGCGGCGCTGGCGGTCGCCGTCGTTCTCCTGCGACCGATCTTGCTCATGCCATCGATCTCGCGGTTCATCGATGGCACCGGCCCGGTATTCGCCGGCCCGGTCTTTCCGTTCGTTTGCATCACGATCGCGTGTGGCGCGGTCTCCGGGTTCCACTCGCTCATCGCCTCGGGCACAACCTGCAAAATGATCGCGCGCGAGTCGCGCATCCGCGACATCGGCTATGGCGCGATGGTCACCGAGATGATGGTCGCGCTCATGGCGATGATCGCCGCCTGCGTCCTCCTGCCAGGCGAATATTTCGCCATCAACACCAAAGGCGCGCCGACCGAAGTGGTGACGCGAATCACCGCCGCCGGTTTCCCTGTTACCGAAGCGAACATGGAAAAGCTCGCGGCCGATCTCGGCGAGAAAACGATGTTCAACCGGGCTGGGGGAGCGCCCACGTTCGCGGTGGGAATGGCGCACATGTTCTCGCGCGTCACGTCGAACCCGACCGCGCTCGCGCTCTGGTATCACTTCGCCATCATGTTCGAAGCGCTCTTTATTTTGACCACGCTCGATGCCGGGACGCGGGTCGGGCGATTTTTGCTCCAGGATTTGCTCGGGAATATCTGGAAACCGCTCGGCAACACCGGCTCGTTGCCGGCGAACCTTTTCTCCAGCGTGTTGCTCGTCGCGGCCTGGGGCTGGTTCCTTTACCAGGGCGTGATCGATCCGCTGGGCGGCATCAACAGCCTTTGGCCGCTCTTCGGGCTCGCGAACCAATTGCTCTCGATCATCGCCCTCTGCCTCGGCACGACCGTGCTGATCAAGATGGGCAAGGTGCGTTACCTTTTGGTCACCCTCGTGCCGTTGTGCTTCATGGCCACTGTCACCTTCAGCGCCGCCTACCTGAAAATCTTTTCTGCCGATCCAAAGCTCGGTTTCCTGAGCGGCGCCGATTCTCTTACCCGAACGGCGGCGACATTGGGCGACACCACCAAAGCCGCCGAGATGACGCGTCAGGCCGCGATCTGGCGCTTCGACGCGTTGGTCGCTCTCTGTTTTGTCGCGCTCGTTTTCCTCATCGCTGCTGGCAGCGGGCTCGAGTGGTGGAAACTCCTGCGCGGCACGAAACGAATCGTGTTGCACGAGAGTGAGTTCATTCCGCTCTCCGGTGCGGAGTCGACCGGGGTCTAGTCGCTACTTCCGGCGGAGTAGGACGATGATTTCCTGGTCGCGGCGGCCGAGGATGACGCGGCCGTCTTCGATGGATTTGACGGTCAGTTGATAGGTCTGGTTACCGAGCTGGAGACCGAAGGCCTGGCCTTCCTGCATCGCTTTTCCGTTGATGATGGCGAAGCGGGTGCCTAGATGATCAAGCGTGATCGAGCTGACGACAAACGCGGAGGGAAGAATGTCTGAGGCGGTGTGTTCGGTCGTGTCGTTGTTGCTCTGGACGCGCGCGACGGGCTTCCAGCCGATGGGCCAGAAAGGATTCCGTCCGCTCGCGTCCATCGTGAAGGACGATTTGTTTTTTAACTCGATGGCGGTGGGTGCGTCTTCGGCGCGGAGGCAGGGAAGCGACAGCGCACTCAAAGTCAGGATAGCCAGGATCGTTTTCATCGTTTCACGATTGCGGTGCTCGCACTGAGCGTCACTTGTTGGAACTGCGGATCTTCTGGCATCGCCTTGATGTTGATGTGTATGATCGAAAGAAGAGGCTCAGTGTTTTCGAGCGCGGCGACGGCCTTGGCGAGTGTCGAGAAATCAGCCTGGGGTAGTTCGAGCGCCCAGTTGTAACGCATCCAGTTGGCAAGATCGGTTTCCTTGAAAGCGACGCTGTTCTCGAGGCGCACCGTGGCTTTGTCGATCTGCTGGTTCGCGAAAAATGTTTTCATCCGCGGCGGGAACCAGGCGATCGGTGCGCCTTCTGGACTGAGGGCTTTGAGCGCGGCGAAACGTTTCGTGGAGGCGTTCGCTTGTTTTTCCAGGTTACTCGTTTTGATCAGTTCACTTTTCGAGCTCGCGGATTTGCCCTGAAGCCCGTCGATCTCGGCCAGCATGGAATCGCGGCTGGCGTTGAGCGGGCCGAGAAAGAAACTGAAGTAGACATAGATGAGCACAAAGAAACCGATCGTGCTCAGCATCAGTTTTTGAATCTGATCCTTGGAAAGCTTTACCTGGATCAGTTTCATGACTTCGGCTCCCGGATCTTGGTTCGGGGTCCCGGCGTCGGCGTAGGCTTGGTCGCGGTGGTGGCGAAGGTGGCGTTCAATCCAAAGCGGGCCATGGCCATGTTGGAACCGCCGATGTTCACGATCGTGTCGAGATCTTCGAGCGCTTTGAATTCGACCTTTACATCGCTGTAGCTTTGTCCGAGCTGCTCGAGGAGAAGTTGACGGAGCTCTTCGGCGGCGGCGCGCGGTTCGCGCCCGGCGGCCAGGCCTTCGATCACGACGCTGATTTTTCCATCGTCGAGCACGCTGCCGTCGACGCTCGTCAGCTGCGCGTTGGGCGCGACGCAACGGGAAAGTTTTTCCAGGAAGGGCGCCCAGAAAAAGCGGCCGTCGATCATGCTGTCGAGCACCTTGGTCGTGCTGATGATGCCGTTTAATTCCGCGGACCGTTTTTGGGCGGCGGTGACTTTAGGTTCGACCTTCCCCCAATCATGCTGGGCCTGGCCGAGCTGGGTGCGGATTTCGAGCACCTTGTAGGCGTTCCACAAGTAGTAGGCGACCATGAGCGCGCCGACCGCGCCGAGCACCATCATGCCGATCTTGAGCGGATCGCGCTGGCGCTGGCGTTGTTCGAGGATTTCCTCGTGGAGGAGGTTGAGGTGGAGAGCCATGGACGCGCGTTAGTTTCGCAGGTATTCGAAGGCCGCGCCGCAGGCGACGTTCAGTGAGACAAATTCGTTCGGCAACGCCTGGCGCTTCGCCGGCGAGAGCGCCACTTCGCAGGTTTCGAGCGGGTCCCAGATTTCGCACGGCAATCCCAGTTCATCGCTCAGGGTTTGCAGAATCGTCTCGGTGCGGGCAAGGCCGCCCGAAACAAAAATCCGGTGAATGCTCTGGTCGTGCTGGCCTTCGAAAAAGCCGATCGAGTTGCGCACTTCGGTCGCGAGCCGGGTCAGCGAGGTGCGGCAGATTTCCGCCATGCCGGGGTCGCCTTCTTCCATCATCACGCGGGCCGCATTGGCGTCGAGCGCGCCGTCTGCGGTCAGCGCCTGAGTCAGCGCCTTGCCGCCGTAATCGATGCTGCGCACAAGCACCAATTCCTTTTTGCTGCCGATCAGGACGGTGCTTTGGAGGTGGCCCATGTCGAGCAGGAGGAATGCGTCCTTCGCGAAGATTTCCGGGTAGGCGAATTCGAAAGCGTTGAACGAACAGACCGGCGCCAGCTGAAGAATGTCCGCGGCTGTCCGGGTCTTGCTGCAGGCCTCAGAGATTTGTTTCACCGTCGGACGCAACATTCCGCCGACCAGATATTTCGTTTTGGCGACGCCGTTCTGGTCTTGTTCGGCGGCCCAGGCGCCGTTGCTGCCGTTTGAGCCGGTAGCATCGTGACCATTCGCCTCTTCCGCGAGGACCGGCGCGCAATCGAGCACGAAATCCTTGCATTCCTGATTCAGGACCGCGAGGCCATTGAGCCGAAGGGCGTTGCGCAAAAGATCGATCGGCGTGTTCGGCTGCTCGATGATTCGAAGCAACGACGCCGGGTCGGAAATGGCAATGGCGCAGCCTTTGGCGCTGCCGCCCAGATCCTTGAACAAGAGCTTGAGGTGTTGCGCCAGCTCCTCCGGCGTCTTTAATTCCTCCGGCACCTCGCGCGAGGCGTAACTCGTCAGGACGAAGCGGTCGTCGCTCTTCCGTTGAAGGAGAACGCCCTTGAAGACGTGCTTGCCGAGATCGATGCCAAAGACAGAGTTTCCGCGCCGGGCCATGATGCTGATTCCATATAGCGGGAAGCGTGCCGACAAAGGGGGCCTTTTCTACCTATGTTCCCCTGTAGCCGCGGCCCTGTGGGCCGTCTCTTCTTCATGACGGCGAGTCCCACTGGAACGGCCCGCAGGGCCGTGGCTACAACGCTTCGGCCGTCCGGTAGCCGAAAAACTGGTGCTCTTTGATCATCCGAACCACTTCCGGCGGCACCATCGCCTCCCAATCGGCATCGCCCGACTGGAGCTTCGCCAGCGTCTCCGGCGGATGGATTCGCAGATATTCGGGATTGTAATCGGTGATCTCCTGGATGAATTCGTTCTCGACCAGGTAGCGGTAAAGCGAGCGCAGATTCGGCGCGACTTCGAGCTTCTGCGCTGTGACCAGCTCGCCGGTCTGCTCGTCGATCATCGGATAAACGTAAAGCTTCAGTCCGCTTTTAAACATCCGTCCGAGGGCCTCGAGAATCCCACCCTCCAGATTGAGATAATATTTCTCGTCGAAAATTTCCAGGAGGCTGGGAACGCCCATCACCAGCCCGATCTTCCGGCTCGTGTAGCGCGAAAGATAAGAGGCCAGGCGAAAATATTCGCCGAACTTCGAGATGATCACCGTGCGCCCGAGCGCGCCGAGGATATCCACGCGCGCAAGAAAATCGGCGTGGTTCAATTGCCCTTCGGCCAGCAGGTTCTCCAGCGTCATTTCCATCAAAACCACCAGGTCCGCATCCGAGCAGCCCGATTTCAGAAACACCGACCGCGCGCCGTTGAGCATGTCGTTTGTTGCGTAGGTCACCGGGCGGAAACTTCCGCGTTCCACCAGGATCGATTTCTTGTAGAGAATGTCGGCGGCCTGCACCATCTCGCCGCCATCCGCTGTGAAAATAACCGCGTCGGTCAGGCCCTGGCTCACGAGCTGCAAACTCATCAGGCGATTGTCGACCTCCGCGTAAGCCGGCCCGGAAAACTTGATCAGGTCCACCTGCATCCGGTTTGGGTCGAGATTTTCCTGGAGCGACGCGATCAGCTTCTCCGGCTGCTCATGGTAGAACGCACCGAAGAGCAGGTTCACGCCGATAATCCCGAGCGCTTCCTGCTGATCGACATTCGATTCATCCAGCATCCGGACGTGAATGATGATCTGGCTCGGCTCGCCGCGCGGCTCCGCCTGGAAGCGCACGCCCAGCCATCCGTGCGATTCGTTGTGCTGTTTGAAACTGCGGGCCGCCACGGTGTCGGCAAAAACGAAAAAGGTGCGGCCGCCGCCGAGCTTTTGGTTGAGCCGCTCGATCAGCAGGCTGTACTCGTGATCGAGCATTGTCTGGAGGCGTTTCCGGCTGACGTATCGGTCGGCTGGTCCGTAAATCGCGTCGCTGAACGTCATGTCGTAGGCGGACATCGTTTTCGCCACGGTTCCGGCCGCGCCGCCTACGTGAAAGAACCGGCGCGCCACTTCCTGGCCCGCGCCAATTTCCGCGAAGGTGCCGTACTTCTTCGCGTCGAGATTTATTTGGAACGCTTTTTTGTCCGTCCCGAGATCCATCTCCGCCTTCATCCGTTCTCAAGATGCGGGACATTGGCCGGCTTCACAACCGCGCGGAGCCAGAGTGCGTAAATACGCGTGTCATCCCGAGCCGCGCAGACGGCGAGGGACCTCACAGTCGTAGATTAACCGACGCGAGAAACGCTTCCGCGGTGCGCGCGGCCAAGACTTCGAGCGAGCCGATCTTTGGTTTGGGTAATTGAAACGGCGACTGCGAGGTCCCTCGGCGCGCTGCGCCAGCCTCGGGATGACACGCCAGAGGCGGTACTACAGCCGCACGCGCTCCGCGCTTGCGGCCGGGATCCAGCCGCGCTGGTCGTTAGGCAGGGCGCCGTAAATCCAATCGCCGCGCTCGCTCAGAATCTTGATTTCACTGCCGGCGGGCAAAAGCAAAACGCTCTTGGCATCGTCCGCCGTCGCCAGCCGGGCCTCGATCTCTTTTCCTGTCACCACGGCAAGCGCATTTCCGCGGGTTCCGTTCTCCAGCGTGTAAATCGCGAAGATCGATACGCCGCTCACCGCGACGCTCAGCGCGATGAGCGCGATCCGCCCCGCGGAACGCCGGCGCGATAACAACAAATGGGCGATCATAAACAGAGCGAACCAAAACCCCGCCGCGGCCGCGATCGAGTATTGTTTCACCGTCGCCATGTTCGCATAGCGCTCGACCCAATCCTTCCTCAGTTCGAGCGCGCGCGCTTCGTCCCGCGCCAGCCGCAGGTTCGCGTCCGCTTCCGGATGATGCGGATCGAGCGCGAGCGCTCTCTCGTAATTTAGGATCGCTTTGCCGAAATCGCCGAGCCGAAACCGCGCGTTGCCCAGGTCGTAAAATAAATTCGCGTTCCAGTTTCCCGAGCGAACCAGGCCTTCATAACCGTCGGCCGCTTCTTCAAAACGTCCCTCGTTATAGGCCTGGTTGGCTTTCGCAAACGCGCTCTGGTCCGCGGCCGAAACAGCGCCGGCGAAGACGAACACAATCGCCGCGATGGACAAACAAATCCGTTTCTTCATGGCCGGAGGTTATCGATCAATTCGAGCACTTCGTTCCGCGTTTCCGCGGGGAGCAGGCGAATGCCGTTTCCGCCACCGCTGTAACGCGCTTCATCGCTTTTCTCGAACAAACGCCGCAGCCGGATCCGCGCGGCTTCGTCCATTCCAAAAGCCGCCGCCGCCATTTCGGCATCCACGGAATTCGGATCGACGTTGCGCGCGAGCGCGGTCTTGAGTTGGACGGCCCGCGACGCCCGCGAAAAATATTCCTCGGGCGAAACATCCTCACGCCGAAGGCTCCGTTGCAGAGCCGCCGCCTCGTGCTGCAGGGCTTCGCGGCGCCGGGCCTCGCGGTTGTTCAGGTGAGCGAGTCGAATCTTCCACCCAATAAAGCCGAGCATGGCCAGCAGCGGGATCAATTGCGCCAGCCAGAAGGATTGCCGGCCGAAAAGCGGAGTGAACGACTGCGATTCTGCCGGCAGCTCGGTCAGTTGATGGAGGATCTCCTGTTGCGTTGCCTGGCGCGGCGTTTGCGCTGGCGCGGTCGTCGGCGCTTGTGACGATGGACCGGGAGCCGTTGTCGTGCTCGGCGCCGTTCCACCTTCCACCCGAACGGGAATCGGTTCGGCCCGCAACGTCACATACTGTTCTTTCGCCGGATCGAAATAAGTAAAGAGCTGTGCCGGAATCTTGTCTTTCCCCTCGTTCGCGCTCAGCACCGTCTCAAACGTCTTCGTCCCGCTGATCCCGATGTCGTCATCCTGCTTGAAATCAGCCGATGGCGGATACTTGTGCCAGCCGCGCTCATCTTCGAACGCCGGCGCCGTGACGCGATCGAAGTTTCCACGGCCGGTGATCGTCGCCCTCACCGTGAACGGATCGCCGACTTGTGCGCTTTTCGGTTTCGCATCGGTCTCGAGGGTGAAATTGCCGACGGCTCCGCCGAAATCCGGACGCGCTCCCGGCGGCAGTGATTTCACTTCCAGCATGACCGCTTCGCCCTTGACCTTTATCTCCTGCGGTGTGCTCGGCGCGAACAATGGATCGCGGAAAAAATTGTCCATGAACGGATCGTTCATGTCGAAGAGGTCGCGCGGCATGCTCTGGCTGCGCGAGTTCGGGCGCGGAATGCGGACCACCGCGTCCACCTGGACGGGGCCCACTTCGATCTTCCCGCTCCGCGCCGGCGAGAGTGCGGTCTTGAAAGTAAAGATCTGGTAGGTCCTGCCGGCGATCGTTTCGATCGTTTGCCGCGGCTCGCGCATTTTTTGGGCGGTGAATCCCTGGCCGGTGATTTCGGCGCCGTTGCCTAACGACTCCACCGGCGTGCGAACATTGAATCCGATGCGCACCACCGCCGGGATCATTTCGCCAACGTAAGCATTCGTTTTACTGAGCGTCAGTTCGACGAAAGCGATCTTGGTGGGATCGATCGAGGACACGGACTTCGACTGCGGCGATTGCGCGGTGCTCGAATCCGCCGCGACCTGCAAGGTGAGCTCCGGAGTTCGCAACGTGCTGCCGCCGGCCTCCACGGTTTGGGGCGGGATTTTGAACGTGCCCGCCTTCAACGGCATCACCGTGTAGTTATAGATGTAGCTGTAGGTGAATTGGAAATTGCGGCCCTCCAGCAGTTGCGATTGGCCGCTGAAGCGAATGTCCAACCCGTCCACCGCGATCGCGCCCGGAGGCCGCGCACTGGCCGAACCGGTCACTTTTATCTGGAGCTGAACCGGCTGACCGACGGCGGTGTTCGAATTGCTCAGGACCGCGGTAACGTCCGCGTTCGCCGCGCCGGCGCCATGCGTCGCAAGAAAAACGAAAGCGGCCGCAAGAATCGCGCGCGAGAAGATGACCGATCGAAATGAAAACGTTTGAAACATCGGGCGGGACCGGTTCCTACCAGTCCTTATAGACATGGCGCGCAGCTCTGCGTTCATCAAGTTGCACCCGTTGCTCTTCGTCCTTCATCGACTGCAAGAGCAACTGCGCCTGTTTCTCGCTCATCTGGCCTTCCTTTTCGGGCTCGGCCTCGACCGCTTGCGCATCTTGGGGCGGTTCCTTCGGTTTTTCGTCGCCGGCCGCTTTTAGTTCGCCTTCCATTTTTTTACCGGGCGACGAACCGGGGCTCGCGCTCGGTGAACCTTCAGGCTGCTGTCCTTCGCCGGAACCAGGCGAAGGCGAGGGGCTGCCTTGATCGGACGGAGAAGGGGACGGCGACGCGTCCGGCTCGCCGCTACCTTTATCTGAAGGCGAAGGCGATGGACCCGCTTGGTTCGTCGCTTGCAGATTGCCGGGGCTGGCAGTCGGAGTCTGTCCCGGTCGTGGCATGGACTTGTCATTACCATCTTTATTGGGATCGGGCTTCTGCTGATCGTTGTTGCCGTTTTGATTTTGTTGCTGCTGTTGCTGTTGATTTTGCTGCTGCTGCTTTTGGTCTTGCGATTTTTTGTCCTGCTTTGGTTTTTTCTTGAGCAATCCGGCCACTTGATTCAACTCTGGATCGTTCGGGAACTTCGCCAATCCAGCATTGACCTCGGCTTCGGCGCCATCATCGTCACCGAAAATATATTTCTGGGCGCCACGATTAGCGTAATCCGATGCGGACTCAGCCAGCGCCGAAATCGGCAGAACAATTAAGCTAAGGAGTATCGCTACTTTTGATGCCATTGATGTCCTTTAATCGGTCAATGTAGTCCGCGTAGTAGCTCACCGTCAGATCGGCCGCGAGCTGCGTCTCCATGATTTTTAGCGCCCTTCGGTATGCGCGGTTTTTCACTGCTTTGTCTGCCTCTTCTTTAGCCTTCTTCGCGGCCTCGCTTGGCTCCAAGGTTTGCGGTTGCGCCGTCGAATCTTTATCGTTCTTCGGTTGTTGCTTCAGCCGCTCAATCTTTTTCCGTACCTCCTCGAGGTTTGCCCGGGCGCGTTCGTCGTTCGGATCGAGCTTCAATGCTTCTTCGTAATGGGATTGCGCATTGCGGAGATCGCCCAATGCCTTCTCGTTCGTTTTGGCGAGGTCGGCGCGCTCCTCGAGAGTGCGCCCGATGTTGTAATGACTTTTTTCCTGGATCGATTTGTCCTTGGAAAGCAGAGAGCGGCTGAACCATTCCAGCGCCTGGTTGTAGTTCCCCAGTTTGTAGGCCGCGGTGCCGGCGTCGAACTCGATCCTGTCCGCCGCGTGTGTGTTCGGGTGTTCCTTTAGAGTCTTTTCGAACTGCTGATATGCTTCGGTGTAGTTATCATTCCGGTAGGCATCCAAGCCGGGCGCGGCGGCGAAGGCGCCAGCAGCAAACAACAAGACCAGCGCCGCGGTCACAAGGGCTCGCGTCGGCTCGATCGAGCGCGAGGTAGTCCGAACGCGTTCGCGTTTTCGTTCGCGAAGAAGAAACGCCGCGCTGAAAACCAGCAGCGCCGCGCCCAGCGGCCATTGATACCGCTCAATCGGTCGGCGCGACAACCGCTCATCGATCTCGCCCGCCTGCATCTTGGCGAGGCCATCATCAAACAGTTGCTTCATCGTCCGCGGTCCATCTTCCAGATGAATATAGAAGCCGCCCGTCGATTCGGCGATTTCCTTCAAACGCTTTTCGTCCAGCTTCGATTTCACCACCTGGCCGTTGCTGTCTTTGACGAAAGCGGTTCCGCCCCCTTCACCGCTGATCGGAATGAGGGAGCCTTCCGGCGTGCCCACGCCGACCGCGAAGATTCGCACGCCCGCATCAGCGGCGCCCTTCGCCGTCTTGACGGCATCGCCGCTCAATTCCTCGCCATCGGTGAAGATGATCAGCGCGCGATTGCCGATCGCGCTTTTCCCGTAGGTCTGCATGGCCAGATCGATCGCCGCCGAAATGTTCGTTCCGCCCTCGGGAATCGTGTTCGTGTCGAGATCGTTGATCGCCTCGACTGCGGCAGCGTAGTCGATCGTAAGTGGCGCTTGCAGAAACGCGCGGCCGGCGAACGCGATCAGACCGACGCGATCGCCCTGCAATTCATCGAGCAAATCCTGCGCGGCGAGTTTCACCCGTTGCAGCCGGCTCGGCTGCACGTCGTTCGAAAGCATGCTGCGCGAAGTGTCCACCGCGAAGATCAGATCGAGTCCCTTGCGTTTCACGTCCTCGTAAGTGTAACCCCAGCGCGGCTTCGCCAGCGCGGTGATCGCGAGGGCGACGCCCAGCAGGGTCAGCCCAAACCGTAGCTTGCGCCGGCGCCGGTCCACCGTCCGCGCGAGATTTGGCAGCAGCCGTTCCGAGACGAACTCGCGCAAACGCACTGTCGCCCGCTTTTCCGCCCGGGCAAAAAGGAGGATGGCCACTGGGATCACCAGCAGAACCCAAAACCAGCCTGGCGCGCCAAAATTCATCACGGCAATTTTTTCCAAATCGTTTGGGCCAACAACAGTTGCGCGAGCAGCAGGCCCAGGCCCGTCGCGATGCACATCGGGAACAGGTCGCGGTATTGCTGATATTTTTTTACCGACATGGTGGTCGTCTCCAGCTTGTCGATATCGGCAAAAATCTGTTCGAGCGATTTCGTGTCGGTGGCGCGGTAGAACTGGCCATCGGCGATCTTCGCCACCTCTTTCAACCCCGTTTCGTTGAAGTGGACCCGCTCATTCTGATACATGACGTTGCCGAACATGTCCGTGATCGGTTTACCATTCTGCGGATTGAACACCGGCGTAGGCGCGATCCCGTTGATCCCGGCCCCGATGGCGTAGAAGTGAATCTTCAGGGCTTTGATGGCTTCGGCCGCGGTATTCGGTGGAATTTTTCCCGTGTTGTTTTCGCCGTCCGTGAGCAACACGATGACGTGGCTCTTGGAACGTTTGTCGTTCAGGCGATTGGCGGCCGCTGCTATGCCGGACCCGATCGCCGTTCCATCTTCCACCAGCCCGATCTTGATCCGCTCGAGATTTTTCAGGAGCCAGTCGTGGTCCAGAGTCATTGGACTCACCACATACGGCCGGCCGGCGAACGCGATGATGCCGATCCGGTCGTTAGGCCGGCCCTCGATGAATTTCCGCGTCACTTCCCGGATGGCGTCGATCCGCGTGGCCGATTCGCCGCCGATCGTGAAGTCTTTCGTCAACATCGAGCCCGAGACATCGAGCGCGAGCATGATGTCGATTCCGCTCGCCTCGACCTGGGTGAGACTTTTCCCGAGTTGCGGACGTGCCATAGCGATGGCGAAAAAGGCGAGACTGGCGAGCAACAGCGCGCGCAGGAATCTCCCAGCCCGTGCCGCGCTCGTCTTGCCGAGCGCGCGCAGAGCGGAGGTCGATGAAAAAGTGAGCGCTGCGGCCGGTCCGCTCTTGCCGCGGAGCCAGGCGAGGAGGGGAATCGCGATCAACAGCAGCAGGAACCAGGGCTGCGCGAAAGTCAGCGCTGAATTCTCCGGCAACCAATCACGCAGGTTCAAGCTTCGCTCCATTCACAAACTGCATCGCTTCTTCCAGGAGGAGACGGCTATCGTGAGTCGTCGCATCGTAGCGCGCGAACTTGATCAAGTCGCAGCGGCCGAGAAAATCCTCGAGCAACGAAGTTTCATCCGGCGAAAATGGCGAGCTTTTCGCGATCATGCTGAGAAACTCGAATGAGGTCTGGCGGGTGACCGGCAGTTGGTATTGCTCCGTCACGTAACCTCGCAGGATGTCTGACACCGCGATGCTGAATTGGTACGGAGTGAGCGTTTCCATTTGGCGCCCGATTCGCTCGAGTTGCTCCAGCGCGCGAGTGCGCGGGGACTCCACGGGTTTTGGACGCTGCGCCCACCTTCGAATCCACCAGGCGATTAGTCCCAGGACGGCGAGCCCCGCAACGACCGCGCAGTAAATCACCCATGGTGGCACGAGCGAGTAATCTACGGGCGGCGCGATCTCGTGAACATCGGCGGTTGCCAAGAAGAAATTCATCGCACCGCCAGGCGCCGCTCGCGCTGTTTAAAAAACGATCGCAGAGCCGGCAGGTAATTTTCCCCCGTTCGCAGCGCGATCGCATCAATGTTGTTCCGCCGCAGGGTCCGATTCAGCTCGGCCCGCCGCGTCTCCGCCAGGGCGCTGAATCTGGCGCGGGTGTTCCGATCTCCGGTGTTGATCTCGATCTGCTCGCCGGTCTCTGCATCTTCGAGCGTGATGATGCCGATGTTCGGCAAGTGTTCCTCGCGTTGATCCTGGATGTGGACCGCGATGAAATCATGTCGCCGTCCACTTACGGAGAGTTCGCGCGAGAAATCGCTCGTTTGGAAATCCGAGATGAAGAATATGACGGCACGGCGCGTCACGACGTTGTTCAAATAGTCCAGCGCGAGGGCCGGGGCCGTGCCGCGGCCTGCCGGTTCGAAAAACAAAATCTCGCGAATGATCCGGAGCGTATGCGAGCGCCCTTTTTTCGGCGGAATAAACAGCTCCACGCGATCGCTGAACAAGAGCAACCCGACTTTGTCGTTGTTCCGAATGGCGCTAAAGGCGAGGAGGCATGCGACCTCGGCCGCCAGCTCGCGCTTCGATTGCGAGACACTCCCGAAATTTCCCGAGGCGCTCACATCGACGACGAGCACCACCGTCAGCTCGCGTTCTTCCGTGAACTTTTTCACGAACGCCGTCCCGAGTCGCGCCGTCACATTCCAATCGATCGAGCGGATTTCATCGCCGGGTTGATACTCTCGCACGTCCTCGAAGTTCATCCCGCGGCCCTTGAAGACGCTGTGGTAATCCCCGGCAAAGACGGTTTGCACCAGCCCCTTCGTCTTGATCTCGAGGGCGCGGATTTTCTTGAGAATTTCCGCTGGTGTTTTCGCGTCATCCCGAGCGGAGCGCAGCGCAGTCGAGGGATCCCGTGGCATTACCGAGCCCCTCCGATTGTCTTGGTGGCCAACATCTCATCAAGCAGATTGCGCCATTCAGGATTGCGCTGCGCGATCAGGGCCTCTTTCTTTGCGCGCGCCCATTTCTTCAGCTGCTTCTCGCGTTCAATGGCGCTGCGTGGATCGGGATAGGCTTCGAAGTAAACGAGCTTCTCGGCATTGTATTGCCGAGTGAAATGAAAGCGGCTGCGCTCGCCGTGCTCGGCCAAACGCCGCTCCAGACTGTTTGTGATGCCGATGTACAAAACGGTGTTTCTTTGGTTCGTGAGCATGTAGACGAAATAGTTTTGATGAGGCATTCGCTACCTTCTCGGTTACATCGCGGGATCCCTCGACTTCGCTCGGGATGACAGAAGAGTTTTCGTGTCATCCCGAGCGAGGCGCGGCGCAGTCGAGGGATCCCGTAGCGCCATAATTACGGCACCGGCAGCCCGGCGAAAATGCGATCGACGATGGTCTCGCTGGTGATGGTCTCGGCTTCGGCCTCGTAACTGACGATCACGCGGTGGCGCAGGACATCAATCCCGATGCTCTTCACATCCTGCGGGGTGACGTAGCCGCGGCCATTCAAAAACGCGTGGGCGCGAGCGGCGAGCGCAAGGTAGATCGTCGCTCGCGGGGACGCGCCGTAACGAACCAGCCCTTCCATTTTCAGATTATAAGCGCCTGGGTCGCGCGTGGCCCACACCACGTCAACGATGTAATCCTTCACCCGGTCGTCGATGTAAATTTCGTTCACGACCGCGCGCGCGGCGATGATCCGTTGCGGATCGACGACCGGCATAACGTTGAGGTTTGGCGCGGAAGTCGCCATCAAATCGAGAATCTGGCGCTCCTCGGCTTTTTCCGGATAACCGATGTGCAGCTTTAACATGAAGCGGTCGAGCTGCGCTTCGGGAAGCTGATAAGTGCCTTCCTGCTCGAGCGGATTCTGGGTGGCGAGAACCAGGAACGGATCGGAAAGCGGGTAGGTTGTTTCGCCGATCGTTACCTGGCGCTCTTGCATCGCCTCAAGCAATGCGCTCTGCACCTTCGCGGGCGCGCGATTGATTTCATCGGCCAGGATCAGGTTGGAAAAAAGCGGGCCGAGTTTCGTGGTGAATTCGCCCGTGCGCGGATTGTAAATCAGCGTCCCGATCAAATCGGCCGGCAACAGGTCCGGAGTAAACTGCAAACGCTGGAAACCGGTTTGAATGCAAGCCGCCATGGTTTTGACCGTGAGCGTCTTCGCCAAACCGGGAACGCCTTCGAGCAGGATGTGGCCGTTCGCGAGAAGGCCAAGCAGGAGCCGGTCGACCAGGTATTTCTGCCCGATGACGACGCGGCCAACCTGCTCGCGCAGCGGCGGAATCCATTGCCCCATTTCCTGGACCTGTTGCGTGATCTCCTGGGTCGATTTCATAAGAAAGGTGAGACAGGTACGGCGGAAAGATCGT
>Ga0307478_10002371_pt1 | contig 14877 bp, 17 predicted proteins | sample atmos_gasesECM4C_2_FD_203713 | JGI IMG/M metagenome (GOLD analysis project Ga0307478, IMG submission 203713) | Hardwood forest soil microbial communities from Morgan-Monroe State Forest, Indiana, United States - atmos_gasesECM4C_05 | ecosystem: Environmental > Terrestrial > Soil > Temperate...
GGCGAAAGAGGGAGATAGAAAGAGGCGCGACTCGAATGGGCATAGCCGAGAAATTCGTTTCCATGGAGTACGGGCCGGCGCCTGAAGACGCAAAAGACGCGCTGCTCTGGCTCGATGGCCATCACCGGCGCTTCGGTCACTTCATTGATGGCGACTGGCGCCAACCGCGCGAAGGCGCATTTTTCGATTCGATCAATCCCGCTACCGGAGAAAAGATCGCAACTGTTGCCCAAGGATCGGCTGCAGACATTGATGCTGCTGTCCATGCGGCGCGAAATGCGCTTCCCAAATGGCAGTCTCTTACTCCGCATGCGCGCGCTCGGTATTTGTACGCTATAGCCCGGGCGGTTCAAAGACATTCGCGTCGGCTGGCCGTGCTCGAAACGATCGATAATGGCAAGCCAATTCGCGAGAGCCGTGACGTTGATATTCCGCTCGTGATCCGCCACTTTTATCATCATGCCGGATGGGCGCAAATTCTGGAGACTGAGTTTCCGGGCTTTACGGCTTGCGGCATCGTGGGGCAGATTATTCCCTGGAACTTTCCTCTGCTCATGCTTGCCTGGAAAATCGCACCCGCCATCGCCACGGGAAATACGGTTGTGCTCAAGCCAGCCGAGTTCACCCCGCTCAGCGCTCTCGCCTTCGCCGAGATATGCCACCAGATTGGCCTGCCAGCTGGCGTCATCAACATCGTCACGGGCGATGGCTCGACCGGCGAGGCTCTGGTAAAACACGCGGGCGTCGACAAGATCGCGTTCACAGGATCCACGGAAGTGGGACGTGCCATCCGCAGTGCAACCGCTCGCAGCCACAAGCGGCTTTCGTTGGAACTCGGAGGGAAATCCCCCTTCGTAGTATTCGAGGACGCCGACCTCGACAGCGCAGTGGAAGGATTGGTCGACGGTATCTGGCTGAATCAGGGACAAGTTTGCTGCGCGGGCTCGCGACTGCTGATGCAGGAGAGCATCGCAGAAACGCTTGTGGAAAAAATACACCATCGCATGAGTACGCTCCGCGTCGGTCCACCGCTCGATAAAGCAATCGACATTGGAGCGATTGTCGCGCCGGTGCAACTGGACCGGATTCGCCGCCTCGTAGATCAGGGAGTCGCGGATGGCGCAACTTGCTGGCAGCCAGAAATCGAAATGCCAGCGCGTGGACTCTATTTTCCTCCGACGCTTTTGACGAATGTTCACCCGACTTCGGTCGTAGTGCAGCAGGAAATTTTCGGTCCAGTGCTCGCAGCAATGACGTTTCGTACGCCTGCTGAAGCAGTCGAACTGGCCAACAACACTGCATACGGCTTGGCGGCCTGTGTCTGGAGCGAGAGTATCAACGTGGCCCTGCAGGTCGCAGTGCAGATCAAGGCCGGCGTGGTTTGGGTGAATTGCACGAATTTGTTCGACGCTTCGTGCGGCTTCGGTGGTTATCGCGAAAGTGGTTACGGCCGCGAGGGTGGCCGGGAAGGCCTGTTTGAATATCTCGAACCGGCCTGGTTCAAGAATGCTCCGTCGCTTCCAACGGTGAAGAGCGTCGTCAAAGATGCGAGCGATGGAAAACCGCAAAGAGATGCAGCCATCGATCGCACGGTGAAACTCTATATCGGGAGCAAGCAGGCAAGACCGGATTCCGGCTACAGCTTCGAAGTTCGCGGCAAGAATGGCGACGTGTTGGGCGAAGCGCCGTTGGGCAATCGCAAAGACATTCGGAATGCTGTGGAAGCGGCGCGCAAGGCTATTAACTGGTCGAAGATGACGGCTCACAACCGGGCGCAAGTTCTGTACTACTTTGCCGAAAATCTTTCTCTGCGCCAGGAAGAAATCGTTCGCCGGTTATCTGCAGCAGTTGGAGACGCGCAGGCCCAAAGGGAAGTCGCCGCCGGCATCGAGCGGGTATTTTCCTATGCGGCATGGGCGGATAAATTCGATGGCGCAGTGCATAGCCCACCTTCGCGAACCATCGCCATCGCAATGAACGAGCCGATCGGAACCGTGGGAATCATTTGTCCCAACGACGCTCCTCTTCTGGGGTTACTCTCGCTTGCGTTGCCGGTTCTCGCTGTCGGCAACACTGCTGTGGTAGTTCCATCGGAGACGTACCCACTCATCGTCGGAGAGCTATATCAGATTTTCGACACCAGTGATCTACCGGATGGTTCGATCAACTTCGTGACCGGCCGTGTATCGGAACTTCTCAAACCGCTGGCTGAACATGACGACGTGGACGCGATCTGGTGCTTCGCCGACGAGTCCAGCGCTGCGGCGACTAAATCATTTTCCGTTGGAAACCTCAAACAGGTTTTTTCCAACGAAGGCAGAGTCGTCGACTGGTTTGATCCGAGGCAAGGGGAAGGTCGATGGTTCTTGCAACACGCGACACAAGTGAAGAATATCTGGCTTCCCTACGGAGAATGATGCCGGTTCCGACTTGCAGATAAGATTGTTTTTTCGCTTCACTTTTGTTTTTTCCTAGTCGCAAGGAGCGCACCTTCGTATTGTTGTTTCGAACAACTGCGGCGATGCCTTCGTCTTACCCCACCACGCTCAGCAACACTCCTGCTGCCCGCATATCGGCGATCGCATCCGTTACACGGGATGGAATCCCTCCTGAACTGTCGATCCATTCTAGGTAGTCGTTGAAGATGTCGTCGAGGTATCGCTTCGGCCGCCAGCCCAGACGCCCCAGCTTTTCAATGCAGGAAACACTGTGACGGGTGTCACCGCGGCGGTATTCGCCGGAAACGTCGAGTCCGGCGGAGTTTGGAATCCGCTCGAGAACGCGCCTCGCATATTCTAGAATCGTGGTCACGCACCCGCCGCCGACGGTGAAGGCGTGGCCATTCGCCTCATCTTTTTCGAGCACCAGCATGTTGGCCTCGACCACATCGTCAACGTGCACAAAATCGCGGGTCTGGTGGCCATCTTCATAAATGACCAACGGCAAATGCTGCAAAGCGCGTGTACAAAAGATGCGGCAGACCCCATACGCCGTCTCGAAGCTTGCCTGGGAAAAAACTGCTCTGGGTTGCGTAGTATTAGCGGAGCGGCAGAACGCCGCCCCCATTAGAAAAGCGAAATTTTTCCCAGCGACCAAATGAAGATCAACACAAGTAGCACTGCATGGCTTACTCGGCGACCGCTTCTTTCTCGATCACCACTTTCAGATGCGCGGTCACGTCCTTATGCAGCTTTACCGGCACCGTATATTCGCCGAGCGTCTTCAGCGGTTCGTGCAATTGGATCTGGCGACGGTCCAGGTTGATTCCTTTTTTCACGACAGCATCGGCAATATCGCCCGAAGTAACCGATCCAAACAGCTGGTCGTGTTCGCCCGAGCGCCGCTGGAACGTCGCCGAGAGGCCGTCAAACTGCTTCGCCAGTTCCTCCGCCTGCGATTTCTCCTTAGCCGAGCGCCGCACTGAAGCCGCCTTCATTTGCGCGATAACAGCCTTATTGCCGGCTGTAGCTTCGATGGCCAGCTTTCGCGGCAAAAGAAAGTTTCTTCCATAGCCTTCAGCGACCTTCAGCACATCGCCGCGCGATCCCAGCTTGCTCACATCTTCTTTGAGAATGACTTCCATGATGGCTCCTAGCTTCTAGCTGCTGGCTTCTAGCGAATCTCGACTCCGGCTTGACTTGGCTAGGAGCTAGAAGCTAGAAGCTTATTTTTTACGATGCTCTTCCCGCAAACGGCAGCAGCGCGATGTTACGCGCCTGCTTGATGGCCGAAGCCAGCCGATGCTGGTGCGGTGAGCACACTCCGGTCAAACGCCGGGGCACGATCTTGCCGCTCTCCGCCACGAACTGCCCGAGCAGCCGATAGTCCTTGTAATTGATGTCGGCGATCTTCTCGGTGCAAAACTTGCAAACCTTTTTGCGCCGGAAAAACTTGCGTCCGCCTTCGCGCGGCGGACCGCCGGGCCCAGATCGTCCTCCGCCTCCACCGCTTCCGAATCGCGGACGGTCTCCGCCCGAACGCGGTCCGTCGCCGGACGGTCGCGATGGCCGTTCACTTACCGGCGCTGCTGCTTTTGTCTCGTCAGTCATAAGTCTCCTTCTAAAATTCGGTGGCCCATGGTCAGCCATTCGCGGTCAGTAAAATCGTATTCGGGCCTCGACTGAATTGACCACGACTTTAGACGCGACCACGTTTCTTAAGCTGTTGCTGGAGTCTCCGCCGGAGGTTCTACGGCAGGCGCCTCTTCCACTGCAGGCGCAGGCTGAGCGCTCACCTTCTTCTTCGCGTCACGCAGCTTCTTAACCTTCTCCAGCCGCTTCTGCTCTTCGTCGATGCGCACGGTCAGAAACTTAATCACCTGTTCTGTGACCCGCAGCCGGCGCTCCAGTTCATGGATCACCGTACCTGTGCCTTCGATCGTCATCAGAATATAGACGCCCTCGCGGAACTTACGCACCGTGTACGCCAGCCGCCGCTTGCCCATGCGGTCCACATTCTTCACCGTGCCTGCGGCACCGGTCACCGTCGACTCTAGGTTCGCAATCAGCTTGTCGAGATCTTCGTCCACCATATCTGGCCGGACGATAAACATCAGTTCATAAGTACGATTCATTTCCATCTCCAAATCTTGTACGCAATCGTCACCGACCGCTAATCTTTTTCTTCCTTCCGGTTGAAGCGGTTCATCGCCGCCGCCGGACCCTCCGTCAAAATTACTTTCACAGCTTCTTCCGCCGTGTCGAGCACAACATCCACAACCGCTAGTTCAGCTTTACGCAGCGGCGCCAGCAAGTACCGTTGCCCGTCTTCCACCTTGTGTTCCGGACCCACGCCAATCCGGATGCGCAAAAAATCCTGCGTGCCTAGCGCCCCGATGATCGACTCGATCCCGTTATGTCCCGCCGAACTCCGCCGCGTGTGAATCCGCAATGTGCCGAGCGGAAAATCCAGTTCATCCTGAATGACGATCAGGTCTGACTCCGGTTTCGCTTCGTACTCCGCAACCAGCTCCCGCACCGACATGCCACTCAGGTTCATGTAGGTCTCAGGCTTGGCCAGCAAAACCGTCTCGCCACCGATCACCACTCTTGCCGTAAGCGCCCGGCATTGCCGATTTCGAACCTCGACGCCTGAATCGCTGGCGATTCGATCCACCGCAAGAAAGCCTAGATTATGCGGTGTGAATTGATACTCGATACCAGGATTACCCAGCCCGACGATCAGTTTCACGCCGCCATCCCAATCCGCGCAGGGCCAGCCGATCGAGCTAAAGCCCTTGTGGGGACAGCCGCCCTCGGCTGTCCAGCCGAGCGCAGCTCGGCTTTTCTCACCACGGAGTTATTTTTTCTCCTTCTTTTCAGCTTTCTTTTCCGGCTTCTCAGCAGGAGCCTCGCCCTCTTCCTCGGTCTCTGTCTTGCCCTTCTTGATAACCTCAGGCTCAGCCGGAGTTGCACCCGCTTCCGCCGCCGCCGCATCAGGCGTCGCCACAACTTCTTCCTTCACGGAGGTCACGTGAGCTACGGGCTGATTTGCCTCAGAAAGAAATTTCAACTTCTCGTTGTGCGGCAGATCCGAAACGCGCAGCACCTTGCCGAAGGTGAGTTCACTGACGTCGACATCGATGTGACTTGGAATGTCCCCCGGCAAGCACTCGATTTCCACTTCGCGCAACATCTGCTCGAGAATTCCACCTTCGGTCTTCACTCCCGCCGGCACGCCCTGTAGCATGACGGGGACGCTGACCCGCAGCGCTTTGTCCATCGCGATCCGCTTCAAGTCAATGTGCAGCAAGTGGCCCTTGATGGGCTCGTACTGCCAGTCCACGATCATGGCCTTGGTGCGTTCGCCACCATTTAACGCAAGATCGAAAATCGTATTGTGACCGCTGTCCGACCGCAGAATGCGCAGAACGTGCCTCGGGTCTACGCTCACCGACAGTGCGTCTTTCCCTGCGCCATAAACCACGCCCGGAATCTTCCCTTCGCGCCGCACTCGCCGTGCCTGGTTCTTAGTTCCCGATTCCCGCGGTTCCGCTTCCAAAATGTTTTGTTCAATCGTAGTCGCCATAATTTCGATTCCTGTCTTAATAATTGTCATCCCGAGCAAGCGTTCTTTGCACCACGAGGGGCCTGAGCGAGCCGCACGTTGCATCGCGTTCTTTGCGATGCATAAATCGCGCCTCTGGCTCGCTTCCTTATTTTCAAAATTTCAAACTGCACCACTTACCTAAACAAATAACTTACTCACCGATGTCTCTTCGTGATTGGCCTGAATTGCGCGTCCAATCAATCCCGCAATCGAAAGCACTCGAATTTTCGGCTCTTGCTTTGCCGCTTCGGTCAGCGGGATGGTATTTGTCACCACCACTTCGCGAATTACCGACTTCGCAATATTCGTTACTGCCGGGCCGGACAGCACCGCGTGGGAAGCGCAGGCATATACTTCAGTTGCCCCACTCTCCATCAATGCTGCAGCGGTTTTCACCAGCGTGCCAGCTGTATCGATCAAGTCATCGATGATCAAGCAGGTCCGCCCTTTCACATCGCCAATTACGTGCATTACTTCGGCGACGTTCATTTCGACCCGCCGTTTGTCGACGATCGCCAGCGCCGCATCCACCTTCTTGGCAAAGAACCGCGCCCGCTCTACGCCGCCTGCATCCGGCGAAACCACCGTCAGATTCGGCAGGCTCAGCTTTTTAAAGTGATCGACCAGCACCGGCGAAGCGAACAAGTGATCCACCGGAATATTGAAAAAGCCCTGCAACTGCGGCGTATGCAAATCCACAATTAACGCCCTGTGAATGCCCGCGGTCGTCAGTAGATCGGCCATCAACTTCGAAGAAATCGGGCTGCGCGGCTTATCTTTCCTGTCCTGCCGGGCATAGCCGAAGTACGGGATCACCGCCGTAATTCTTCGAGCGGATGCTCGCTTCAGCGCATCTACCATCAACATCAGCTCGATCAGATTCTCGTCGACGCCCGCGACCCTCGTGCCATGCACGGAGCGGCACGTCGGCTGCACCACAAAAACGTCAGCGCCGCGTACATTCTCCTGAATCTGCACGTAGGCTTCGCCGTCGGCAAAGCGCGTCACCTGCGCCTGCCCGCGCTGCATCCCGAGAAAGTGACAAACTTCGTCAGCCAACGTCTCGTTCGCCGTCCCGCTGAATATCTTGAACTTCTCGTCCGTCCGCGGCCGCTGCTTGCGTTCCGTCTTCTCGTCAGGAGTGGGGACGTTTTTTTCCGTCTTCTCTGCCTCGGTCGGCGTGACTAAAGTAGCCATAGTGAGCTCTCAGCTGCTAGCTTCTAGCTGCTGGCTTCTAGCAATTCGGCCAACCGCTCGGCGGTTCGGCCAGTAGCTAAGAGCTGGCAGCTGATTTGGCTGGGCCGCTAGGATTCGAACCTAGACAAAGTGCTCCAAAGGCACTTGACCTACCATTAGTCGACGGCCCAGTAAAGCCATTGTTGATTTTGGATTGTTGGCAGTTAATTGAAGCCCGTTGCTCGAAGCTCATCGATGCGAAGCTCGTCGATTGGACCCGACCAACCTGGCAGACTAATTGTCAATCAACAATCAAAAATCAACAATCAAAAATTTGTAGGACCGCCGCTTAACTAAAAAGCCTCTTCCAGTATTCCCGCCGGGTCAGCGTAACCGTTGCCTGCGCCGCCCAGCCCTGCCTGCAAAACTTGAGTGCCGCCGTGCGCGCTGTTGCCTTCGAAGCGAACAGTCCGTACAACGTTGACCCGGAGCCCGACAGCGACGCATACTTCGCGCCCGCGCGCTCCAGCGCACTCTTGCCTTCACTCAGCTCGGGGTATTCAGGAAAGACGACCTGTTCAAAGTCGTTCTTGATCCCGGCCCGGACAAGCTCGAGAAGCGGATTCTCGGCCCGGCCCCTCCGACTTCGAGGAGCACCGGAGTAACTCGCGCCCAGCCACGCAGACAGCCCTCGACCAAGCTCACCCATTCTATCGGATGATTTCGGCAGGGTCAATGTGGGGACAGCCGCCGGCTGTCCGGCCGGGCGAATCCCGGCTGCTCTTCGTCCCTGCGGATCTGCCGCGCTGCGATCCCACTCCGCAAACGCCTTGGCTGTCGAAACTCCTACCTCGGGCGTCACCACGACACATGCCGTCGGCGGCAAATCCTCCAGTCTATAAACTTGTTCCCCGCGTCCGACACCCAATATCGTCCCGCCCACGAGAAACAACGGCAAATCCGATCCCACTTCCGCGGCAATTCGCAGACGCTCCTCAGCAGCCAAGCTTTTGTTCAGAACTCTCTCGAGGCCGAGCAGCACTGCTACCGCATTCGACGACGCTCCACCCATCCCTCCCTGCACCGGCAACCGCTTCTCAATCTCGATCACGACCCGCCCCTTGGCCCGCAGAGCCTGCATCGCCTTTTCCACCACCCGGTAGCAGGTGTTCGATTCATCTCGCGGAACCCGCGCATCTTCACACCGGATCTCGATTCCCTTTCCTCGCCCCACGCTGATCCTAATCACATCATGCAGCCCGATCGTCTGATACACGGTCAGCAAATCATGAAATCCATCATCGCGGCGCGCGCCAATGTACAGTCCAAGATTTATCTTTGCGAAGGATCGGACGGCTATTGCCATGGCCGCATTTAACCACACTGCAAACGCCTTGCGATACAATCTGAGCGTTTCGAAACGGGAGGGTCAGACCACTTGCGCCACTTCTTCGACCTGTGGGGCCTTTTGCGACTGGCTCGGGACGTCATCCTTCTGTTGGCTGGCGGTGCAACTGGCCTCCTGGCGTGGCGGAGAGCGCGACGGGCACAGTCTTGGCCCTCCACGCAAGGGACCATCGTGGCTGTCAGGTCGCGAAACCTCGGTGGCATCTACAAGCCATGGATCGGCGAACTCATCTACTACTACACCGTGAATGGTGAATATTTCTCCGGTTTCCACCAGCTCCGAGCGTCCAGCCAGAAACTGGCGGACGCCGCCACGCTCGGCTGGAAAGGCCGCATGCTGATCGTGCGGTACTCGCCTTCGAGGCATGAGACGTCCGTCCTGCTCAGGTCCGACCAGCCCGGTAGCCAATTAGGGAACTAGAAAACTTCGAGTTTCCCCCGCCCGACACACCACCTTGGTAATCTCGACTCCTTCGCTCCGTTGGCGCACCTTAATAAAAATGTGATCCCAATCACATGAGCCGGCGACGGTCCTCCCGGTTGGGACCACAACAACGCAACCATGCTTGCCCCGCGCGAGCGGGACCCTGTGCGGCATGATCCTGCAAGTTGGGAGTAATCCGTTGCGCTGATAAGTGCGGATCGATCAAATTTCAGCCCGCGTTCCACGCCGATGAAATTACTTGCGTGTAACAGGCGTTGGGCTATCAGGGGCTAAGAATGCGCGGTTTTACTCGTTGTTTCTTATTGGCTTTCGTGTTCGCGGCTGCAATCTTCGCCGCCGCCCAGGGCGATTACAAAGTCATTTCCGTCACCGACGGTGGAAGCATCTCCGGCACAATCAAGTGGTCCGGACCCGTACCTCACGACCTCGAGTTCGCCGTTACCAAAGATCCTCAGATTTGCGAACCCGACGGCAAGAAAACCGTCAGTCTGGAACGCCTCATCATTGGACCCGAAGGCGGCGTGGCCAACACGATTGTTTATCTCAAAAACATCTCGGCTGGGAAAGCCCTGGAACTGCCCGAGCAGCGCCGTCATCTTGATCAGAAGCAGTGCCGCTACATTCCGCACATCCTGCTAGTGCCGAAAAATGCCGACCTGCAGATGCAAAGCTCCGATGCAACTCTCCACACCATTCACATGGACGGAGCTGCTACTTACAATCTGCCGTTCCCATTTCCCAATAAGGTGAGCGCGCGCACCATGCCCACGGCCGGCCTGGTCAATCTCCGTTGCAATGGTGGCCATGTATGGATGAATGCCGAGATGATGGTTGTCCCTCATCCTTATTACGCCGTCACCGACGAGAGCGGGCACTTTGCCTTTTCCGATGTTCCTCCCGGCACTTATCAGATTGTCGCCTGGCACGAAGGCTGGGGACTAGCCGGTAAAGAGCAGGCCTACGACGTGCTCACCGAGCGCGCCGTGCAACGCCCTGTCTTCACCGAACCAAAAACGTGGGAGAGATCGGTCACGGTAACTCGCAACCAATCCAGCACCGTTAATTTTGTGATCGGAAACAAGTAAGGGAGATTATTCAAGAAAGCTCGCGTGGGTCGGACACTCCCTTCGGCTTCACTCAGGGCAGGCTTTGTCCGACAACTGCCGGCAGCAAGTAGGAAGCTGGAACTTGAGCGATCTCGAGAAGGTATGGTGTTCAATCCGCGGCAATCGAATTGTCCTACCCACGCCGCTTATACAACACCGCAAACTCAAACCCTGCATTCGCGGGAAACAGTTCCGCCACTTTTCTCAACCGCTCGGCCAGCGCCGAGGGCGCGAGCAGCGGATAATCCCGCTCCCGCAGATCGTAATAATCGACATCCAGATATAGCGAGAGAAGATAAATCGAAATCGAGTCGGAAAACGTCGACTCGAAATACTCGTTCTTAAATCGCTCCGCCTCCGGACCGCCCGCCACCGCCAGCTTGCGCGCCTCGAACGCATCCAGTGAAGTCTCACCGCGCGTACCTGCCTCCACCTGCTTCCAGGTCAATTCGCTGAATTCTTCCGACACTCCCGCCACTTCTACCAGGGCATGCCCAACATTGATATAAAACTCAAACGCCACCGAGAACTTGTCGTCCATCAGACGCGTCGAGATAAACACGCACTGCGAATCGCCTAGATTCAGGTTGCGATGGCAAACCGCGTTATCGCTCAACGTGACATCGTAACGATCCGCAATCAGAATTTCTTCGCCCTGCGTAACCGCCAAAGGCACAAAATAATAAGCCTTGCGCTTGAGGGACGCGGCAATCTTCGTCGGCACTGCCGCGATCATCCGCTCCAGATCAAACGAACTGATCGAGACTTCTCCCGCGACGGCATAGCACACCCCATTCGCCGCTTGAGAAACCGGCGTCGTCCGCACCACATCCGCAGGACTCTGCGTGATTGCCTGTGCTGCCTGTGACATAATTACTCTTTTATACACTACCTGCCAGTGTGGTTCGTGTGCCGATGATTGAGAGCTGATCGAAAGATGACCGGAAGGTGTAGCCTAGAAGCATGCCGCCGAACCCGCGCCCACCCCGCTGGTATGCCATTTCTGTGCGTGTGCTGCTGGTGACCTTCATCGGCACGCTGATCTCGTTCGCGGTCAGCTTGCTGCTCGGAATCGTCGGTACCGTTGTGACCGCGGCTGTACGCCACGCCAATCCCAACATGACCGTAGCCTATCGCCTGATCGCTTTACCCTCAGCTGTGGTCGCCGGCAGCATCATCTTTGTTTTCGCCCTGACTATGGAGATCCGTCACTACCGACAGTCCAAGACCCTCGCAGCCATCGAACGGGCAAGCTGACACGCCGAGCGCTACAATCGACATATGCCGCCCCGTATCGCCATCCCAATGCCGCATTCGATTGATCGCGAATATGCCGAGCGCGCGATCCCGCAATACGAACGCGCCGTCGAGCTCGCCGCAGGCGAACCGGTGCGCATTCCGCTCGACCAGACTCCAGCTGAAATTATGAAGATCATCGAGCGCTGCGACGGCGTGTTACTTCCCGGCAGCAAGGCCGATGTCGAGCCCTCCAAGTTCGGCGCACCGCGCTCTCCGCACACCACCGCCGCCGACCCCGGCCGCGACACCGTCGACGAACTCCTGCTGCAGGACGCCTACAACATGCGCAAGCCAGTCCTCGGCATCTGTTACGGCTTGCAGACTCTGAACGTCTACCGCACCGGCTCGCTGATCCAACACATCCCGGACTTTCTGCCGGAAGACATGCGCGCTCGCGTCGACCACGAAGCAGGAAAAAAAGTTGCAGTCGCGCATGCCGTCGAGATCGAAAAAAACTCAAGGCTAGCTGCAATTCTGAGTGGGGACGATCTTCAGTCATGTGGGGACAGCCGCCCCCGGCTGTCCAGCGGAGCACCACTGAAGCTTTCTGTGAATTCTTCCCATCATCAATCAGCTTCCAAAATCGGCGACGGCCTGCGCATTTCCGCCCGTTGCACTGACGATGGCATCATCGAAGCATTGGAAGGAATCGCGCCCGATCACTTCGTCCTCGCCGTACAGTGGCATCCCGAGCGCTCCGTCGATCTGGACGAACCTTCCCGCGCGATATTCCGCGCACTTGTCGAGGCGGCCGAAGTTCGCCATAAACAACTCGCCGATGAATTTGAAGGCGTGAAGTAGCAGAATCCGAACAAACTAAAATTTCACGCGTTGGCCGTGCCTTCGACGAGACGTTATTTCTTCTTCCGTGCCTTCTTAGTCGCACTGCGCTTTTCCAGCAACACCACAACATGCGCGACCGCAGTATCTTCCAGGTTGAGTCCTTCCGGTGTCTTCGCCTTCAGCCCGACGCAATCGACGGGAACTCCCAGCAACTCAGCAACGCGTGTTCGAATCGCGGCCGCGTGCGGACCAATCTTCGGCGCGGCAAGGATTAGGCTGGCATCCATGTTCGCCACGCCGTATCCCGCTGCCTGCACGCGCTTCAGCGCCTCGCGCAGAAAGACTACCGAGTCCGCGCCTTTCCACTTCGCGTCAGACGGCGGAAACAACACTCCAATATCAGGCGCCGCGATAGCCCCGAGCAGCGCGTCGGTAATCGCATGCAGAAGCACGTCGCCGTCCGAATGCCCACCCAATCCCCGGTCGTTTGTGAGAGTGACACCGCCAATCTTCAGTGGAATGCCCGGACGAAACTCATGAGAATCGAAGCCGTAGCCGATACGGGTCGTTGGTCCCTTCGCTCTGCTCAAGGCAGGCTGAGAACGGTCCCTAATCGTTGGCTTTCTAATCGATGGCATCGGGTCTAGTGGTGGTCGGCCACTTTGAGATAGAACTGAGCTAACTCCATGTCTGCCGGGGCTGTGATCTTGATGTTGCGCGGCGAGCCCATGACGACCGCAACTTCATGTCCGGATCGTTCCACCAGCGAAGCCTCGTCGGTACCGAGGAAGCCGTCTGCCGAAGCTTCATCGAATGCCTTTTTGATCACGTCATATCGAAAACCTTGCGGAGTCTGCGCCATCACAACCCCAGCGCGCGGAATCGTGGCTTTGATTAGCGCACCTTCGGCCGTGCGCTCGACCTGTTTTACGGTATCGACCGCGGGCAGGCCGGCGATTGCCGCGCCATATTTCTCCGCCGCGTCAATCACTTCCTCAATGATCTCCGCCGAGACGAACGGGCGAACCGCGTCGTGAACCAGCACCACATCATCTGCCGCTGCGCCAACCGCATTCAGCGCGTGCTCCACGGACTGCTGCCGGTGCTCGCCGCCCACGACGAGTTCGACTTTCTTCTTTAATATGTCTTGCGCCTCGTGCTCCAGCCGCGCACGAAATCCTGCAATTTCGTTTTCGCGCAACGCGATCCAGATTTCGCTCACGGCATCGACCGCGGCAAACCTTCGCAACGTATGAATGAGGATTGGCGTGCCGCCCAATTCGGTGAATTGTTTCGAGGGGGCCGTCTTCTTCTGCTTGCTTTGAGCGCCGGGCATGGGAGCCATACGAGTCCCAAGCCCCGCAGCCGGAATGATTACTACAACCTTCATCGCGGGGTGTAAGTATACGAGTGCTGAGGCCGGAGTTCAAATGCGCGACAGTTTATGAATCCGCTCTAAGACGGCGGCTTGGTCTCCACCACCAATGTATTTGGAACGGGCACAGTGGGTACCGCCGTCCCCGTAACCACCGGGGCTGAGGTCGGTACGGCGACACTGGTGCGAGAAAATGCTCGTTCGTCCCACTTGCCGAAGATCATCTTACCGGCTGTAGTCTGCAACACCGAAGTGACTGAGACGTCGATGGTTTTGCCGATCATCTTCCGCGCATTGTCGACCACGACCATGGTGCCGTCATCGAGATAGGCGACGCCCTGGTTGTACTCCTTGCCTTCTTTCAGGATGAATACCTTCATGATTTCGCCCGGCAGCACGATCGGCTTGAGCGAGTTTGCCAGTTCGTTGATGTTCAAGACTTCGACGCCTTGCAACTGCGCGACTTTGTTCAGATTAAAGTCATTGGTGATGATCTTGCCTTCGTAGACCTTCGCTAGTTCGATAAGCTTGAGATCGACCTCGCGCACTGCGGGGAAGTCATCTTCGACGATCTGGATTTGCAACGTAGCCATCTTCTGTAAGCGCTGCAGAACGTCGAGGCCGCGACGTCCACGGTTTCGCTTGAGCGAATCAGCCGAATCGGCGACGAGTTGCAGTTCGCGCAATACAAACTGCGGCGTCACAATGATGCCATCCAGAAATCCGGTCTCGGCAATGTCGGCGATGCGGCCGTCGATGATGACGCTGGTGTCAAGGATTTTATAACTCCTCTTGCCCTGCTTTTCGCCACCGAAGATTCCGCCGAGAGCAGCCAGGTTGAGCAGATCGCCCTTACTGGCTCCGACGATCAGGCCGACGTAGGCCATCAGCAACATCACCAGGATTTGCAGGAAACTCTGGGTTCTGCCGGATGGGATGCTGCTGCGGATTACCAGGGCAAACAGGTACGCGCCGCAGATGCCGAGGATGCTCCCGATGGCCGCGCCGATTAGCCGCTTCAGGCTCACCGCTCGCAGCTTCCACTCGAACAGGATGATCGCCGCCCCGACCAGAGCGCCGATTCCAGCGTCCACTTCAGGCGACCGCCCAAAAGGAGCAATCACATAACAGGTAACTGAAACTACGATTACAAAAAGAAGACGTACAAGAATCAAATCCACAATAAACCTCCCCCGGATGCAGCTCCGCCTAACTTCTGGAACATGTCCGGTGCCTTT
>Ga0307478_10002372_pt1 | contig 14877 bp, 10 predicted proteins | sample atmos_gasesECM4C_2_FD_203713 | JGI IMG/M metagenome (GOLD analysis project Ga0307478, IMG submission 203713) | Hardwood forest soil microbial communities from Morgan-Monroe State Forest, Indiana, United States - atmos_gasesECM4C_05 | ecosystem: Environmental > Terrestrial > Soil > Temperate...
TTGGTGACAGGCGTGGACCTGATTAAAGCCCAGATTCGCATTGCCGCGGGCGAAGGATTGGACGATGCCGTTGGAGAAATGAATTTCTCCGGCCACGCTATCGAGTGCCGCATCAACGCCGAGGACCCGGAAACGTTCGTGCCCTCGGCTGGACGCATCACTACGTTTCAGGCCCCGGGCGGGACGGGCGTGCGTGTGGACTCGGCGGCTTATACCGATGCTGTAATTCCGCCTTACTACGATTCCATGATTGCGAAGCTGATCGTGAAGGGCCGCGACCGCGCCGAGGCCATTGGGCGCATGAAGCGAGCGCTGGAGATGTTCGTAATCGAGGGGATTAAGACGTCCATCCCTCTTCACCGGCGGATTCTGGCTGATGCGGAATTTGCCGCGGGGCGTTTCGACACCCATTTCATCGAAAGATTGCTAGGTACAAGCGGAAAATAAGTGTCTATGCGCCTTGTCCTCCCCAGACTGTATGTGATACTAGACGCAGCGTTGATTACTTCTCCCGAAAGAGATTGCGCCCTGAGCCTGGCCGAAGCTGGAGTCCGTCTGCTCCAGTACCGGAATAAGTCCGCGCTGGCACGTCAGTATCTCAGTATGTCCCGTGAATTAGCCGATGCCCTGCGCCCTCATGGCGCATCGTTTTTTGTGAACGACCGTCCCGATGTAGCGTTTCTGTCGGGCGCAAGGGGTGTTCACGTCGGCCAGGACGATTTGGAGGTGGAACAGGCGCGTCGCGTCGTTGGGCGCGACAAGCTCGTTGGCGTCTCGACGCACAATTTGGAGCAGTTCGAGAGGGCGGCCGCGAGTTCCGCCGACTACATCGCCGTGGGCCCGGTCTTCAGCACCTCGAGCAAAGCCAATCCGGACCCGGTTGTTGGCTTGGATTTCATCCGTAAAACTCGCCGGCTCACCGACAAGCCAGTGATTGCTATCGGCGGAATCACTCTGAAGCGAGCTGCGTCAGCCATCGAAGCCGGTGCTGACTCAGTGGCAGTAATCAGCGGGATCTTAAGCGCGTCCGACCCGGCCCAGCGAGCGCGGGAGTACATCAACACCCTTGAAACCGCGAAGCATGCGGCGGCGGTCTGAGGCATCCTCCGAATGGCCGACATCACGCATCCCCTCCCACAAAGCCCGGCAAGAAATGAACCCGGATTCGTGCGCGCCATCGGTTTATTCGACGGCACGATGATCGTAGTCGGCTCAATGATCGGCTCTGGCATCTTCATTGTCGCGGCAGACATTTCGCGGCAGACGGGTTCGCCAGGCGGCTTGCTGCTGACATGGGTGATAACTGGATTGTTGACGGTCTCGGCTGCCCTCTCCTATGGCGAACTCGCCGCCATGTTCCCACATGCCGGCGGCCAGTATATTTATCTGCGTGAAGCCTATTCGCCGCTCTGGGGATTCTTGTACGGCTGGACGCTGTTTCTTGTGATCCAGACCGGGACGATTGCGGCTGTGGCTGTGGGTTTCGCACGCTACCTCGGGGTGTTGTTTCCCGCCATTTCCCCGAACACGTGGGTTGTTCCGCCAATCGCTCTCGGTTCACGCATAGCGATAAGCCTGTCCGTTCAGCAACTCGTCGGCGTTCTGATGATCGCGCTGATCACGTTTCTCAATACCTTTGGCGTGCGCCTTGGGAAGCTGATCCAGAATATTTTTACGAGTGCGAAGACGCTCTCGTTGGTCGGACTAATTGTGCTCGGCATTTTCTTCGGGAGAAATGCGGGTGCGATGACGGAGAACTTCTCGCGTCTCTGGGCGATTCGCGGAGCGGTGCCAATCGAGCCAGGTGCGAATTTCCTCCGAGGACTGGTCCCAACAGTCACCGCGGCCAGCGGCGTGCTCGGTTTGATTGTCGCTTACGGAGTTGCGCAAGTTGGTTCGCTCTTTTCGGCCGACGCCTGGAACAACATCGGCTTCACCGCAGCGGAAGTGAAGAATCCCAAGCGCGACGTGGCGCTTTCCATGGCCTTCGGTACGTGCATCGTCATCACGCTCTATTGTTTGGCAAACCTCGCATATCTCTTTGTCTTGCCGCTGGTTCAAATCCAGACCGCTCCTGACGATCGCGTGGCTACAGCCGCTTTGAGCGCGATTTTTGGTGCTCCGGGTGCGGCGATCATGGCCGTTGCCATCATCATTTCGACGTTTGGGTGCAATAACGGGCTGATCCTGGCGGGCGCGCGCGTGTCCTACGCGATGGCTCGCGACGGACTTTTCTTCAAGTCAACGGGCAAGTTGAGCAAGAAAGGCGTACCGCAAAGCGCGCTGATCTTTCAAGGCATCTGGATCATTGTGCTGATTTTGCTGAGGACGCGCCGCGTGGACGCCACCGGAGCAGTCGCCTACGGCAACCTGTACAGCGATCTACTGAATTACGTCGTATTCGCGGTGTTGCTGTTCTACGCCCTAACGATCGCGGGCATTTTTGTTCTGCGTCGCAAGCGGCCTGATGCGGAGAGGCCCTATCGCGCATTCGGCTACCCCGTCGTTCCTCTACTTTATATTGTCGCTGCCACGGCCATCATGATTGTTTTGCTCCTGTATCAAACACAGACCGCTGGCGGTGGCTTGCTCATTGTCCTGCTGGGACTTCCAGTGTACTGGTTGTGGTCGAGTCACGCGAGGGTGTCAGCCCGGGCCGACGAATAAAATTTAGAATTTTCCTGTAGGGGCGCAGCATGCTGCGCCCCTACAATGTGCAAGTCCAACTTGGTCGGATATCAGTGGTAGAGGAAATCGGGCGCAGACCGCCTAAAGGAGCCGTTGCATGGGCAACCCCTTGTTCGCGACGAAGTCGATGACCACGCTGATGAAGGAAGCGGGGGAGACGGGAGAGCACAGCCTCAAGCGCGCTCTAGGCCCCGTAAACCTTGTTACACTAGGAATTGGAGCCATCATCGGCGCCGGCATCTTCGTGATGACGGGCTCCGCGGCGTCGCTCTATGCCGGGCCGTCGATCATGCTGTCTTACGTGCTCGCGGGAATCGGCTGCGTCTTCGCCGGACTGTGTTACGCGGAATTCGCGTCGATGATCCCGATCGCCGGTTCTGCATACACCTATGGGTATGCCACTCTCGGTGAAATCGTTGCGTGGATCATCGGCTGGGACTTAATTCTGGAGTATGCCTTTGGCGCAGCGACGGTCGCCAGCGGATGGAGCAGCACGCTCGTGGCTTTCCTGCAAGACTATGGCATCAGTTTGCCGCCGCAAATCTGCGACGTTCCGGGAGCGCAGTGGGTGCTGTACCAGGGCCGATGGACGCCGTTAAATACGCTCGCCATGAGCGTGGACCAGGTTGTGGGGCTGCCGACGGTCACGGCCAAGTTTAACTTGATCGCCTTCCTGGCAATGCTTGCGGTGACCTTGCTTCTCATCATCGGAATCAAGGAATCCGCGAATTTTAATACGGGCGTGGTATTTGTGAAGTTGGTGGCAGTTTTCGTGTTTATTGCTGTGGCCGGCGCGTTTGTTTTCAAACATCCGGAAGTCGCGCATGCCAATTGGAAAGTCTTCATTCCGCCCAATTCCGGCGCGTTCGGCGCGTTTGGCTGGTCAGGCATATTAAGAGGTGCGGGCGTCGTTTTCTTCGCCTACATCGGTTTTGATGCCGTATCGACCGCGGCGCAAGAAGCGAAGAATCCGCAAAGGGACATGCCTATCGGCATCCTCGGATCGTTGATCGTTTGCACCGTTTTGTACTTGCTGGTTTCGGGCCTGCTGACGGCCACCGTGTATTACTCACGGCTGAACGTGGGCGCTCCTGTATCCCTCGCCATGCGCGAAATCGGAGTGCAGTGGGGAAGCTACGTGGTAAACGCGGGCGCGCTGGCAGGCTTGAGCACGGTCATGCTCGTCATGATGCTGGGGCAGTCTCGAGTGTTTTACTCGATGGCGAATGATGGCCTGCTGTGGAAATGGGCAGGCGACATTCATCCGCGTTTTCGCACGCCGTGGAAGTCCACCGCGATTGTTGGCATTTGCGTGGCGTTTGTCGGCGCGCTGGTGCCGATCGGTGATCTCGGCCAGCTCGTCAGTATCGGCACCCTGCTCGCGTTCGTGATTGTTTGCGCCGGCGTGTGGATATTGCGCGTGCGGCGCCCGGAACTTGTGCGTCCCTTCAAGACTCCGCTGGTTCCGCTAGTGCCCATCCTGGGCATGGTAGTTTCGCTCGGATTGATGGCAGGTCTGAAGGCGGTCACTTGGATACGCCTGGTCGTCTGGCTCGTCATCGGCATGGTGATCTACTTCACTTACAGCGTGAAACACAGCAAGGTGCGCAATTCCGCCCAGTAACGGACGGCCAAGGTGCATTTGACGCGAAAAAGTACGCCCCTCTCCCCGGGTTTTTGCGTAAGTGTTCATTCTAAAGACACTTAAAGTCGATTGTTTTAATAGGTTTACGTAAGTGTTCATTCTAAAGAGTTTGAGTGCGCCATTTTGCACTAAAATTGTGCAGAATCCGGAAGTGTTGTAAGCAAAGGACTTGGAGCTTTTTCACGGGGACGCAAAACAAAAACGCCGACAAGAGTGTCGGCGAGCGCAAAATTGGGCCGAAAAAAGCGATGCTGAAGACCTAGCACGTTAGGTCCCGCCGCTTGGTGTCCGGGTCAGCGTAGAATGGGACGCCGGCTACTCTTCCTTTCGGTCCGAAGGGGTTCTTCAGGTAAAGTAGTCTTTCATTCCATCACCCAATGACTGCACTTTCTGCGAACTTCCGAAACGTGTGGCGCCGCCTCTCGCGGATCGACCTGCTTGCCATTCTGCTGATTCTCGGCGGTGCCATTTGTGCGATTCTGAATGTTAGCGGCGGGGTCGCCGGCTTCCTCAAATTTCTCGCGATCGTCGCCAGCGTTTATGCCGTGTTCCGGTTTGCAGGTTGGTGGCGGACGCGGCTGCTCTGGAGCCTCCGCAACCGTCTGATCGTTGCCTATCTCTTCATCGCGGTCGTCCCCATCCTCCTGATACTGACTCTCGTGGTCCTGGCGGGCCAAATCTTGTATTCCCAATTAGGAGCCTACCTGTTGTATGACGACATTCACCACCGCATTGCGATGATGGCCGACATTACCGACCACATTGCTGCCGCCCACCGAGCCCAGCCAAAGGGGGTGACCATGGAGGAATCGGAGGCCGTCCTTGCCGAAGAGTCGCACCTGGTTCACGATCCAGAACTTCCGGGGCTCAAGATCGAGTTCTCCAACGATACGACGTTGCTCCACAAAGTGTCAGGCGCGGCGAATAATTCGTTCGCGGGTCTGGTTGAAGAGGGTGACAGACTTTATTTGATGAGCCTGAGAGAGATCCCGGAACAGAAAGGCGTGCGCGTCGTGACTTTGCGTGTGCTGGTAACGCCGGACTTTCTGGCTCTGATTGCGCCTGACCTTGGCGCCATTCAGCTGAACCTTACGCGGAGATTCGAGGGCGGCGCGCGCGAGGGAATTCTCTACACTTCTTCAGATAACGTTCATTACGAGACTACCAAGCCAATTCCGGCGAAGAACAGGACACTTCACCCGCCTTCCCATTGGATTGATCCGTCTGTTACAGGGTTTTCCCATCTTGATGCAGTGTATGTGGGAGCCGGTGGTGTCTTTGAACAGCGACGGCCTGTGCTTGTCACCTTCAATGCCAGGCCATCACGGTTGAATGCGCGAATTTTCTCGTCGCTCGGCGAGTTAAGCGACCTTTACCCGATCGAATTCGTCGTCGTGAGCGGTTTCTTTCTGGTAATCGAGATTGCGGCGTTGATCACGGGAATCGTGCTTACGCGCCGAATTACCAAAGCGGTAAGCGATTTGTATCACGCGACACAGTTCGTGAAGACGGGCGATTGGTCGCATCGTGTGAGAATTGAGCGCAGGGATCAACTCGGTGTTTTGGGCGAATCGTTCAATGACATGACCGGCTCGATCAGCGGGTTGCTCGAAGAGTCCAAAAAACGGCAGCGCCTCGAAAATGAAATCTCCATCGCCAGCGAAGTGCAGAACCAGCTTTTTCCGCAAAGGCTGCCGTCGGTTGCTGGAGTCGAGCTTGAAGCGATTTGCAAGGCCGCGCGCACAGTGAGTGGCGACTACTACGATTTCATTCAACTTAGCCCCACGCACCTGGCCATCGCGCTGGCGGATATTTCGGGGAAAGGAATTTCGGCTGCGCTGCTGATGGCCAGCTTGCAGGCGGCTCTACGCAGCCAGCTCCTGGCGGCAGGCAGCGAGACGATGAGCACCGCGGAACTCGTGGCGCGTCTGAACATGCACATGGTGCGAAATACCGCCGACGACCGTTTTGCCACTTTTTTCATCGCCGTGTATGACAGCGCGACGCGCACGCTGCGCTACACCAACGCGGGACATTTGCCTGGATTCCTGATCGCGAATGGAACGTCGAAGCACCTCGACAAAGGCGGAATGGTTCTCGGCGTGATGGAAGATTACATCTACGAAGAAGGTTTGGTGAACGTTCCTCCAAACGCGCTGCTGGTGGAATACAGCGACGGATTGGTCGAGCCGGAAAATGTGTATGGCGAAGAGTTCGGGATCAGGCGGTTGCAGGAAGCAGCGATTCGCGTGCAAGGTTCCGTGCCGCGCGTGGTGGGGCAGTCGCTGATGATGGCGGCGGAAGAGTGGGCTGGAACGCCGGAGCAAGCGGACGACATGACAGTGGTCGTCGCTCGGCTTCGATAGAGAAGCAGGCTGGAGGGATATGGCCGCACGATGCAGCAAGGGAACCTAGGTGCGGGCCTGCGGTAGTGCGGCCTTTGCGAGTGGGCTATACTGACAAGCTTTGCATAGTTTCAGACGGGGAGAAGAATGCCGCTTGTTAATCGCGTGGCGCTGATTACGGGAGGAAGCAGAGGGATCGGAAGGGGAATCGCTGTTCGACTGGCGCAAGAAGGGGCGCGCATCGCGATCTCCTATCGATCGAACAAGACGGCGGCACAGCAGGCGCTGCGGCAACTGCAGGCCAGCGGGGCGGATTGCGTTGCGGTGGAAACGGACGTCACCGATGCGGTGAAGGCAGAGCAACTCGTCCAAACCGTTGCGGATCGCTACGGACGGATCGACATTCTCGTCAATAATGTGGGTGGTTTTCGCTGGGGCACGCTGGCGGAATCTTCTTTGGAAGATTGGCAGAACATTTTTTCTTCGAACTTGTCGAGCGTCGTGTATGTGAGCCGCGCCTCGTTGCCGCACATGCGGCGCGGACGCTGGGGCCGAATCGTGAATCTTGGGGCGGTGGGCGCGGAGCGTGCGTTCGGCCAGGCGAAGATTTCGGCTTACGCGGCGGCAAAAGCCGCGGTGGTAGCGCTGTCGCGCTCCCTGGCCCTCGAAGAAGCGAAAAACGGCATCACCGTGAATGTGGTGAATCCCTCGAGCATCGACGAAAAAGAGCTGACCCTGAGCGAAGCGCGCCGCATTCGCGACGCGCGATTTCCGATTGGCCGTCCGCCGACGGTCGAAGATGTGGCCCATGCCGTGGCGTTTTTTGTGTCGGACGAAGCCGAGTATGTGACGGGCCAAGTCGTGAACGTCAGCGGCGGGTGGATGCTCTGAGCGCCGCGTGAAATTCTTCAAATGAAAGCCCTGACTGCAGCCGAGATGCGCGAGGTCGACCGCCTGACGACCGAACGCTTTGGCATTCCCAGTCTGCAATTGATGGAAAACGCCGGTAAGAAGGCGGCGGATAGCGTGCGGCACAACGTCGCTGGCCGAGAGCAAGTCCGCGTGTGTGTACTTTGCGGAAAAGGGAACAACGGCGGAGACGGGTTTGTCGTGGCGCGCTATTTGAAGGAAGCCAAGCTGCCAACGGGAGTTATTTTGTTTGGCAGACGGGAAGATGTGCATGGAGACGCGGCGACGAACTTGGCACGTTGGGTCGACAACGGAGGCGAACTCGAAGTTGTCGAAGGAGAGACCGACTGGGAACGCGTCTGGCCGGGCATTTGCGCGGCAAATGTAATCGTCGACGCGATGCTCGGAACCGGAGTGCGAGGCGCGGCCAGAGGAACGATCAAGCAGGCGATCAGCGCAGTAAATGCGCGTTCGCGAGGAGCCACGGCTACTTGGCCGGCGTTAATTGTGGCGGTAGATACGCCGTCCGGACTGCCGTCCGACAACGAGCCTCCGGCCGGATTGGTCCTCTTTGCGCATCGGACGGTCACGTTCACCGCCCCCAAGGTGGGCCAACTGATTGCGGTCGGAGCCACCGCGTGCGGTGCGCTCGAGGTGGCGAGCATTGGCTCTCCTGCGGAATTGATCGAAGAAATCGGGAAAGGAGATCTGCGCTGGGCCGGCCCAGATGAGTTCCAAGCGATCCAACTGGTAAGAGCAGCAGACTCGCATAAGGGCACCTTTGGACATGCTTTGCTGCTTGCAGGTTCGTTGGGCAAAAGCGGCGCTGCAATACTTGCGGGGAGGGCGGCATTGCGGGCCGGTGCGGGGCTTGTGACCGTTGCGACTCCTGAGACGGTGCAACCAATCGTTGCCGGGGGAGCGCCGGAATTGATGACGGAGCCGCTGAAAGCGACGAAGTCGGGTGTGCTGGCGTTGCGCAGCCTGGTGGACGGCACCTTTGGCGAGCTCGAAGAGGGAAAGAGCGTGCTGGCAATTGGACCGGGTCTGGGAACGCATCGACAGACGCAGGAGTTCATCCGAACCATGGTTGCGCAGACGGAATTGCCCGTAGTGTTGGACGCGGACGGATTGAACGCATTCGCGGATGACGGAACACTGCTGCGCAAACGGAAGACGAAGTATTTATGCATTACCCCGCATCCAGGCGAGATGGCGCGCTTGCTCGGCAGTTCTACTGCGAAAGTGCAGTTGGACCGTCTGGAACTGGCCAAGGATGCGGCGCGGCGATGGTATGCGCATGTTGTGCTGAAAGGATTTCATACGATCATCGCGGCGCCGGACGGCAGCACGTGGGTCAACACAACTGGAGGCCCGGGGCTTGCCAAAGGCGGATCCGGAGACGTGCTGACCGGAGTGCTGGCCGCTCTGACGGCGCAATTCGGAACGAAGGATTGGATTCGAGTTTTAGCGCTCGGTGTATTCCTGCATGGGACGGCGGCGGATATATTGTCGCAAGAACTGGACCCGTCTGGGATTCTTGCGCACGAGGTGGCTGACATGATCCCTGAGGCGCGCGAATGGCTGCTGCGGGGGATTCAGTTCGGTGGCTGAAGAGATCATCACGCACTCCTCGGAAGAAACTATGAATTGGGGTCGCGAATTTGCAAAACGGCTTACGGCGCCGGTTCTTGTTTTGCTCACGGGCGATCTTGGCAGCGGGAAGACGACGCTCACGAAAGGCATCGTCGCGGGCTTGGGCGCCGCCAGCGAGGATGAAGTTACGAGTCCCACCTTTACGCTCGTTCACGTCTACGGAAAAGCCGCTAAGGTTTACCATGCGGATTTGTACCGCATCGAGAGCTTCCACGATTTCGAGACGCTGGGTTTGGAGGATGTTTTTGCCAAGCCGGCCGTGGTAATTCTGGAGTGGTCCGAGCGTTTTCCCTTGCAGTCGCCGTGGCCGCAGGTGCGCATCCGCCTTGAACATCAGGGCGGAGACTCGCGGCGCATCTCCGTCGGGTAACAACTCCATCTTGTCAGTTCGTTCTGTAACTTCGTTTTACAACTTCATTCCGTCGCTCCGTCTCGTAAACCCCCTGTTTCTATGTGCTTGCAAGATAGTCCTTACTCTCTCGTTACCGAGCCGGGCAGTTTTGTTGCGGAGGCTGGTGCGCGCTGCTAGCTTGGTTGTAGCCCCTTCGGGTGGAGTGTGCATGGCGGACGAGACTCTCACACTAGGCGTGGCATTAGCGGCGCGGGTCGAACTGAAGAGCTACAACGTCACGATCCCCATGGGGTCGTTGTCCATCGGCGTGGACAACATCCACCACGATGTCTTTTTTAGCCCGAAGTTCGCGCAGGCGGCGCGCGACTATTTGTTTGACTTGATTCGCCAGAGCACTAGCGCCACGTATTTTTCCGGCATTGAGCTGCGAAACGTCAAAAGCCTGGACAATGCGGCGTTCCGCAGGCTGCTGACCGACCTCCTGCAAAGCGCGTTGACGCAATCCAAATATTATAAAAACATGGAGATCGACCTGGTTTTCCGGCTGGGCCTGCTGAAATTTCTCACCCAGGAATTGGGCAATCAATTCGCCAATCTCATCCTGGAAGGTAAAGAATGGGTCCGGCACCGAGGTGAGTACTTCGAGCGCAGCCAGCAAGCGCACGTGATCAAAGCGCGGCTGTCGGAACTGCAATCGGCGAGACGCAAAATCATCCGCGGGGTGGGCCAGCAGATTGCGCAAATGGTCGCCGACGTTGAGGACAATGTCATCGCCAAAACTCGCCGTGCGCTCTTCGGCGATGATTTTGCGCCGTACTATGAACTGCTGAAGAACCGGCTGATCTTTCTCGACGGCGGAAAAGACGACGTGTTCTTCTTGGAGCATTACGTATTGCTCGGGAATTACGCGCGCGACCCTGACCGCTTCGAGGCCATGGATGCGCTGTTCCAGGAATTTATTTGCGAGGCGGGTCTCACCATCGGCCAGGATCCCGCGTTCACCGAAGCCAATCAAGCTCACAACGCGTTGCTCGAACAAGCGGCGGCGATGCGCGCGGAAATTGCCAGTCTGGAAGAACAGCGCGAGGGCCTCCGCAGAAAGCTTGAACGAGGCGAAAGTTTTCTTAACAAATTTCTGAATTCCACGGACCCTTCGGACTTGAAGGCTTCGCAGAGCGATGTGGAGATGCGGCTGAAGCACCAGGAAGTGAAACTTGAGGAGATGGGGCCGCTGATCGACGCCGCAAAGCAGAAGCTGGACTTTTTTAACAAGGATTATAAAGGCCGGCTCGGGGACTACTTGAACGATCCTGAGAACGCCAAGCGGCTTTTCGATGCTTCCGCGGGAGACACCGGGACGACGGACAAAGCGCGTCTGCTGGCGCAGCTTGTTGACCGTTTGGAGCAGCACGACGTCCTCTATCACGTGCTGGCCAGCTACGAGATTCGCCCGATTGCCAAAGACTATTGCCCGCCCGTCCATTTGCAGCAGCTTCGCAAAGCCCTCGTCTCGAAAGACGAGATGAAGCAAGTCGAACAGGTCCTGAAGCATGTTCCTGCAAAACAGCTTTCGCTGAAGCCCATCGAAGAGCTTTCGAAGAAGATCCGGCGTTATTCACGGGAGGAAATGCAGGGGCTCGTGCTTCGCTTCGCGACAGACTTCTTGCGATTGCGCCGGGACTTGCGCGACGCGGAGCACCTGACGACATGCATGGAACGCATTCATCTGGTGACCACCGAGCAGGCGCGAGAACTTTCCCGGCTGAATAACAAGCTTTACGAATGCGTCCTGCAGGATGAAGCCAAGACGCAACAGGATCAAGTTGTCTCGCATGTGATCATCAAGGCTGATGTGCGCGGTTCAACAAGGATGACGCAAGACTTGCTCTCTCGCGGGCTGAGCCCGGCTTCGCACTTCAGCTTGAACTTGCACGAGCCGGTAAAGAAGCTGCTCGATCGTTTTGGCGCCAAGAAAGTGTTCATCGAAGGCGATGCGGTGATTTTGGCGATCTTTGAAACGGAGTCTACCCGCACCTATGCGCGGTCCGTCGCAAAGGCCTGCATTCTTTCGAGGCAGATTCTCTCCGTGTGCAACTCCTACAACGACCACGCCGCCGCGAGCGATCTTCCCGCGCTTGAACTCGGAGTCGGCGTTGCGTTTCAAGGGTCAGCGCCAACGTATTGGACCGACGGCGACTCGAAGATCATGATTTCCAAGGCGCTGAATCTCTCGGACCGTCTATCCGGCTGCGCGAAACTCGCGAAGCGCATGCTTTCCGGACAGAAGTCTCACTTTTGCGTATATCAATTCCTGACGGCGATGGAGGGGGCCTCGGCGGAAGAGTTGGACGAGTTCCTGGTGCGCTTCAACATGAACGGCATCGAGCTGAATGAAGAGGGGTTTCAGAAACTGTCCGAAGAAATTTCGCTCGATTCGGTGGAAACCAAGCTGGAAATGCCCTGGGGCAAGGAACACGTCACGCTGCACTATGGCGAAGTGCCGATGGGGGAATCAGTGGAATTGCTCGTTCTGCGCAAAAGTCTTGCCCGCGAGCTTCTTCCCGGCGGCAAGATTGGCGCGGCGTCCACACATCCCTACTACGAAGTATGCACCAGCCCAAAGCTCTATGACCTTGTTGCTGCTTTGATCCGCACGAAGACCGCGGCTGCGCCAATTGAAACAGTTCGCGCCTGACCCTATACTCTCAACGGAGGCGAAAGGGGTCCGGTGATCTTCCCGGCCTTCAAAGCCGGCGATTCGGCCCTTCGCGGGTCGAATGGTGGGTTCGACTCCCACACGCTTCCGCCAAGCCCTTTCTTTACGCGGTCTTAACCACCGAACCTGACTCCAATTCGGAGGCTGACTCCAATTCAGTGATGTTTCGCCCGATGCGCTGGGAGAACTTCTCAGACGCAACGCGCTCGGCGTCTCCGACGATATGCGCATAGTGCTCCAGCGTCACGTTGGAATCGGCGTGGCGCATGAGCCTGGTGACGACGTGGATCGGAGTGCCGGATTCGAGCAGCTCTGAAGTTACGCCATGCCGGAAGCAGTGAATCCCGACGTGGACGCCTTTCGCAATTTCAATCCCAAGTTTCGCCATCGCCCGATGAACGCCGTATTTCACAACGTTGTCGGAGAGGAAGGGCTTGCCCTTGGAGTTGATGAAGAGATAGCCGTCTAGGTTCGGCTTGTAGCGTTTGTCGAGCCAGTCGCGCAGATGTTTCGTAAGCAGCTCGGACATGCAGACTGGAGCTGCGCTGTTATCACTCTTCGGGGTACTTTCCTTACGGGTGGCGTAGTCCAGGGCGCCGGTGATGTGAATGAGTTTCCGCCTGAAGTCGAGGCTGCTGACTTTCAGGGCGGTGACTTCGCCGATCCGCAGGCCGCACACCGCGGCGATGAGGAGCATGAGTTTGTAGGGATACACCGCGGCATTGATGACTCGCGCGGCGGTGTCAGCGTCGAAGAAAAAGATCTGAGGTTTGGGTTTTTTGTCAGCGGGGAACACGATGTCCTTTTTTTCGACGTTCGGGATTGCGTAGCCCCACTTTCGGCCAAGGTTCAAGATCGAGCCCAGGGTGCCGTAGACATTCTCCGCGGTCTTCCGGCGATCGACTCGCCGGCCGACTGCGGTTACGAACGATTGGTGCTGGCTGAGATTCATCTCACGCAAGGGAACTTCGCCAAGCTCCGGAAGAATGTATGCACGGATGTGTGAGAGAGCTGCCCGCGCTCCTCCTGGCTTTCGGTTTGGAAGTATTTTGTCAGTCCACTCTTCGATGAGTGCTCTGATTGCTCTTCCGCCTCGTGGTGCTGAGGGTTTGGAATTTTCTTTGGCCCTGGCGTTGTAGTCGTCCAGGTACGGTTGAAGGACAGCTTTGGCAGCACGCTTCGATGTAACAGACTCGTCGAAGGTGATCGTCCTCCTTGCCCGCTTGCCGGTCTCGGGGTTGACTTCATACTCGCGGTACGATCCAACCCATCTGGTGCCTCTCAAATAGACGCGTCCAGACTGGAAGCGTCGCCGTGGCATGGTCTTCTTGCACTCCATCCTCGGCGACGATGACGTTGCTGGAGCGGAGTCTACCACAGCCCCGAGTTGGGGAACGATCGCCATTTACGCTCGCGGGCTCGAAATGAGGGGTTCTACGGGTCTCGGAGTACCCAAGTACGAGAGAGGCACTTTTTGCGTCTGCAAGTTCTTTGTTTCCGATTGAATACGGACAATTTTTTCCACGTCACGATGCGACCGATAGACATGCTGCTGTCGCGTCTTTGCGGCTCTGCGTTCGCGGTCCGTCTTGTATTTGCGCGGCCGTCCCCGCCTGTGGGTCGCAGACCCTTGAGCATCACCCCTGCATTCGCGAGAACAGTACACTTCCGATTCGCCGTGCCGCGTGAAGCGAACCGCACCGAGTACGATTCCGCATTTGTCGCAAATCTCGCGGGCGAAGAATCCGTATTCCACGAACAGCTCGTAGCTCTTCTGGATGGTTAGCAGCATACCTATTCACCTTTGCCGTGCGGCGCGCTTCTCAGCGACGGTGAAGGGCGGGAGTGACCCCACGAAACTTTTGGGCGGATTCACCGCCAAAAAGTGGGGTCGCTCCCGCCCGTTTTAGTGTTTTGCCCGCGGTGACTTTTGTTTGCATCGCTTCTCTATCTCCTACGCTTGAAAGAAATTGCTCTGGCCACAGGCTGAAGAACTTGGAGAAGACGCAGCTGAAGCGTGTAGTTCTTACATTCTTCAGTCCTTCCCTGCTGGTTCCTGTGCAGGAACCCCGACCCGGCGCAGCACTTCGGTTGCGAAGTGCGCCCTGACATCGTGCTTGCTACCACCAAACTCCTGAACGATGCTGGTTTCAGTCACTCTGCCGACTTTCCATCCGCGATACAAATATTCGAAACGTTGTCCAGTGAAGCGCATCTTGGCCTGATTTCGAAAGATCAAATCAGCTTCCGTTAGAGATCCGTAGCGGCCGAGGTCCCAGGCCTTTCGGATTTGAAAGTAGCGCAACAACTCTGCCGACGCGTCCGATCCCAGCGGAACTCCGACCAAAGCATTGAATACTTCTTTGGCCTTTCCGAAATGCAAATCGATTCCCGCCAGATAGAGAACGCGGAACTCCGAGAGCTGCCGGAAGAGAGGAAGGTAGACTTCGAGATGATGCGCAAATTCCGTAAGACCGGCTTCTGGCCCTTGCAGGTAGGTGAACGTCACCACCGTCGAAGCGGCGTCGCCGTCGAGAAACATTGGAAACTTGTCCACGAAGTAGCG
>Ga0307478_10002373_pt1 | contig 14875 bp, 18 predicted proteins | sample atmos_gasesECM4C_2_FD_203713 | JGI IMG/M metagenome (GOLD analysis project Ga0307478, IMG submission 203713) | Hardwood forest soil microbial communities from Morgan-Monroe State Forest, Indiana, United States - atmos_gasesECM4C_05 | ecosystem: Environmental > Terrestrial > Soil > Temperate...
GAAGGTCATGATCCTGCATATCTCTGGTCCGCGTGACGTTCTAGACGGATTAGGCTGCTCGTCGGGGAGCACGCATTCCGTTGAAGCCCGCGCTGTGCGGCATTGTCGCGTCTTCAGTTGGGATGTGGGGCGGTTCGAGTCGCTCAGTAGCCAGTTCCCGGCAATAGGCCGTAATTCGATGCGGCTCCTTCTCGGGCGTTTGCGAATGTTGGAGGGCAGGTTGCATGAACTTGCCAACGACCGTGTTCCACAAAGGCTCGCAAAAATTCTGCTACGTCTCATCTTGCAAGGGCACGGTTCTGCCCGAGGGCCAGGGAAAGACCTGACGGGTGAAGACCTGGCCCAGATGGCAGGCACCACGCAGTTTACAGTCAGCCGGTTGCTCTGTGATTGGGCAGCGCAACGAATAATTCAACCCGAGAGTACAGCAATTCTAGTGGAGAATCTCCCGGGACTTATCGCCATTGCGATGCAGGTTGACTGTGCAAAATGAGCATCGATGTTGTGGCCCATTGCGGCAACGAAAAAGGAGCGGAGGAACTGGTAGGCGGCCTCTCAGGTTCTGGCCAGTAGAGCTCGGCGTGTTGACTCCAGGGTATTGATAAGCGACTCTCGCGGTAGCTTTCGGATGATGGGCTCGATGGCCCATCCCAAGCCAAACGGCACGTCACGCGTCAGCGAGATGGCTCGGCACTCGATTACTACTCCCCCATTGCGCTCCTCAAATCGCCAATAGGTATACAACCGCCAGAGAAATCCATAACCGGTATCAGGTTCCAAGATTTGCTCGTTCTGCCGTCCGGCATTTTCCACTTCGGCAATTCGCGTCGTGTAAGAGCGGCACACCCAGCGCTTTTGGTCGACCGGACGATAGCGCACCTCATGATCGGTATCGAGCACCACCGTGATAATTTTCTTCTTCAATAGCCGAAGATATATTTGGAAATCGTTATTGTCACGCCTGATCAGCTTTGACTCGATTACCTCTGGTTTGTAGATGTTCTTGTGGTTGTCATAGTCCTGGATGATCGCAAATATTTCTTGGATGGTCGAATCAGGAATGAAAGCGGCGGCGATCCAGTCGTGGATCAAACCATTTGGTACCGTGATCGGACCTCGGCCAGACCAGAATTGCGCCACGACCTCCACTCGGCCAACTCCCCGAGCTCGCTCTGGCACCTGCTGAGACCAGAGGTATGGGCCTTTTCCGCGCATAGTCTGCTCCATTTCCGCTTCCGCCTGGCGAATGTGGGCATCGAAAGCTTGCAACGTTCGCGGGTTCAGCTGCACCGGCTTTACAGTTTGCGCCATAGTTCCGGGCCTACGGGAATCCTGAACGGCAAGGATCCATTCCACCCTACAGAATGTGAGCATCTATCGACTGATCTTCGTTGTGGGATTCCGGTATCTCACGTACATTGAAAGAAGTTTAATGAGAAGAACAAGCACGAGGCCGACGGCTTGCGATTCACCGATTCGTACCGAGGAATATAAGGAAGCTGACCTCCCGATTTTGGGCGAAGTGCTTTTTGCGGCTGAGTTGGTTCTACTACATGCTGCACCTTTATATTACGGTTTAGGCATCCCACACGGCGACGGCTCGTCCGTGGTTGTCATCCCTGCGTTTCTTTGTCCTGACGCTTACCTGGCGCCTTTGCATCAATGGCTGGCGCGAATCGGGTACAAGCCCTTCTTTTCAGGCATAGGTTTCAACACTGAGTGTCCCAACCTTCTGATCAGGCGCCAATTGAATGACACCATTGAGAAGGCTCTGACCAGATCGCCGGGGCGGAAGGTTCACCTGATCGGTCATAGTCTGGGAGGAATTATTGCGCGTGCGATCGCCGCCCAACGGCCGCATGATGTCGCCTCTGTCATTACCTTAGGTTCACCCTTTCGCGGAACTGTCGCGCACTCCAGCATTTTGGGGGCAGCCAAAATAGTTCGGCGCCGCATTCTGGCGAAACACGGCAGTGACGTACTTCCGGGCTGCTATACCGGCCATTGCACTTGTGAATTCCTGGATTCGCTGCGGCACTCAATGCCTGCGTCGGTAGCGGAAACGGCCGTCTACAGCGAGGGAGACGGAATAGTCGATTGGCGATACTGCAGGACAGACCATTCTGAAACGAACTTCTCCGTGTCAGGAACGCATGTCGGACTTGTTTTCAACCCTTCGGTTTACGCCATCATTGCCGAGCGTCTAGCTGGGACAAGCTCTAAACGGGCTAGAACCACACGCAGAAGGGAACGTCGTTCTTCGTCTCAGGGCTGATCATCTGGCGAAGCGTCGATTGAAGTTTTCTCATCGCGGATGGCTTTCGACTCGCGTGCTTCCAGTTCTTCCTGGCGCCGGTGAGTGGCTTCGGTGGGATCCGTTCCCGCCTTCTGGTCAGTTTTCTCGATGAAGTAGCGCCAGCCTTCGTGCCGATCGGCAGAGCCTTGGGAATCCTGGAAGTTTTTCAATTCAGATTCTGCGTTCTGCTTGCCCCGGATCACAGCGACCACTCCCGCCGACCGGTAGGTGCGGACGTTATGCCGGATGATGGCGTAAGAGGCGGTAAGTTCGTCGCGTGTCAAAAAGAATCCGTTCGCAGCTTGGTGAGAAAGGCTCGGGCCACTTTTCGGTGTCTGCAACTCACATCTTATGCCGGCGATGATCTCTGCTGCCGGAATCGTGCGTCCCACCGCGATCAAGCTTGGTGCGAGCTTCGTTCACTCGCATTACGCGTCCATTCAACGTCGTTCCATCCAACGCAGCTACAGCAGCCTCGGCTTCCGCCGATTGCGTCATCTCGATGAATGCGATGCCGCGAGGCTCGCCGGTATCCCTATCCTCTACGATCTTAACGGTTTCGACCACTCCATGTCTCGCGAAGATATCTCGCAGTGCCTGCTCTGTCACCGTAATATCGAGGTTCCCGACAAAAATGTTAGTCACGACCGTCGCTGATCTTCCGAATATCAATTCAGGAATGGGGTCGAAAAATCTGAAAAAGGCGATCTTGGCAGATTCGCCTTTTTCGCAAAGGATCTGTTTTTTACAGCGGCTGCACGTTTTCCGCTTGCCAGCCCTTGGGCCCCTTGGTCACGTCGAACTGGACGGTTTGGCCCTCCTGAAGGCTCTTGAAACCGCCTGCTTGGATTGCCGAGAAATGCACAAACACATCTTCGCCACTCTGACGGCTAATAAAGCCATAGCCTTTGGCGTCGTTGAACCACTTCACTGTTCCTTGTTCCATAAGTGTATACGGGTATTCCTTTTCTGAATTTACGCTGGAGGGAGTCGGAAGAAACTTGCGCAGTTTACTGGCTTTTAAGGCGAGGGCTGCTCACGACCGATTCGGTCTAACGCACTCAAATATGGTACGCGGGAGAGGCAGAACTTTCAAGGTAATTGCTGCACCTCGACGAAGATCTCGGTCTTTGCGCCGAAATGCTGAATCATCGACAGGGGCTCTGGTCTCTTCTCGGCGCAGCATGCCCCAACAGGGTATACTGGATATACTTAACCTCGAAGACACGCCACCAATCGAACTTGCGCCTTCGCGATTGAGAGATGGGAAAAATCGAAAGGCGTGACTTTTGTATCCCTGTTCTCCTTACAAAACTCCGCGCTGCGTCAATCGGGTGCCCCCGACTGGCGGTATGTGCTCCACGCAAAGGTTGTCTAACGCTGGATGAGCAATTCACTTCAATTTCAGGAGTTCACTATGTCCGCGCGGAATGGAGATAAGTCCAGATTTAACCGAATACGCAAGCAGAACATCGCTCGCCGGCAGCGAACGATTGCGCTATTGGAGCGCATGAGAACACAAAGTGCATCGGCGGGTGCTCCGCAGGCGCCGCCGAAAGCGGTGACGGCATGAGCACAATAGCATCAGCACCCCCGGTTGCCGCTCCGATACCAAGCGATCTCAAAAGGAAGCGAGTGCTCCTGGTAGACACGTCACGCACGAAGCGCGATTTGCGGGCTGAAGTCATGCGAAAACTCGGCGTGGACGTCGACTGCGCCGCCGATATCCCGGAAGCGCGTTGCTGGTGGAGAGCGGATCTGTACGACCTCGTCCTGATCAACGTGGAGCAGGATGGGGGTCATCGCGACAGGTTTTGCGAAGACATTCGCAGCGTTTCACCACCACAAGCATTAGCGTTCTTCGTTGGGAAACCGGAGTACCTCGCCGATTCACCGAACGCGGCCGAAGATTGCAGGCTCGAGCAGAGCGCTGGGCAATTCCCCGCTCTGAACGGACAAGGAGCGAATTCGGACGATCGCGTGGTTCTACCTCAGCGCTGGGGAATCATGGAGGCCTCACGCCGGATTTCTGCAGTACGCTCCGCATGTGTCGCCCGTACTGAAGCGATGCGTAACCTGCCTGCTCCTTCACGAGATACGGACGGGCGACTATCGAAACGAACGCCACTGCCAGCTACACTGGACGATTTACTGAGAGAGGAAATGCGATGAAGAACCTTTACGTTGGGAATTTGCCTCACAGCACAACCGAGGCTGAACTGCGAACTGCTTTTGAGGCCCACGGCCCTGTGGAGAAGGTCAGCATTGTGACTGACCGAGACACGGGTCGCTCACGAGGTTTTGCGTTTGTGGAAATGACCAACGCGAGCGAAGCTGACAAAGCGGTTGCTGCATTGAATGGAAGCGAACTCGGTGGCCGCACGCTGACCATTAACGAGGCAAAACCAAAGTCCGACAAGCCACGAACCGGCCAGCGTTTTGGCGGAGGGGGCGGCCGTGGACGTGACGACCATCGTGGGCATGCACGTCAACCGCGGGAACCGCGCTGGTAGTTCGTTGGGAAAAGGGACAGTCCCGCGGGCTGGCTCTCATTTACCCTCCAGCCATTAAAAAAACCGAATTGGAGGCAGTATGCCACGAGGCAGATCAACGTTTACAAAACGCCAAAAGGAACAAACCCGGCAACAGAGACAACGGGACAAAGCGGAGCGCCGGAGCCAGCGGAAACAAGAAAAGCCCACCCAAGGCAGCGTCGATGAGATGGCCGAGTTGCACGAACACGCAGCCGCTCAGGCCGCTTTGTTTAATCTCGGTACGGAGGAATCACGATCTGGTGAGGAATCCACCTCTGGCAGCGAAAACGAAATCGAACCGTAAGCTTTAGTTAGGTTTCCGGAGCCCGAAGCGCCTGATGTAGTTCTCTCATTCTATTTTCAATCTTCCAGGGTCGGAAGTGTCTTCAAGACTTCTGCGGCTCTGGGCCGGACTGTGATGCTTTCGTCCTTTCGTATCCTGCCGTCTCGGAAGACGAGAACGCGTTTCGCAAACTGGGCAATATCGTGTTCATGAGTGACCAAGACTATGGTGAGACCCTTGTCGTTAAGGTTCTGAAAAATCTCCATGATCTCGACCGAAGTTCGACTGTCGAGATTCCCGGTGGGTTCATCAGCGAGCAAGATGGACGGGCGATTCACCAAAGCGCGCGCGATGGCCACGCGCTGCTGTTGTCCACCGGACATCTGTGATGGAAAATGGTGGGCTCGTTCAGAAAGACCTACCATGGCGAGGGCTTCAACCGCGCGTTGCTCGCGCTCACGTCTCGTCATTCTCGTGTACAAAGTCGGCAGCTCGGTATTCTCCAACGCGGTGGTACGGGCCAGCAGATTGAAGCCCTGAAACACAAATCCGATCTTCTGATTGCGAATGAGTGCCAGAGCCTTTTTATCGTGTTGGGATACGTCAAGATTTTCGAGAAAATAACAGCCAGAACTCGGGCGGTCGAGGCAGCCCAGGATATTCATGAACGTCGACTTGCCGCTGCCGCTCGCTCCCATGATGGCCAGGAACTCGCCGTGACCGATGGCGAGATCGAGACCGCGCAGGGCGTGGACCCGGGTTTCGCCCAGCTCATAATACTTGTGGAGCGCTTCGACACGGATGACGTCCATTTCTGAAGCGGCTGTTTGCTTATTTCCGGCTCCGCTCGTGAGCGATGTCGTTTCCATATCAATCATTAGCTGTCAGCAAGCCTAGCGGCGAAGCGTGCCGGGCCCCTGTGTTTTAGACGTGATCGATCGGATAATCACGTCGTCGCCGGCATTCAAATCGCCTTTAAGAAGGGTGGTCACTTCCGTATAGGCGTGATCGGTGATTCCAAGCGATACCTTAACGGGCTCCATTGTGTCATCCGGATGCAGCTTCCAAACTACGGCCGTATCCGCTTTGGGCGCCCGCGGCAAGTTCTGAGTGCTCGTATTAGTGGCTTCGGGCATTGGGTCGTCGTCTGCAAGCGCCTTTCCACCCTCATCTATCCCATACTTTTTATAGAGTGCGAGGATTTCCTCCGTCGCGAGCGGAGGTTTGTAGCGCAACGCAGTGTTGGGTAGCTTCATCACATTTCTTGCGGTAGCAACCGGGATCGTTACGTAGGCAGTCATCCCCGGAAACAATTTAAGCTGAGGATTGGCGAACTCGACGATCGTGTCGTAGGTAACGACGCTTTGGACCATCGTGGGATTCATTCTGACTTGAGTGACCACGCCGGTGAACGTTTCTTTCGGCAAGGCGTCCACCTTAAACGTGACGCGTTGGCCGACTTTGATATTGTCCACGTCGGATTCGTCGGTCTTGGCATAGACCCACATCTTGGTCAGATCTTGCGCAATAGTGAAGATGGTTGGCGCCTGCAAAGATGCAGCCACGGTCTGTCCCACGTCCACGTTGCGCGCCACGACCGTTCCGTCGATCGGAGAACGAATGACGGTATAGTCCAGATTGGTCTGCGCGACGGTGACGGCGGCTTTCTTCAAGTCGACTTGCGCTTCGGCTTGCGTAATGTTGGCCGCGGCTGCTCCCACAGAGGCATTGGCGGAGTCATAGTTGGATTTCGCTTGATCCAGCTGCTGCTGGCTCATGACGCCATCCCGGGCAAGCCCTACCGCCCGATCGTAATCAGCCTTGGCCTGTACTAGAGCTGCCTTTGCTCTCTCCAGGTTGGCGCGTGCTGCCTCCACATTGGCCTTCGCGTTCTCCAAGTCAGCGGTGGCTTGCAAGAGTGCACCCTTAAATAGCGCAGGATCGATGAGAGCTACGATATCGCCCTTGTGCACGCGCGAGTTGAAGTCGGCATTCAATTTCGCGATGGTCCCGGAAACTTGCGAGCCCACTTGCACGGTGATCACGGAGTTGATTGTTCCAGTGGCTTCCACGACGTCATTGATATCGCCGCGCTCGACTTTCGCGGAAAAATGCTGTACCGGAACCGTGCGGTTCAACCCGACAATGGCAAACGACGCTAACACGGCCGCAACGGCCGCCACGATGAGCCACTTACGCTTCATTCGTCCGTCCTGTCCACTTTCGATGTCCGGCGATCATTCGTACCGCAGCGCCTCCATCGGGTCCATGAGAGACGCTTTGCGCGCCGGGTAATATCCGAAAAAGACGCCAACCGCCACTGAGAACAGCGCTGCCACAACAATCGCTTCGGCTGAAATCTCGATCGGCCAGTGGAGAGTTTGTCCGACGAGATACGATCCCAGGATGCCGAGAAGCACGCCGGCAGCACCGCCCACGAGGCTGAGGAAGATCGATTCTCCGAGAAACTGAAGTTGAATGGCAACTTCGGTCGCCCCCACAGCTACACGCACCCCGATCTCACGAGTGCGCTCGGTTACGGAGACCAGCATCACGTTCATAATCCCGATCCCGCCCACGATCAGCGACACCGAAGCAATGGCGATCAGCAGAATCGTCAGGGTCTTGCTGGCATCGAGTTGCGCTTGAATGATGTCCTCAGGATTACGAATATTGAAGTCGTCCTCTTCCTCCGGACGCAGATGATGGCGATCTCGCAGCACGGCCGTGGCTTCCTGGCCTGCCATCTTAACCACGTCCTGGGATACGGCCGAGCAAAGGATATCGTCGAGCCAGGTGATGCCCTTGATCTTCTTCTGAGCCGTGGTGTACGGCAGGATGACCGTATCGTCCTGGTCCTGGCCGGAAAGTGAAAGTCCCTTGGGTTGCAGGGTGGCGACTACTTTGCATGGAAGACTGTTAACGCGAATGACCTTTCCCACGGGAGGCTCAACGCCGAAAAGTTGCTCTCGAACCGTTCGGCCGATCACGCAGACATCGGCGGACCGATCCACATCGTCTTGCGAGAAGATTGCTCCCTGATCGACGTACCAGCGCTTGATATCGAAGTATTCCGGGGAAACACCGCGATATGACGTGTGCCAATTCTGATTGCCGTAGACTACCTGAACAGGATCGTCCACGTTCGGGGACACGCTCTTGATGAGCGAGATCTGGTTCTTGATCGCCATCGCGTCAGCCATTACCAATGTTTTGGTGTCGTGCGTACCGGTGCGAACACCGTTAATGGCGCGGCCACCGGCTTCAATCCAAACGAAGTTGTCTCCCAGGCTGTTCATGGCCTGTTCGACGCGCGCTTGTCCGGCCTTTCCAATCGCCACCACACAGATCACAGCCGCTATGCCGATGGTTATACCTAGGACCGTCAAGAGACTCCTCAGCTTGTTTCTGAGAAGCGCCACCAGCGCCGAGCGAAACAGGGCTCCGTAGTTCACGATTCGGACGACTCCTTCTTAATGGTGAAGGACAAGCCTGAATGCTACCTGAAAATCTTGCTGGAAGCTGCGACGGGTCGAACTTGAGTGGAAGGACTCGTCGCGGATTTTACGAGAGTACGGACAATGCGTCGCGGTCGGCGGCCTAGGCTTTTTCGCCGCACTTACGCGGTTTTCCCGCTCCGATGATGGACCGATCCGCGGACGGTCAATGGCAGAAACTTCCCTGTTCATCTTGAGCCAGCCAGTTTGTCGTCAAACTTGCTCATGCTGACTTTCAGATGGGGATACCAGTGGCTGGCCTCATGGCAGGATTGTCCTTTCTGGAGTTTCCACAATGCGTCGATCAAGGCTAGCCGAACGATTCAGGTTTGAGTGCTCAGGATTGACCTCATCAGTTTGAGCACACCCGTTGCGTTGCACTGGTCGATTCCTGATCTCTCATGCAGGTGGAAGGGGATTCCCACGAACGCTACGAGCGAAGACCGATTTTGCACCCGACCTAATCTGGAGACTGCCGCCCTCAGGGTCTACAGAGGTACCGTGAAACCAATCCACCTCAGGAGCAAAGGACCGCGTCCTCGCGAAAGACTCATCCTACTTTGCCTTCGCCATCGAGAGCACGATGACTCGGTCCACTTCGTGCTTCTGAGATTCGGACAGGGTCAAAACCACGCCTTCATCGGTCTGACGGAAGGTCACCGGCGAGCTGTCTGGGAACGAACGCGCACTGCTGACTGTCGGCATTGCAGGCAGCGCGAGCAACTTACCTTGCCAGTGCAGAACATGGACGTAAACGGCATCTCCTTTTTGCGTGGTCACTCCCCAGTCGGCAGGCGCAACCGGGCCTCCACGAGTGCCGTAGATCGAATCTCCGTAGCGCGACATCCACTCTCCAACGGCATGCAGCCGCGTCACGAATTCTTCCTGAATCTCGCCATTTGGCTCCGGCCCGATGTTCAGCAGCAGATTCGAGTTGTTCCCAGCTGCCCGCACGAGCATTTCCATCACTTCTTCTGCGCTCTTGAATTTGTGGTCGCCAATATTAAAGCCCCACGAGTCGTTCAAAGTATTACAACTTTCGAGAGGCAATTGCTGGCTTACATACTTCGTATTGAAACCCGCCGTGTTCTGGCCGGGCAAATCTCTTTCAAAGGTCTGCACGTCTTCGCCAGGCTTCGGTGCCTGATGATGATTCGGAATGATCAGCGCCGCAGGCTGCAGTTGGTGAATGAGTGCATAAGTCTTCGACAAATGCCAATCGGCGTCAGGCTTGTCCCACATGCCATCAAACCAGATGCCGCCGATGGTTCCGAAATTGGTCAGCAACTCGCGCAACTGGCCGTCCATATAATTGTCGAGATACGAATTCCAATCGCCGTGATCCGGCCTTCCGTTCTGCCAGGGCCCGTTGTCGAATTCCGTTGCGCCTCGGGGAAAATAATCGGGATGATGCCAATCGAGTTGTGAATAATAAAAGAAAAGTTTGATTCCCTGCCGGTGACATTCGTCCGCCAACATTTTCAGTGGATCTTTGCCGTAAGGGGTGCGCTTCACAATATTCCAGTCAGAAATTTTCGAATCAAACATCGCGAATCCGTCATGATGCCGGGACGTGATCGTGATGTACTTCATCCCCGCAGCCTTGGCCAGGGAAACCCAAGCTTTGGCATCAAACTTTTCCGGATCGAAAAACTTGGGCAGCCGCTCGTATTCCTGGACGGTCAGCTTGCGATTGTGAAATACCCATTCCCCATCGCCCAATACGCTGTAGACGCCCCAGTGGATAAACATTCCAAACTTCGCGTCCTGAAATTCCTGGCGCGCCTTGAGATTCTCGGGCGAAGGCTCATAGCCAGTCTGCGCGCCGGCTCCGATAGCAACGATGGCTCCTAGCAATACGGCGACAAGACTGCGCGTCGAGCGGCTTCCCATTCCTAGATTTCTCCTCTCTTCATCTGCTGAACAGCGTGATCGCAAGCCCGCGCGGTCAGAGCCATGTAAGTCAGCGAGGGGTTCACGCAAGCCGACGAAACCATGGCGCCGCCGTCGGTGATGAACAGGTTCTTGACGTCGTGCGCCCGATTGTAAGCATTCAGCACCGAGGTCTTCGGATCCCGCCCCATCCGAGCGGTGCCCATTTCATGAATCGCAAAGCCCGGCGGATCATCTCCGATGAATGGTTCGATATTGTTCGCGCCCGCAGCGGCGAGCATCTCCGCGGCGGAGATCGACATATCCTTCCGCAACGCCAACTCGTTGTCGCTCCAGGCGCAGTGGACTTTTAAAATTGGAATTCCCCAGGCGTCCACCTTCTGCCTGTCGAGTTCCACGTAGTTGTTGTGATTCGGGAGGCATTCACCGTATCCATAAAAAGTAAAACGCCAAGGGCCGGGTTTACGAAGGGAGTTCTTGAAGTCCGCCCCGAAGGCTGTCTGCGTGATCCCGCGCTCCCAACTTTCACGTTGGCCGCTTCCCTGAAAGCCGTAGCCGCGGAGGAAGTCAGCATCTTTCCTCTTCACGTTCCGAAAGCGTGGAAGATAAATCCCGTTCGGGCGTCTGCCCAGCACAATACGATCCTCATTGCCGGGGATGGTCGCGACTGCCCCGCCACCCTTGATGTGGTCCATCAGATTGTGGCCCAGTTCCCCGCTTGAGTTCGCCAGCCCGTTGGGAAACTCAGTGGTGGAAGAATTCAAGAGGATGCGGACGGATTCGAGCGCCGACGCGCAAAGAAAAATCAATTTGCCGCGAAACTCCAGGCTGGCGCGCGTCTGAGCATCGATAACTCGCACGCCCGTCGCCCGCCGAGTTTTGGAATCGAAGCTCAAGCTGTGCACTACACTGAAAGGCCGCAGCGTCAATCGGCCGGTTCGTTCAGCAGCAGGCAGGGTTGAGTTGATGCTGCTGAAGTAAGAGCGGGTGATGCATCCCCGCTCGCATGGCCCGCAATAATGGCATGCCGCTCGGCCCTGATGGTCTTTCGTCAGAATCGCCGCCCGGCCGATGGTAAGGACGCGTTCTCCGCCGAAGTGCTTTGCAATCGCATCGCGAACGGTTTTCTCCGCGCAGGTCAACTCCATCGGGGGAAGAAATTTGCTGTCGGGAAGTTGCGGAAGGCCGAGCGCCTCTCCACTGATTCCCACGAACTCCTCGACATAGTCGTACCACGGTGAGATGTCGGCATAGCGGATCGGCCAATCAATTCCGATGCCGTCGCGAGCGTTCGCTTCGAAATCCAAATCACTCCAGCGATAGGATTGCCTGCCCCACACGATCGAACGGCCGCCCACCTGTCGGCCGCGGATCCACAAGAAGGGTTTGCCATCATCCGTGATATACGGATGCTCTTTGTCACTGATGAAGAATTTTGACGACAATTCATCGCAGGCGTAGCACAGACTCTGAATCGGCTGATCTTCCTTTTGAAGCCGACGGTCCCGCAGGCCGCGAAACTTCATCTCCCACGGCGGAACATGTTCGACATAGTCTTGTTCGGGAACGATGGGGCGGCCAGCCTCGAGCACAAGCGTCCGCAAGCCCTTTTCGGTTAATTCCTTGGCGGCCCAACCACCTGTGATCCCGGAGCCGATTACGATGGCATCGTAGGTTTCCTCTTTCACCGTTGCTCCGGCGCCTCCTGGTCCGTCTGCTCTTCCACGCAACCGCCGTGCCGCTCCGGAATCACTTCGAAGTGCAGCCCTTGCGTCGCGCCGGCTTCCGACGTGTAATACGCGGTTAGCGTCAACCTGCGAAGCATGGGATAGAAGCTCCCTCTGCTCTCCGGCGGCAATCCAAACCGCCGCTGCGCCCGATCCGGGTTGCGCTCGCCTTCCGCGATCATTTGATCCCCCAGTGCGGTCAGGATCGCACCCTGCTGCACAGCTGAACACTCGATGAAATTCTTGCCGACCAGCGATAGCGATCGCGAGTCCACATCCTCCAACCCCTTCAGGAAACCGGTTCGCACATCCTCGTCATACCATTCGGTCAGCATGAGGTCGATGAATTCGGTTGCGCCTACGTCGGAGGCGCCCGGCGTATCGGTCCGCGGCAGAATGAGCTCCGCTATCGTTCTCACGATGGCTTCCTGGTGCGCGTTCAGCGTCCGCAGAGGACTCTGGGTTCCGACCGTTGTGCGAGCTTCCCGCAACGCGGTGAACACTCTGCCTGGCGCGAGCGGAACCGCTACACCCATAGCCAGCAGACGAATTGCTTCGCGCCGATTCATCTTAAGAAATCCTACAGAATGTTTTCACAGCCCCACCGGGAATACTGTCGACCATAACTTGAAATCGTCAAAGCCCGAAAATCCAGTCAGGCTCCGGGCTTGATCTCGGCCGCTTTCCCGTCGTGATACACGATCACCAGCGGATTTCCCCCATTCGGATAATGTACGGTCTTCTGATATGACGTATCACCCGCGTCGGGCACGCCCATCCCGATAGCGAAATCCGCCTGCATTTCATTCATGCCCGGCTTGACTTGGTGCTGCTCTACGGCTTGCCACACATCGGCCGGCCAATGTTTGTACAGGTCATGCGGATCTTCCACAAAAAACATTTCATCGGAATAGATCTTGTACTCCCCTTCCGACTCAAACCCGATTGGCACGGCATAATTCTTTCCGTCTTTTTCGAACGCAGCCATGACCTGCTTGCGCTGTCCCGGACCGGGAGGAGTGGAGGTCACCACGTCTTTAATCGTGAGCCGCTCAATCGGCAACAACAGACCGGCTTCATGGCCGAAGTCTACGTGTTTGGTCGCCGAATCGTATGCGTAATAGGAATAGCGATATCCTTCCTTGACCCAAACTGGTTGTTGTGTCAGCCGTTTCGCGGACTTCAGATCGTAGGGGTAGAGCTTCTTCGGAGTAACGTAGTAATCCGGGTTCGAAAAGCCGGCATTTCTCGCCTGTTTCTGCTTCTCGACGGCGACCTTATCCTCATATCGTTGGTAGAAGATGTATCCGGCACGGGCAACGGCCGCAGCCATGGCAAGTACCAGGGCGAGTTGGATTCTATGCTTAGTCTCCGGACTCACAGAAAAACTCTACCAGAACATCTCGTTGGATGTGTGCAGAGGGAAAGCAGCGCGATTACACTGGAGTGCAGAGGATTCCTAGCGATGCCCATAACTGAAGAGGACGTTCTGAGCGCATTAAAGAGTTGCTATGACCCCGAGATTCCCGTCAACATCGTTGATCTTGGCTTGATCTACAACATAAACTTTGCGCCAGCGGACGATAAACAAGACGTGACCGTAGACATGACTCTCACGGCGCAAGGTTGTCCGGAGCACGTTAACATCAGCGCGCAGGTGAAATCACGTATCGAGCAGTTGCCGGGAATCCGCAACGTCGCTGTAAATGTGGTTTGGAACCCGCCCTGGACGCCAGAGCGCCTCAGTCCTGATGCGAGGAAACAGCTAGGGATTGAGTAACACTCAGCCCCCGATCTCTTCCCATGCTTCCGCTGCGCTGCGTCCGGCCGCCTCGGTGATCCGGCGTCCGGCCTGTCCGGCCATTGTCATAACTTGCAGGCCGCGCTCGAAATATTCGGGCAAGGACTGCCGCACTTTCTCGAATTTATCGGGATACTCGGAAGCCAGCACGGCCAGCCCAACTCCGGTGGCCATCACTCCGGCCGCATACCGCTTTTTCAAAAACAGAATCGTCGCTACGCCAATTGATCCCGCTACCGCCGCTTTCTTCCACGCGTCCATTTAATCCCCCAAACTCGTATGCCACCAGATTGTACCTGTGCACAGTACCGGGCACCAACCCCGGAATAACCTTAGATTCCGATGCAAGCGAGCCTTAAGAGTCTGACTCAGAACTTTCGCCTGCACAGCCAACCATTTGCGTTGCCGGACCTGTATACTGCCTGCTTTGCCGGAGGCCCATGCACATCCACAAGTCCGCCCGATGGCGCTTCATCTTGGTCATCATCCTTCTCGCCAGCCTTCACCCCGTCACGGTGTGCGCCGAAAGCAAGGCCCGCGCCCGCGATCTCGGCGTTCCCTTCGATGGCACGCCGGGCCCGAATAATGCCATTACCGACGTAAAAGGCGTTGAGGTCGGCCACACCACGCTCATTTCGGGTGAAGGCAAACTGGTAGTCGGTAAAGGCCCTGTTCGCACCGGCGTCACGGCCGTTCTGCCGCGCGGAAAAAACTCCCTTGACCCGGTATTCGGCGCATGGTTCACACTGAATGGCAACGGCGAGATGACAGGGACTACGTGGCTCGAGGATTCCGGCATTCTCGATGGGCCCGTGATGATTACCAACACGCACAGCGTGGGCGT
>Ga0307478_10002374_pt1 | contig 14866 bp, 19 predicted proteins | sample atmos_gasesECM4C_2_FD_203713 | JGI IMG/M metagenome (GOLD analysis project Ga0307478, IMG submission 203713) | Hardwood forest soil microbial communities from Morgan-Monroe State Forest, Indiana, United States - atmos_gasesECM4C_05 | ecosystem: Environmental > Terrestrial > Soil > Temperate...
CGACGGTGCCAGCGAGATCCGTACCCTTGTCTCCGACTGGAACGTCGACCACGGCACGGCGCAGGCTCAGGACGTCGCGATGGCAACCAAGAAGAACCGGGTCGCCCTTCAGGGAGGGCTCGACTTTGTCGACGACCGGTTCAATGACGTGACCATGGCGCTGATCGACGCAAACGGCTGCGCCAAGGTACGGCAGAAGATACGAGGCACCTTCCAGAATCCGATCGTGGAGAATCCGAACGTCCTCACTTCCGCCGCCGGGCCTGCCCTCAGGTTGCTGAAGAAGGGGGGTGACCTTCTTCTCGGCACAAAGTGCCACGTGTTCTACGCCGGCTCGATAGCGGCGCCGAAATGAGACCGCGGCCGGTCCCATTCAGTCGCTACGCCCTCTTAAACCAACCGGTACTCGCGCCCGCCAAGCATCAGAACCGTACTACCCAGCGTGCCTGGGCTTGCCCCCGGCTGAATGCCTCGCCTTTGCGGTCGACATGGCAGGTGAAGGAAAATTCGCCAATCGTCGTCGGCCGCGCCCAGCGTAGTTCAGCCCTTGATCTCCAGCCGGCCAGGGCTGCGGCGACGTCGGCCCAATCGCCGCCCCCCGCCCCCTGCACGAAGAAATGAAGATCGCTACCAGCCCGCAGCGTCAGCCTGTCGCCGGTGAGCAGAACGTCGCTACCGGTCAGCCGTAGTTCCGCATAGTGCCCAAAGCCGTGCGGCACCACCGGAATGGGCGGCATCATTGCGACGACTGCAGATCCACCGACCACGCCGGTCGGACCATTGCCGGCATCGGCCGCGATCAATTTCCAGCCGACCCAAGCGCGCGCAGCCGGCCGCATTTGGCCGTCGGTGAACCATGCGAGGCGCTCGCGCGCGTCGCTTGGCGGGTCAGGATCAGCCGGGTAAGTCGGCGTGCCGCTCTGCGCGTAACCGGGGTCGCCCAGCGATACCGCCGCGGTAAACAGTGCCGCAATGCCGATAAGCGTCCGCATGGTGCTTGGCCTGTCGATGCGGGCTAGCAAAACGTGTGCGCCGCTTCATTGACCGACCGTAACGTCGATCGATCGGCAGTGACGCTGGAAGGTCACGCGACCGCTCGCCCGCTGATGAGTCTCAGCAAAACCATCACGATGGCGATCACCAGAAGTAAATGTATGAAACCACCCATCGTGTACGAGGTGACCAGCCCCAAGGCCCACAGGATAAGTAAGACGAAAGCAATCGTATAAAGCATGGCATCGGTCCCTTCGGTTAAGGTCGGCGGCGGGGCGCCGCCGATCGCAGCCCCGCATTCGCGCGGTGTATCGGTGAACGGTTGCCGATCATTGGCCTCATCATCCACCAGATCGCCGGCCTTCTCTGTTCGCCAGCGCACGTATCAATATCGCGCCGAGCACGGATACGAGCCGCGATCGTCGCGAACGCAACGACACGCTCAAGTCAGGCGCCTCTCTTCGAGTCCTTCATGTCCGCCTTGAAATCGCCAAACCTCGCCTGAGCCTGGCCGAGCGCTCTTTGAACCTTGCCCTTCAATTCCAATTTGTCGTTGCCCACCATCTTGCCCGCGACTTCCTTAGCCTTGCCTCCCGCTTCCTTAACGCGGCCCTTTATTTGGTCCTTGTTCACGATCATGACCTGCTCCCGAAGGGAAAATGTACGCCGGAAAACGGCCGGCACGCCGCACTGAAAAGCTGTCGATCAATTTAGGCGAGCGCGTCCCGCCAGTCTGCGTGCTGTCGCACCACGGCCACCGGCCCGCTTGCGTTCCCGGGAGAACACAACGTGCGGGAGCGGGGTTAGGCCTGGACCGCCGCGCCGCCAAGGCCAGGAGGACCGTTCCGAAGAATGCCGTCTTGCGGCCTTGGTCCGACAGGCTCGAGGTCGGTCTTCTGTTAAATTCGCGAAAGCGCGCAAGTTCGGCGCGCAACCATTGATTGGCAGTCACCGTTGCACCGTCCCGGCATCTCACCTTATACGGCTGACCGCTTAGGCTACTTTGCGTGGCAACCTTTTCAATGAAATCTTCCGTGGTGTTGATCAGGTTCCTTGCCGCCAGGTACCCGTACTTGTCGCGCAAGTGGGCTTGCGCCGCCTTCGGGTCGTGCCAGGTGCCATTGCGATAAAACTCGCATCCAGAACCTTCGACGTAGCCGAGGAGAAACTCGACTTCGACCTGCACGTTGATCGGCGGTTCCGCGTACACCACCGAAGGCAACAACAGTCCCAGCACCAAAAACAGGCATCCGGTCGATCGAGCCCTCACAGCTCCCTGTCCAGCGGCAAGTGCGATAGAAATTCGGCTCCGAATCTCTGCCAGCCGCTTCGCGCAGGCTCGATGTCGTATTCAACGATCTGCGAACCCTCCTGGGTGCGCCACACCAGGCCGGACGCCCCGCCTGTGTCGCCCGCTCGCCATGCGAGCGCGTAGGAATTGACGGTCTGCACCATGGCCTCAAAGCGCGTCGCAATCTGCTGGGCGAGTTCGGGACTGTCGATGATCAATCCGATCTCGGTATTCAGGTGCATCGATCGTTGATCGAAGTTCATCGAGCCAACAAATAACCTCTGACGATCGAATACGAACAGCTTCGCGTGCAGGGAGTAATTCCCGTAGCGGGAAATCGCGGTTGTCTGACCGCTGCCCTTGGCGTTCCCGAGCAACGACCGGATCTCATAGAGTTCCACGCCTTCTTCAAGCAAAGGACGTCGATAGGGCATGTATCCGGATTGTGCCAGCAAGCCGGTCGCGGATTCCAATGAGCTGGTCAGGATTCGAACACGCACGTTGCGTTGGCGCAGGTCTTTGAACAGCTGCATTCCTTCCTTGCCGGGTATCAGGTAGGGCGTCACCATCAGCAACTCGGAGTGCACCGCGCTCGCCGCTTCGGCCACCGTTCGGTTCATCAACCGACCCACCATCGAGCCACTTTCCACTTTCTTCTTGTCGGGGCTGTCGCTCACCAACTGCGCGTGTGCCCAGATCAGAGGCAAGCGACCGGAGACGATCTGGTCAAACGGTTCACCGCTTGCGATCCGCTGCACATAGTCAACGCCTTCCGCCTTCGACTGCCGGCGCTCTTCCTTCAGCTCCTCACGATGCTCGTTGAGCGTGGCGCGCGACGACTTTCCGCCTGCAAGCGCCTCGGCCGGGATCGCCAGGGCGTTGTTCCAAAATTCGTCGAAGGTCGCAGAGAGCTGTTTCGTGATGGGACCAGCGGCGAACACGTCATCGTCGGCGAATTGGGAATCGGGGTCGATCTGAAAGTACTGGTCACCGATATTGCGTCCGCCCAGGAGCGCTACGGCATTGTCGACGACGAGCAATTTATTGTGCATTCGATAGTCGAGTCGGGAGGCGTTGAGGGCGAATTCGACGGAACGGGCCAGGGTCGAATGCCCTCGATAGACGAACGGATTGAAGATTCTCAGTTCGATCGATGGATGAGCTTCAAGGTCGGTGAGCTGTTCGTCGCCCGCGTTCGTCTCGCCGTCATCGATCAGTATCCGCACGCGCACGCCGCGATCGGCCGCACGCAGCACGGCTCCAGTCAACAGGCGGCCGGTATCGTCTCCGTGGAAGATGAAGTATTGAAGATCGATGGTTCGTTCCGCCGCATTGATCATTTGCATGCGGATCAGAAACCCATCGGCGCCTACCGGAATGATGCGAAATCCGGAGTTGCCGCCATGCTCGGTTCCTGTATTGTCGAAGGCCCGACCGAGCCGGGTTTCCTCGGGATGAGCGAACGCCGAGGACGCGATTTTTGGAAAGTTGGAGCCAGGCGGGAGCGACGCGCATCCACTCAGGATGGCTGCGGTCAGTACCAAAAGCGAACGGTAACCTCGACCCATCATCACGGTACTCCGGCCAGGTTGCCCCGCCGCTCAAGGCCCCCGGTCGCAACGCTGGCGGATCCGCAGGACATGAACGGGCCCCTGCTAAGCCCGCGTTTCCGGTTCGAAACCCTTGTGAATCTCCTCGAAGGCCTTGAGCTCTCGTTCCGCTTGATCCTTGGTGATGCCATAGCTTTCCTGGAGTTGCCCGCACAACTTGTCGCGCCTGCCGGCGATCAGAATCAGGGTATCGTCCGTCAGCCTGCCCCATTTCTTTTTGACGTGTCCTTGAAACTGCTTCCAATTGCCTTCGATCATGTCCCAATTCATGGCGTTCCCTCGGTGATGATTTCGTGGGCTACGGCGGCGGCTGCATAGTCGGCACCGCACCCCGACCGGCCGTGGCGACCGGCGAAGGCGCTGTCGCGGCTCTCGGTCGAACCTGTAGGTCCGCATTGATAATCGTTACCGCGGTCGTGCGTATCCCAGCTTGCACATCCGCTCGCTAGAGCGGCGGCGGTGACAACCGGCACGATCAGTCTTTGCAGTTTCACAGCATCTCCTCGACGTATACCCACGGTATCCAAGATTGCCTCGCCGGTCGGTGCGGTGGCGCACCTTGGTTGTGGCACAGTTCGGCCAGGGCCCCCGATTGCCGTCCAATGAGGGTGACCGCCTCATCTGTGTTCCTGCGCGCGATCGTCGGCTTTCTCGCGGCCCTTGTCCGGGCCTGACTCCTGCTCCCGTTTTGCTTCCTGCGGATCCGCCTTGCCCTGCGGCGCTGTTGCCTGGCTGCGCGGTGCAGGCACCGCCTGCTGCCGCTCGGCGGCTACTTGCTGGGGATGCTGGCGCGGCTCCTGCGCCGGTTTTGCTTCCGCCGAGGCCCCCTTGCCCTGCGGCCCGGCTTCCTGGGCGCGCGACGCGGGTGCTGGCTGTTGACGCTGATCCGCTGCCTGCTGTGGGTGTTGCACTGGAGGGCCATTTGTTTCCGGCAGGGCAAGGGTCCGTGCGGGCCTCTGCGCGTTCTCACCCGCCTTTTGAGTCGCAGCTATACGAGGAGCGACCGCCGCGCTCTGCTGGATTGACGCCGGCGAGCGCTGGATGCCCTGCGGCACAGGAGCCGTCGCCTGCGGACGCGCCTGCGTTCCACGCTCGGCAGACGCAGGTGCACGTCGCCCTTGCTGCGCTTCGTACTGTCTGCGCACCTCAGGATCGTGCGGCTGATAATGATCATTCTGGCCTTGCAGCGCGTGCTGCTGCTCAAGTCGCGGATACCGATCGCCGGAGTATTGCCGCTGATAAACGGGCAGCGGCGCAGGTGCAGGAACCGAGTTGTGGTCCCACCGTTCCCATCCGGCTCGACGGTGTTCCCATTCTGCGCCCCAGTGGTCACCCCAGCGTGGCGGCGCATCGATTTGCCAACCTATGAAAAATCCGGGCGGTTGGCGGTAATAGCTGACCGGGACGCGCAAAACAAAGACCGGCACATCCTGCGGAGCTACGAGCCCCCATGGGCCGTTGTACCAGGAACTGGCATACCAGTTATCGTTCTGGTAGACCCAGTACATTCCATCGTAAAAGAAGTAGTTTGAATTCAGATCCGGTGCGTAATAAACGGGGTAGCCGGGCACCCGCACAAGCTGCGGATACAAGGGCACATTGATTCCGATGCTGACGTAGGGAAGGCCAACGCCGACGCTCACCTGGCCGATGGCTGGACCTACGGAACAAAGCAGCATCCACAACAACAGAAGTATCTTGCGCATGACCTGTCCTCGAGTTCGTTAACGAGCGCGGTAGCCTGTGATCGTGCGGCCAAGTCGGCCGTCAATCCCGAGCCGCCCAGGGGCGTGATACATCTTCCGATCCGCCCGCTAGCAGTGGCACGCAGCAGCTTCCGTGCTGATGCGGTCAGGCGAGAAGGTTAAGCCGATGTTCGGGCCTGGTCTGTTCGCTGGCGTACGTAGGATGGAGACGAGCGTCACCATCGGTCGACCGGCCCGCCGAATCGCCCCCTGTTATCACGAGCCGTTTCAGCCAGGCGATCGCTCCGGGCCGCGAGGCTGACACGCAAACAGAGGCGATCCTCGCTCCGCGCGACAGCGCACAGACCAGGGCGCAAAATACCGTCAGCATTTGGCCGGCAGCAGACATCGAATTTTCAAGGGATTTCAAATGAGACTGAATCGACGCACCCTTTTGACACTTGGCTTTGCCACTGCGGCAGCTTGTTCGCTCGGCACGCTCAGTGCCCGCGCAGGTGCTGCAACAGCCGCGGATCTTGACCGTAGTGCCACCCAGGCCTTGGAGACTCTGTACAAGGGCAATTCGCTGGCGGCTGATATTTCCAAGCACGCCAAAGCCATGCTGGTCTTTCCGAATATCATCAAAGCCGGGCTGGTGTTCGGCGGAAGTTACGGCGAGGGTGTGCTGATGAACGGCACGAAAGTCTCCGACTACTACAACTCGGTGAGCGGGTCCTGGGGTCTGCAGGCCGGGGCGCAGTCGTTCGGGTACGTGGTGTTCCTGATGACCGACAAGGCCGTGGAGTATCTTGACAGGTCACGCGGCTGGGAAATCGGCGTCGGGCCGACGGTGGTGGTGGTCAACGAAGGTCTGGCCAAGAACCTGTCTTCATCCACGCTGAAGGACTCGGCTTATGCGTTCGTCTTCGACCAGCAGGGGCTGATGGCCAGCTTGAGCATCGAAGGCACGAAAATTTCCCGGATCAAGCGTTGAACCGGAATCCGGAAGGGAAAGCAAAATGAAGCGGATTGCGTTGGTGCTTGCATTGGCGGCGTTGCCGTCGCTTCTGTGGATTTCAACCGCGTACGCACAGTCGGTACAGGCCGCAGGAGCTTTAAGCCTGACCCAGACGGAGCGTGTGGCGGTCGACCTCAAGCAGGGAATGTCGGCCGAGGAGGTGGAGAAATTGCTCGGCCAGCCGCGGCGGACCACGTTGAAAAGCGCCGGCAGCTACCCCGGCACGGCTTCCCAGGGAACCCTGCAATGGACCTACTCCTGGACCGGCTCGCAAGGCAACCTGCGCATTGATTTCGCCGCGAAAGCACCGGATCAGTGGTACATCAACAGCTGGGAATGGACGACGTACTGAGCGCGCTGATCACCTCGGTCATGAAGCTTCTGTGCGGATTGTTTGCTGCCGCCTTTGCGGTGTGTTGTTTCCTGACCCAGGCTGGCACAGGCGCCGCGCCACAAGATATCCATCGACGCACTGTAGCGGCTAGCAGGGGCGGCACCACGGCCTTCGACCATTTGACCATTGCCGCGAAGCAGGGGAACTCCGACGCACCGTACGAAGTCGGTCGGAACAACGCCGGGGCGGTAAGGTCGATTCGCGAAGGTGCCGAGCAAGGTGACGCCCGCGCCCAGGCCAGGCTCGGAACCATCTACAAAGACGGGGAAGGGGCTGCCAGAGACGATGCGGTGGCGGTGGCATGGTATGAGAAGGCGGCCGACCAAGGCCTTGCGCAGGCGCAGTACGACCTCGGCCTCATGTACGCCACAGGGCGGGGCGTTGAGCAGGACTTCGCCAAGGCCGCAGCTTGGTATCGCAAGGCGGCCGAACAGCGGCTTGCCGTTGCGCAATTCAGTCTCGGGTACATGTATCTGAAGGGACGGGGCGTCGAGCAGGATCTCGAGTTGGCCGCGAAGTGGTACCGCAAGGCGGCCGACCAGGGAGACGGTGGAGCTCAATTGAGCCTGGCTTTGAGCTACGAAAACGGTAGAGGCGTACAGCAGGATTTTGTCCAGTCGATCGAATGGTTGATCCTTGCCTCGGCGAACGGTGTACCTGAAGCGGAGCAGAAATTGAAGAGACTCGAACACCGCGCAACACGATCCCAGATCGCCGAAGCCAAGGCCCTCGCCGGTCGGTGGCGGCGGCATGCCACGCGAGGGTAGTTGGCCCGATCCCGCCGAGCATCAGAAGAACGCCCCGCAACCGAGCATGTCCGACCTTAATGGAGACAATGCACATTTGCTTCGAAGAGTCTGGAAGACTGGTATGTCAATAGCTGGGAATGGACGACGTACTAGGAGCAAAGGGCCTCTGATCGTCGATCGACGCCGTTCCGGATGCGGCCCGCCTCAGTTTCCGTGCTTCGGCGGGTTGTCCGTCTCCTGGCGGCGTAGCTCGCGCAGCTTCATTTCGATGTAAGCGGCGCGGTCAATCTCATGGAGCTGCAGGGGATAACGTTCGGTCGCCGTGAACCAATCCTGCAGGGCCTGTTGAGTCTGCTGCGAAGCGGGCAGCCTGCGGGCTGCAAGATAGGCCTCGACGGCGAGGTAGTAGCGCATGGTGTTGCGCTCGAGTGCGCCGAGCGGGCCACCGGCGCGAATCGCCTCCCCGTCAGCACTTCGGCCGACGATGCTGAAGCCGAGCTTGGCGCTTCCGATCGTCGCCAGGTAGCCCTGCATTGCCCACCGTGCAAATTGGCCATAGGAGTAGGCGTAGGTCATGTGCAGAAGCGACCGATGATCCTCGAACGGCACAGCCTCAATCAAGATGCGAAGATTCCTCGTGCTCAGAGGCCCCGTCGGTGCTTGCAGCACGACAGAGAAGTAATCGTTGCCGGCGTTGTCGACCTGGTACCCGAACATGACCCAGTTCAGGGCCCAGAGCGGCTGATCGACCTTCCTTCCGATGCCCACGTACAGGGCCTCACGTCCGGCGGCGCTCGATGCACGGCAATACTTCACGTTAAGGTGCAGGATGAGGATGCCGCACCAGTGGTCGGCCTGCACCAGCTCCTGGCGCACATCGTCGTAGCTGTAGTCGACAAGGGCAAAGACTTCTCCACCCTGCAGCAAGTCCGACGACTCGCTCGATTGCAGATAGAGGGGGCGATCGAAGATGTTAAGGGCGGTCTGCGCACGCACGGCGGCGAAACGCGCCCGCAGCGCATCCGGCGAGGCCGACTGCGCTCGGGGACCGCCGCACCCTAGACATAGCGTGAGAACAAGCACCTTGCCCCACATCGCAAAAGTGCTGGCCGACCGCAGCCCTGTGTAGCGTCCGAAGCCACGGTGCGCCGCCGGAACGGCCTGCATTGCGCCGATCACGGAATGGGCAAGGGTGTCGGTTGGATGATCCCCTGTACCGGTGCTCACCCGTCGCGGCGCCGCTTCCACGGACGCCCATACATCATCCCGTCAACCTCGAGCGGCGACGATCGATCAGCCACGACCACAGAGAGGTCAAATAACGGCTCGCCCATTGATGAGTCTCAGCAAAACCACCACGATTGCGATCACCAGAAGAATGTGAATGAACCCACCCATGGTGTAGGACGTCACCAGGCCGCAGAGCCACAATATGACCAGAACCAACGCGATCGTGTAAAGCATGTGGATTGACCCTTTTAGTGAAGATTTGTGGCCAGTGTACGTTCGCGAAAGTGACTTCTCGGTGCGGTGGCAGACATATGAAGAGCGTGTGGCCAACCGTCTGTCCGGTGGCGCGAATTCCCACCATTCGTTCACCGATTGCCCGCATGCCTCGTCGCTCAAAAAAATGCCCTGCGGGCAGGGCACTTCCTTGTGGCGGAACTTCGGCCGAGACAATTACATAGCGATCTGCATACCCTTCACTTCAACTTCGACGCGGCGGTCCGGCTGCAGGCAGGCGATGATCGCGGTGCTTTCGACACCGACGCATTCACCGGTCTTCGTGATCGGATCCGCCTTGCCTCTGCCCTCGGTGCGCACGCGATTCGCCTCGATGCCTTTGCCAACCAGGTAGGTCTTGACCGCGAGAACACGCCGCTCTGAAAGACGCTGATTGTATAGTTCGGACCCCAGGCGGTCGGTGAATCCGACGGCCATGATCAATTCCGGCGCGATGCCCTTGATTTTGCCGACGAAATCATCGAGCGCAAGGCGCCCGGCCGGGCGCAATTCAGACTTGTCGAAGTCGAACAGCGTGTCGGCGTCCAGCACCATGCGCACCAAGTCGGGTATCGGAGCGGCTTCTGGGGCTGCCACGGCCGCTGCAATCGGCTCAGCCACCGTCGCCGCAACCGGTTGCGGCGCGGGTTCGACGACCGCCGCGCTTGGTGCCGGAACGAAGTTCGGGTCGCACTCCGCGGTGGATACCGGTGCCGGGCCGATCCCACTGTGCCAGCACAAGCCGTAACCGCTCTTCACGACGGCGTCGCGCGGGTCGGTGAGGTATCCGGTGCCGGCCGTGTTGGTTTCCGCTCTTGCGGTCCCGAACGCGGCGAGTGCCAACGCACACGATACGGCGAGGCTCAATTGCTTCCTGGTCATTGCATGGGTCATGTCATTCTCGATTCATAGATTGCGTTGCTCTTCGCGTTCTCTGCCATCTTCCCCCAGATCTCGCATCCTCTCTGTGCGCTGGCGCGCACAGCTGACAATTGGCGCAGGGGCGGAGGAATTCGTTGGTGTCGCGTTGGGCGCGCCTCGGGCGCGCGTTGAGTGGCTTCATCGACCGAAAGGATTTCGGCGAGAAAATCGTCTGGCGCAGGCTACGCCGCAAATTTCATCGGCAGCAGCCGGTCGTACTCCTTCTTGACAACGGCATAGCACTCGCAGACGCGTCCTTCGAGCTTTTTACGATCGAGCACCTTGATGTGGCCGCGTCGGTACTGTATCAGCCCAGCCTCCTGCAAGTGGCCAGCAGCCCCAGTGACGCCTTCGCGTCGCACGCCCAGCATGTTGGCGATCAGCTCCTGCGTCATCACCAGTTCCGCGGAAGAAAGACGGTCCAAGCTCAACAGCAGCCAGCGGCAAAGCTGCTGATCCAGCGAATGGTGCCGGTTGCAAACTGCTGTCTGTGCCATTTGGGTGATGAGGGCCTGGGTATACCGCAACAAAAGGTGCATCACCGAACCCACTCGACTGAACTCCTCCTTGATCGCCGACGCTCTAAGTCGAAACCCCTGTCCGGCGCTTTGTACTACCGCGCGGCTGGGTGTGGATTCGCCCCCCATGAACAGCGAGATGCCGACGATCCCTTCGTGCCCGACGACCGCGATCTCGGCCGAGGCCCCGTCTTCCATCACGTACAGCAGCGAGACGATCGATGTCGTCGGAAAATAAACATGTGTCAATCGACTCCCGGACTCGTAGAGGACTTTGCCCAGTGGCAGGCTCACGGGTTCCAGCTGCGGCATCCAGCGCTGCCACTCAGCGCTCGGCAGCGCGGCCAGCAACTGGTTACTTCTTGGGTCGGAAGGGGCCATCAGCTGTGGCATTGTGCTCGGGACCCTATTCCGTTTTCAAGTTCCGAAGCTCTTCGGCGTGTTCCATTTCGTCAATCAGGATGTCTTCGACCAGGCGCCGCGTGGTCAAATCCGTGTCACCGATCAGCGTCAGGATCCGGCAGTAGCCGTCAATGACGGCCCCCTCGGCGATCAGGTCCGCCCTGACCATCGCTTTCAGGTCCAGCGAATCGTCATACGCGGCGCGGCTGCGCTCGACCAGCGAGGTCGGCGAAAAATCGGGTTTGCCGCCGAGTTGCACGATGCGTCGGGCAAGCTGGTCCGCGTGAATCAACTCTTCGTTCGCATATCCGAGAAATTCTTCGGCGATCGCCGGCCTCGCCAAGCCATCCGCGACGAAACAGTGACGCTTGTAGCGCAGAACGCACACCAACTCGGTGGCCAAAGCATCGTTGAGCACCTTGATGAGGTCCCTGCGCCATGGAATGTCGTGCAATGTTTCGTCTCCCGCATCTACGCGATGTGTTGTGACCCCAATGGGCTCCTCCTCCGTCACCATGCGCTCGCTGTCGGCCTCTGGAAATTGCTTGCCCGCTTTACGTTCACTTTCGAATGCCATGAGTCTCTCCTGCCGTGACGGGCCCAGCCAGCTCAGCAATACACGCTCTCGATAGGCGACCTTCAAACCGCCGAGCCTGCTCATCGCGCGCCTCAGCAGCCGGCTGAGGCGGCTGCTCGTAAGTGTCCATTTGTCGCGCCCACGCCCGTGATGACCGCGTCCGTCCCCTGTTTCAAGCTTCCCTTTCAGACTAGCGACACCGCGCCGCACGACCAGTGCGGTAACGCACAGAGTAGGGCGCCGCGCCTTGCAGTCTGTACGGTAACAGACAGAACTGCGTCCCAGCGGCACACCCCAGGCGTGAGTGCCGCGTTCGGGGGGTGCCTGAGGCGGCCCGTCGCCGCGTTCCGCGTAGTCTGTGCGCTAACGCACCGCCCAGTCCGAACATGCGCGGTTAGGTCTGCAGCCTGTCGGTGCGCTGGCGCACATATAGGTAGCCCACAAGTGCGCGGCTGCGGAGTCACGATGCCGATGCAAAAATGCTTATATGAACGCTTTGCAATCGATCCGCGACCGGCTGCGCTCGCTGGCGGGCGAGCAATCGCCGCGCCGCTTGCCGCGTCGCAGCACCAAGCCGCGGATCGGGGCCCGCATTGTCCAGGTTGAAAGTGGCGTTCGCCTGACCGTCCAGGCAGGCATGAGCGCTGACCTGTGGATCTGGCTGCTCGATCGAGGCTGGCGCGTGGTGACCCATCGTCCGGATCGACGAGCCTATCGGGACGTTCCATGGTCCCGGGTGACGCGCCTGATCGATTGCGATCCGGCCTTTCGCGAAAGACGGCTGGCCGAGGCAATTTCGGCCGCCGAGTTCAAGCCAACGGTCGGGGATCGGTCGAGCAGCTGACACGAACGCGACATCGCCTGCGACGGCATTCGCTGCGCACTGCCGCTATGTGCGGTGGGGCACCGACAGGCTCCCGCATACGCGTATCATTGACGCGCACGGGTCAATTCGGGCTCGCGGACGACGGCGAGTTCTTCAAAAGGGGAGACCCAAAATCGGAACCAAAGGAACGCTGGCGCGGCCGCTGAGCAAGCTACTTACGGGCATCCGAGGTTTCGATCAGCTGAGCGATGGAGGATTCCCGCGCTACCGCACGAGCTTGCTCGTCGGTGGCCCGGGAGCCGGAAAGACGGTGTTTGCGCTGCAGTGTCTCGTCAATGCGGCGAAGCAGCATCGTGGAGCCGGCATATTCGTCGCTTTCGAGGAGAGCTCAAATCAGATCATCGCGAACAGCGCCACATTCGATTGGGGGCTGGCCAGCCTGGTGGCAAAGAAGCTGTTCCTAATGGATGCCCATTTGTCGCCGACGCTGGTCAAAACAGGAGACTTCGACCTGGCAGGAATGCTTGCCATGCTGGCGGCCAAGGCGCAGGAGATCGACGCGCAGTGGATCGTTTTCGACGGTATCGACGTCCTGTTGACCTTGCTCCAGGATCCGGTTGCCGAAATGCGCGAACTGTACCGCCTGCGCGACTGGCTGGCCGACAGCGCGTTGACCGCTATCGTGACGGCCAAGTCCGAGGGTCGATCTTCCGAGGTCGCACACTACGGCTTTCTTGAATTCATGGTGGATTGCGTGGTCCGCCTCGATCGACGCCAGGAAGATCGCGTCTCGGTGCAGACCGTGCGGATTACGAAGTACCGCGGATCGAGCTTCGCAGCAGCGGAGTTCCCCTTTAGCTTCGGGCCGTCGGGTATCCAGGTAGGCGCCGTCAACCCGGCGGACATTCGGAACAAGGCTTCGACCGAAAGGCTCAGCGCCGGCTTCGAACAGCTGGACGTGATGCTCGGCGGCGGTGTGTTTAGCGGCAGTAGCACCCTGATCACGGGCGTACCGGGTACCTCCAAGACCACCCTGGCCGGCAAGTTCATCGAGGCCGCCTGCCGGCGCGGCGAGCGCGCGCTGTTCGTGAGCTTTGACGAGAGCGCTGAACAAATCATGCGCAATCTCTCGTCGGTCGGCATACAGCTCAAGACCTACGTCAAGTCCGGACTGTTACGGATGTATTCTGTCCGGACGGAAGGCTTCAGCGCGGAAGAGCATCTCCTCAAAATCAGCTCGCTGATCCGTGAAGAGCCGCCCCGCTGCATGGTGATCGACCCGCTGACGGCCATCGCCAAGTCGGGAACGCTCGGCGCCGCGCGCACGGTCGCCAATCGGCTCATCTACTCGATCAAGGACGAGCAGATTACCTTGATGGTGACGGCACTGAGCGAGACCGATGGCCCGGGAGGCGAAGCGACCGACCTGCAGATATCGACCATCGCGGATACGTGGATCCACCTGTCCTACCTGGTGCGAAGCGGGGAACGCAACCGCGCTCTCACGATCGTCAAGTCGCGAGGTACGTCGCATTCGAACCAGGTTCGCGAGCTCGTCTTGAGCAACTCCGGCCCCTCGCTGTCAGATGTCTACACCGCTGGAGGCGAAGTGCTGATGGGCACGCTGCGCTGGGAGAAAGAGGCCGAGGAGAGTGCCAAGCAGCTGCGACAACGGGCGGAGTTCAATCACAAGCGCCGCGAGCTTGAGTTTGCAGCCGCCAGCACCCGTGCCCGCATCGCTTCACTCAAGACGGACCTTGAGAGGCAGCGGGCCGAACTGACCTTCTACTCCGGAGAGGACGATGACCATACTGCTTCATCGACCCGGCGGGCGGGCGAACTGCGCAGGAGACGCGGTGGGGACCCGGCCGAGGCACCGGTGAAGAAGAGCGGAAATGGAGCCGTAAAATGAAGCGATCGTCGGCCAAGTCCAAATCACCGCCTGCCGGACTCACGACGGTCGTTGTCTTGCGTCTGTACGTCGCCGGCGGTGCACCCAATTCGATGCAGGCCATCGCCAATCTCGAGTCTATTTGCGCACAATACCTTAAGGGCGGCCACAAGCTGGAAGTGGTCGACGTCCTCGAGGACCCGCGCCGCGCGATGGCCGAAGGTGTGCTCGTCACACCCAGCCTCACCAAACTGTCACCGCAACCCGTAGCGCAGGTCGTCGGTAACCTCAGCGACAAGAAGCGGGTCCTGCTCGCACTCGGGTTGAAGCCAGATGTTGCGTGAACGCCCCCGCGCGGACGGCGCTGGGCTCGGATCTGCGCGGCTGCGGAGTGCGCTTCGACTGTTGCCGAAGGGTGGAGTCGAACGGAGAGCCGTCGTCGCCCGCGAGAATTATGCCGACCACGACTAACCCAAATACAAAAAAAT
>Ga0307478_10002375_pt1 | contig 14865 bp, 12 predicted proteins | sample atmos_gasesECM4C_2_FD_203713 | JGI IMG/M metagenome (GOLD analysis project Ga0307478, IMG submission 203713) | Hardwood forest soil microbial communities from Morgan-Monroe State Forest, Indiana, United States - atmos_gasesECM4C_05 | ecosystem: Environmental > Terrestrial > Soil > Temperate...
CGTGGGGGTTGTCAAATTAGTGGCTACCTCAAACCTTCAACTCTCGGAGCGGGCGGTCGAAGGCGTTGTCGAACTTGCGGACATAGAGCGGCAAATTCAAAAATGGACCACGGAAGCGGTGGAATTGGGGCGCAGCATGGAGGCGCTCGCTATCGCCTTGCGTGGTGACGCTTCTCGGATCGATTTCAGAGGCGACTTGATCATTCTCGACCACAAAAAAACGGCAGAGTTCCAGTTGATTCTGGATCTGGCAAGAATCAGAAATCTAGTTTCCAATCTGAGGGTGCTGAAGGCTCGGAGTCGGCAACTCGAAACTCTGTCGGATCATGCCTGATACGGAGGCGCGTTTGTGCAGCAAGAAGGCTATAGCGGCTCGCTCCGTCGGCCGGTTTTATTGGCTGTCATCTTGCTGTTCCTGACAGTTGTCGTTCGCCAAAATTCTGTCCGGACCTGGAATTGTCTTATGTCCGCTTGTAACCACTCATTGCCCGACTTGCCTGATTTAGTCCTAAGCCTCCTGAAGTGACCATCCCATGCAAATCTATGCTGCGAAGACCTGGTTCTCCCGCATCTCTGAACCACGGGGAAAGAAGCCTATTGCGAAGCAGACAACCTGGAGATTAGGCAGCTCGATCGTAACGATGATGCAAGCCGCCCAGGCGCGCTCGAGACACGACAGCACCCCGGTCCGTGGAGCGAACTCTGCCCGCCGGCGTTCTCTTGTTCAAGCCAAGGTGAGTGCGGTCCTCATGGTACAACTCAACAACGCAACACCCATAATATCGAATCGCGAGAAGTCTGTTACCCCTGGCATCCTTGGTGCGGCCGTGTTGTGGCAGTTCATCAAACGTTCGCCAAGAATTGTCGGGGGGTTGTGTCTCATTGCAGGATCGAAGAAAACTCGGAAGCGCGACATTTGGAGATCCCTGAATGGATGTTCGATCCAGCCATCTGCCGGCGCATGCAACTGGCGGCGGTGCCCATAGTTAGTTGTGAAGCATTGCTGGATCTGAAGTCGTTGCTGCGATGCACTCCCCTTCCTGACACTGACGTTGTGCTACAAGCTCAGCATCGTTCCTTGTTATCTCCAGGAGGTGCTGATGCGAAAATCATCGAGCCACAGGATCGCTCAATCCACGCTGTTTCATCCACCACACAAGGGTCCGGCTTGGCAGGAATTGCCTCAAGAAATAAAACTGAAAGCTGTGAAACTTTTCGCGCGACTGCTGCGCGAGCACTTTGGAAAACTCCACGCCGCCGGCCGCAGAAAGGAGGCAGGCGATGAGTGACAAGATCAAGCCACACCATCTCGAGCGAAAAGCGATTCTCTATGTTCGCCAGTCCTCCGCCTACCAAGTCAATCACAATTTAGAAAGTCAGAAGTTGCAGTACGCCATGCAAGAACGCTTGCAACAGTTGGGCTGGCGCGAGATCGAAGTCATAGATGAAGATCTGGGCCGATCTGCGGCTGGGACGGTTACGCGCGCCGGCTTCGAACGCATGGTTGCGGAAGTTTGTCTGGGCAAAGTGGGGGCGGTAGCCGCTCGGGAGGTGTCCCGCTTCGCGCGCAACAGCCGGGAGTGGCAACAGTTAGTAGAAGTGTCGCGCATCGTGGACACGCTATTAGTCGACCAGGAGACGGTTTATTCACCGCGGCAGAGTAACGACCGATTGCTGTTAGGGTTGAAAGGCAGCTTGAACGAATACGAATTGGATTTATTACGCCAGCGTTCGCTTGAAGCGCGCCGCGAAAAGGCACGGCGGGGTGAGTTGCTCGTGACCCCACCGGTCGGTTACGTCAAAACCGAAGAACAACATTGGGAGAAAGATCCGGACCGCCGCGTGCAGCAAGCCGTCCTGCTGGTGTTTCGCAAGTTTCTTGAACTCGGTACAATTCGTCAGACTTTGTTGTGGTTTCTGAAACAGGGCTTGCAACTCCCTGTGTACACCCAGCAAGGCGAGACCTCTTGGAAACGCCCTTCCTACGCTACGATCTACCGCATTCTGACCAACCCGATTTACGGCGGTGCCTATGCGTATGGAAAAACAGAACACACGCTGCACTATGAAAACGGTGCTTCACACCGCGGCGCGCGACGCAAACCGAGGGAGCAGTGGCTGGTGTTGATTCCGAACACTCATGAAGGCTATGTGAGCTGGGAACAGCATCAGCAGATTCAGCGAGCGATTGCGGAGAACGTTCGCGGGGCCGAACGATGCGGCAGCGTGCAAGGCGGTAGCGCTTTGCTGAGTGGTCTGTTGCGCTGCCGACGGTGTGGTCGTAAGCTGACCGTGTTGTACACGGGAAATCGCCATGGTGTACTCCGTTATGTGTGTCATCGCGGCTGGCTGGACAGTGGTGAACCGCGTTGTATTGGGTTCGGTGGAATGTCGGTAGACGAAACGCTCGCCAAAGAGGTGCTACGCGTCGTGCAACCCGCGGCGGTGGAAGCGGCACGATTGGCAAGGGAGGAAGAAGCGCACAAGCAGGACGAAGTCTTGGAAGCCTGGAAACGAGACCTGGAAGCGGCGCGCTATGCCGCGCAGCGTGCGCAGAAACAGTACGATGCGGCGGATCCGGAAAACCGACTAGTAGCCGATGAGTTGGAGCGACGCTGGAATCAAGCTTTGCAACGAGTCGGAGAGATCGAACAGCGAATCGAGCAGCACGTCCACGGTCTAGGGAAAGCAACTACCCCGACACAGGAAGAGTTTGAAGAGCTAGCAGCTAAACTGGAGACGGTGTGGAATTGTGCGGACACCGATGTTCGTTTGAAAAAACGCATCGTTCGAACGTTGATCCATGAGGTTGTGGTGGATGTGGATGCAGAGGCAGGCGAACTGATTCTTATCCTTCACTGGAAAGGGGGCGTGCACACGGAGTTGCGCTTGCCTCGGCGGCGCCGCGGACAGAATAGCAAACAGACATCGAAAGAAATCGTCGATGCTGTGAGAACGCTGGCGCGAATCTGTTCGGATGAAGTGATCGCGGGTGCGCTCAATCGCAATGGCCTACTGACCGGGCGAGGCAATCGTTGGACGAAAGAAGGCGTGACCTCGCTGCGGAGTCATCACAAGATCTCTTGTTACGGTAGCGATAAGCGCGAGGCGGAAGGCTGGATGAACCTGACGGAAGCGGCTGATTCTTTGCGCGTGTCTGCTCGAACGCTCCGGCTCGCCGTCGAACGGGGCGAGATCGAAGCGGAACATCCGCTGGCCGACGGTCCCTGGGTTTTCAACCGATGCGAATTACAAAAAGAGGCCGCGTTAAATTTCGTGGAACGTGTCCGCGGCGGCAAACCAGACCCCGCAATACCAAACTCTCTTCAACGCAAACTCTGGTTTTCAACTACATAGCGAGGTAGGGCAGTATGAAACGTCGTCGTAGTAGCGGACATAGTCCGAGAGCAGCCTCTTCAAGTGGCGTTCGTTGGCCGCAATGACGTGGTCTAGCAGATCACGCCGACAACTCGCGATCCATCGCTCCGCTACGCCATTCTGCCACGGACTTTGCAACGAAGTCCGAACCGGACGGATGGCCATCGACCGCACCGCGACGGGGATCACCAAGCCATACTTGGCGTCTCGATCAAAAATTAGAAATCGAGGAGCCAACTGATCGGGGCATTAGCCGGAATTTCCTTTTTGGCTTTCAAAATAGCGGCATAGTACACCCGTATGGCTTGTTCGCGACACCGTGAGCGATTTTCATCGAGAGCGCTCCCGACGGTCTGCCATCCACACCAGATTCCGCTGCTGACTCGACCATCATCCAACTATCCCGTCGGCATCGGCAGCAACGCGAGCCTGCCTAACTCACGTTTTTCAGGGCTGCAGGTTCATGCGCCGCAGCAGGTCGGCGAAGCGCGGGTCGGAGCGTAGGCCGTCTAATCTGGGGTCCAGTCCCACATAATCCATCCAGCTATCGCGCTCGTCGTAGGCATCCTTGAGGCGAGCGAACGCCTCCTCTTTCTCGCCCAGAGCCGCATAGATCACCGCCACAGGATAGGATGGTACATATCCTTGTTTTGACATCGTTCTGAGTTGCTGGAGTATGGCTCGGGCCTTGCTCCTCTCGTTATCTGCGGCATAAGCGTGGCCGAGCAGGGCGAGCATCGACGCTCGCCCGCCTGTAATGCGCACGCAATTCTCAAACTGAGCAATGGCCTGCTGGAATGTCCCAGTCTGCTCGTAGGCCATTCCGAGATACCACTGGCCGACCGGATAGCTGGGATCCATCTCGATCGTGTTTTGCAGAGGTTTTATTGCTTGATCGTATTGGCGTGTCCAGAGGTAATACCATCCCTGGTGAGCGTTGATAGCGAGATCCACCGGATCCAAGTGAAAAGCCTGCTGCCCCGCTCTAAAAGATTCCTGCGTTCGCCCCATCGTCATTAGGTAGTGAGCGTACCAGTGGTAGGTGGAGGACGGCGTCGGCTCATATGTGGACGCTGAGCCAGGGTCTAGTTCCAAGGCCCGTTTGAATTCTCTATCCGCTTTGGACCAATCCCACTCCCATTGATATGCCACCAGTGCTAGCGAGCCGTGAGCTGAGGCAAGAGTGTCGTCAATCTGGACCGCTCTCTCTGCTGCTGCTTTCGCCTTAGCCCACGCTTCTCGCGGAGGAAGCAGTGCGAAGTTGTAATTTGCGAGGATACAGTACACATTCGCTAAAGCCGCATAAGCCGGAGCATAGTTCGCGTCTGCACTAATTGCCCGCTGGAAATACTCGATGCCTTTATCAAATCCCGTGGGTGTCTTCTTGTTCGAGTAATAACGCCCCTGAAGATAAAGTTGGTAGGCTTCCGGACTATCTGTGTACTGCCGAGTGAGCCGTTTCTTGTCTTCTCGGCTCAACTGAGATCGAAGTCTGTGTGAGATCTCATTTGAGATCTCTTCCTGCATAGTTAAAATGTCCAAAAGCTTGCGATTGTACTGCTCTCCCCAAAGGTGCCGATTGTTTCGCACTTCAATCAACTCGGCGCTAACTGAGAGGCTGTCACCACGCTGCGCCACTGTTCCCATCAGAACCGCTTGCACTTTGAGTGTCTGACCCGCAGCCTGCGCATTGGTGTCGCGGCCTTGGTATCGAAATACAGAGTTACGTGACATTACGGCAAGATTAGGCACTTGTGACATGCTATTTATGAGGCTTTCTGTAATCCCATCACTGAGGTATTCGGTATTCGGATCGCCAGTGGCATTTGCAAAGGGCAAGATCGCCATCGAGTCTATCGTGTCGCCTCGCCCCGCAAATCTGTAAAACGAGCCCGCAGCCCCCAGCAAAGCCAGCAGGGCGAGAGCAGAAGTCCAGACCGCTCTCTTCGTGCGCCACCAAGGGCCGGATCTGCCAGCAAGAACCGGCGAACTCACGGCCGCTCGTCCCGAGTCCGTATCGCGCTTCAGCCGTTGCAGATCTGTCCGAATCTCGGAAGCGTGCTGATAGCGCAGTGCGCGATCTTTCTCCAAAGCCTTGCCGATGATTTCTTCGAGCTTGGGTGGAAGTTCAGGGTTGAGTCGAAGCGGTGGGATGGGCTCTTTGTGGAGGATGCCGTCAAAAATGACTGCCGAAGTATTGCCTGAAAAAGGTAGTCGGCCTGTGGACATCTCGTACAGCACCACGCCCAAGGAAAACAGATCCGTTCGTCCGTCCAGCTTTTCTCCTCGGGCCTGCTCCGGCGACATATAGGCCACCGTACCGACTGCCGTACCGGGGCTGGTCAGACTCGCTTCGGGAGCGTCCACAGTTGGTAGTTGCGAAGCCCGGGCTCCCCAGAGTTCCTTGTCTCGACGCTCAACCTTGGCCAAACCGAAGTCCAAAACTTTGACCTGCCCACGATCGGTCACGAATATGTTCCCAGGCTTGATGTCTCGGTGGGTGATGCCTTTCAAGTGCGCAGCATCCAGCGCGTCGGCTATCTCAGCACCGAAATCAAGCACACGTTCCGCAGGTAATGCCTTGCCGCGAATCAGGTGCCTGAGGGTCTGCCCTTCCAGAAGTTCCATGGCAATGAAGAGCCGTCCATCGCATTCATCAATCTCATAAAGCGTGGAGATGTTCGGATGATTGAGCGCTGACGCAGCGCGTGCTTCGCGTTTGAATCTCTCAAGCGCCTGAGGATCGCGGTCCAGTTCGTCGGGCAGAAACTTCAACGCTACATGCCGATGCAACTTCAGATCTTCGGCTTGGTACACAACACCCATGCCGCCGCCACCGAGCTTCTCCAAGATGCGATAGTGGGAGATGGTCTGCCCAATCATTTGTCGCTCAGTGGCAGCTTCCGCCGCAGCTCGTCGAAGAAGTTCTCGAGGAAGATCACATGATTCTGCGATTCCTCTACTTGCGTTCCTTCGACCGGCATCAGCGCGGCGATGCGTTTGCCGTCCGGCGCCAGACCATAGTTGGGGAAGCCACCGACGTTGGCGATCTTCTTCTCGGACCACACTCGCGGTTTATCCGCCACAAACGAGTCGCCTCGCACGGTGTAGCTGGCGACCATGATCTGGTTGTCAAGCGTACGGAAAAATAGCTCGTGGCTGTTGTGAGCCCATTCTGGAAGCGCGCTTTCGCTATTTGAAATTTGCCATTTGCCCTCCTTGCCAGGAAAGGCCCGCACATAAACTTGATAGCTCCCCGACTCGTTCGAAGTGTAGGCTAGCCATCGCCCGTCCGGCGAAAACGAAGGGTAGATCTCGTCGAACCGGTTTTGCGAGAATGGTTCGGGCTTCCCGGCCCGAAGTGCTGTGCCGTCGTTCTCTAAAGCCACGGTCCAAATGTTGTTTGAGGTTCGATTCAGTTCATGAAAGGCCAGCCGCTTGCCATCGGTTGTGATCGACCATGGAAACTGCGGATTATTACTCTGGGTCAATGATTGCGACTTGCCCGACCCATCCGAGCGGGTCCAAAACATACCTCCTGGCGCTTGAAACAAAATGTACCGCCCGTCGGGGCTCCAGATGGGGCTGCGGGCTCCGGCCCCGAAGGTCAGGCGCGTCATCGTATCGCGCTGCCAGTCGTACACCCGGATGTCCGGGTTACCGATCGCCAGGCGGGTGCCGTCTGGGGACAAGCTGGGACGTAAATACGAGTCTGGCTTGGCCAGCAAGGGTTGGGTCTTGCCCGTGGCATCGAGCCACTGCACAGTCCTTAGCCCTACCTCTCCGAGGCTGCGGTAAACTACGGTTCCGGTTTGGGAGAAAGCCAGTTGCGCCGAGCCGTCTACGGCGGTGGAACCGACTTCTTCCAACACAGGGACGGGAGCGCCTCGTAATTCCAGCCGCTCCAGATCGAAGGGAACGGCAAACAGTGTCCCTCGATTCACGTATACCAGATGCCCGCTGGGCAAATAGCGCCCAAACGTGCCGCCCCGCACCAGCGTCTTCCGTCGGTGATCTGCCAGAGATATCACTTCGACGCTAGCGCTATCGAAGCCGCCACCCTCGAGATCGTTAGCGGTGAAGAGGACCGCCTTAGCTCCCGGAAGGACTTGCGGCCAGCGATGAGTACTCTCTCCTGGCCGAAGCTCGGTGATTTCCTTGGGCGCGCCGCCAGCGGATGCGACCTTGGACAAGCCACCTGCGAGCGCAAGCGCCGCGATGATACTCCCATCTTCGCCCCAACTGCCGCCTACAGCGTATGGCGCGTCACTCAAGGTGATCGCCGCGCTTCCGTCCACGGAAATCTTTTTCAGCTTCCCTTGCGCAAAGAACGCCACCCAGTGCCCGTCCGGCGAGAAGAAAGGAGCGAAGGCTCCTTCCGTGCCGACCAGTTCCGTAGCGTTGGGCTGATCGAGCCGCCGGTTGAAAAGCCGTCTTTGCGACACATAAACCAGACGCGTGCCATCGGGCGAAACAATCGCGTCAGTGCCCGATGGCGAGCCGAGCGACACGTCCGGCCCCAGATCGACATCCAGGCGCACCAGCGGCTTCAGTTCAGCAGAGCGCGAAGAGTGCCAGAGCAAAGCAGTCAGTGAGAGCGTGGTAATGGCAAATGCCCCAGCCACAACCCAGGGGAGTTTGCTGCGCGATGCAAATAGAGCGGGCGTCGCACCAGAATCTTTAGGCGCAGCTAGCGCCTCTACAATTTCGATCCGCACGTCGGCGGCATCGTGAATACGCAGCGCCTTGTCTTTCTGCAAGCAGCGACGCAACAGCACGCGAATAGCGGGCGGTGTGCTTTCCGGCAACCGGTTCCAGTCCGGATCGGTCTTCACCACTGCAGCTAGAATTTCAGTGATGTCTTCGCCCTCGAATGCGGGCCTTCCGCAAAGCAATTCATACATCACGCATCCGAACGCCCAAATATCGGTGCGCTTGTCTACCGCCTTGCCGCGGGCCTGCTCCGGGGACATATAAGCCGCCGTACCCAGAATCGCGCCTTGCATCGTGGCAGCCCTGCTCAGTGTGGGCGATTGCGAAGGATTGCTATCTGCTGTGTCGCCCTCGAATGCCTTCGCCAAACCGAAGTCAAGAACCTTGACCTTGCCTTCCGGCGTCACCTTCACGTTCGCGGGCTTGAGGTCGCGGTGAATGATGCCTTTTTCATGCGCGGCTTCGAGGGCCTCCGCAATCTGGACCGCGACTTTCAAAGCTTCTTCGATTGGAACCGCGCCATCTCGCTTGATGCGCTCTTGCAACGTCTCGCCTGACACCAACTCCATCACCAAATAGCTCGTGCCGTTCGATTGTTCCAGGCCATGGATCGTGGCGATGTTGGGATGATTCAGTGAAGCCAGCATCTTGGCTTCGCGCTGGAAGCGAGCAAGTCTCTCGGAATCGTGCGCGAACGCTTCTGGGAGAATTTTGATCGCTACGTCACGCCCGAGCTTCGTGTCATGGGCTTTGTAAACCTCCCCCATGCCACCCGCACCTATCTGCGCGACGACTTCATATGAGCCGAGACGTGCTCCAGTGGTGATGGGCATTACTTCTTACCTGTGGGAACTTTCTGCTTCAACTCTTCAAACCAGTTCAGCACCACGTTGATTTGCGTGGGGGATGAACCTTGCTCGCTTTCTTTGATCATCAAAAAGCGCTGGCCGTCCCGTGATACGTCGTAGTTGGCGTTTACAGGAGGATTCGTCGCTCCGTATCGTCCCTCAAAGAGCTTTCGGGGCCTGCCCGCAGCGAAACCAAGCCGATTGACAACGTCCACCGCCATCATCTTGTCGCCGCTGCGGTAGAACAGTTCCCGACCGTTAGGATTCCAAACAGGCTCCGTTCCGCCTTCTGTCGAGATTTGCCACTTGCCGCCGGGGCCTGGGTAGGGCTGCACGTAGACTTCATATCGGCCGGATTCGTCTGAGATGTAAGCCAGCCAGCGCCCGTCAGGCGAAAACCGTGGCCCCCCTTCGTTGAAGCGTGTTTGGAGGAAAGGTTGCGCCTTGCGGTCGCCCATCCGCAGCACCCAGATCTCAGCTCGTTTGTCGGGATTGAATTGAAGGAAAGCGAGCGCTTGCCCGTCCGGGGACCAGGAAGTCGAAATCTGGACGTACTCGCTCGTAGCCGCCGCTCAAGGCCTCCACTCCCATCGGCTAGTTGCCAGAAAATGTTGGACGGCCCTTCCTTGGTCGACCTAAACGCGATCCGCTTGCCATTAGGCGTCCAAACTGGGCCAAGGTTTTGATCTCCTTCAAACGTGAACCGGCTCAGCGTCTCCCGGGAGAGATCGTACAGCCAGACTTGCTCTTCGATCAACACGGCTAAACGGCGTCCCTCGGGAGAAAGCCGCGGGATCCCGTACTCACGCAGAGGAGCGGGCAAAGGCTGCTCTACCCCATTGCGACTGACCCACACGAGCCTGTTTTCCACTGTTGCCTGAACAGCACCCGCAACATAGGCCAGCGATCCAGTGGCAGAAAAGTTGTACTGGGCGCCTCCGCTGGATGTCGATTGCAGGACGGATTCCACCACGGGGACCGCCGCACCAGTGAGCGCGAGCCGCTGGAGATCAAATGGCACGGCCATTAGGTTCCCTCCTTGCGCATAAACCAGGTGCCCGGAGGGCGCGTAATGGGGGTGGGTTGCCCCTTGAATCAGGTTGCGCCGCGTGCCCGTTGCGAGCGATTGGATGGCAACCTGCCCATTATTCCGATCATCGCCACTGGCAGCGAACAGCACTGTCTTGTCGTCGGGCAAGAACTCCGGCCAATCGTGGTCGGTCTCTCCTTTCTCAAGGCGAGTCAGCGCACGCGGTGCGCCTCCCGCATCCGAGACTTGCAGGAGAACTGCGGCTGGTTCGGAACCGAAGGCGATCGTGCCTTGGCTGCCCCAACTTGCCCCTTGAGGAGCGCTAGCATCGCCGAGGGTCAGCGCCGCGCCCCCGCTGACCGAGACCTTCTTCAGTTTTCCGCCGGTAAAAAACCCCAGCCATTGGCCGTTCGGCGAGAAGAAGGGATTGGCCGCTCCTTCTGTACCCTGGATGAGCTTCGCTTCCGGGCTATCCATCGCCCGAAGGTAGAGTTGTGGGAGGCCACTGCCCTGAGCCGCAATGTAAGCAAGACGAGTTCCGTCCGGCGAAAGAGCGATCGCCGGGGTATCCAACCCCACTAGACGCTCGCCTGTAGGCAGAGATATCGTGAAGCGGGTGACTGGCCGTGGCGGCACCGGCCTGAAATGCCACACAGTAAGCACGACGACTGCAGAGACAGCCAAGCTCGCCGCGGCCCACAGCAGCGTTTTGCGCCGATTCTTGGGACTGACTCCAGCTGTACGCAGATGCACCTGTGCGCCGGACTCGGCGATCCACTTCAATTCATCGCAAAGGTCGCTTGCGTCCTGCCATCTTCTCTCTGGTTCCTTGGCCAAGCACTTCTTCACGACGCGGTCTAGTGCCGGCGGAGTCATCGCTGGAGGGATGTCATTGACGGCGGGTCGGCCTCCAGAATCTTCGCAATCAGGCTTGCTTGGCTCTTCCCCTCGAACGCCTTCTTGCCCGTCGCCATTTCATAGACCACCAGACCGAAAGCGAAAATGTCCGTTCGAGCGTCCGCCTCCTTGCCTTCGAGCTGCTCCGGTGCCATGTACTGCAAGGTGCCGAGGATGGTCCCTTGGGCTGTGAGGTTGCTTCCTTCGGTCGGGAGAGCCGAGAGATTCGCGACCGCTCCTTGCGGCCCGCGCAGCTTGGCTAGCCCAAAGTCCAGCAACTTTGTGCCCGACTTCGTAAGCATGATGTTGGCTGGCTTCAGATCGCGATGCGTGATCCCTTTCCGATGTGCCTTGTCCAGTGCGTCCGAGATTTCGACGGCGTATCGGAGAACTTGCTCCAGCGGCAGCGGACCCTCCTTCAGCCGCTCGGCCAAAGTCTCGCCTTCTAGATACTCCATAACTAGGTAATCGATTCCATCCTGCTGGCCGATGTCGTAAAGCGTACAGATGTGAGGATGGTTCAGGCTGGCAACGGTTCGCGCTTCCCGATCGAAGCGCTCACGCAGTTCGGCACGCCCGGCAAGATTGTCGGAGAGAATTTTGACCGCAACGATCCGCTCTAGGCGGGTGTCTCGGGCGCGGTACACCTCACCCATCCCGCCTGCGCCAATTGCAGAGAGGATTTCGTAGGGCCCGAGGCGCTTGCCACTCAGAATCGCCATGGGTCTCCCGCCAGCTTCGAGTAGGGCGAGTATAACTCTGGAGGCTTGCGAACTCACATTTTGATGAACCGAGTTGGGAACGAAGAACTTTCTCGTGCCTTTGGATCTAATGCGACCAGGCGGGCCGAAACGTCAGTTGCAAACAACCAATTTGCTCAACCGCCCAACCTGCCGCGATAATTAGCCAATGCTTCCGCGTATCCAACCCATCGCTCCGAAACGAATTCAGGCTCCGTTCGACCATGCTGAGTTTGTTTTTGAATTGAAGATGGACGGTTGGAGATGCCTGACCTATATAGAGGGCGGAACCTGCCGCCTAATATCGAGAAAGCAGAATCAGTTCAAAAGCTTCGGTCCGTTGGCTGCTTCAGTAGCAAACCTTAAGGTCCAGAATGCCATCATCGATGGGGAAGTCGTATGCCTCGATGCGAAGGGCAGGAGTGTTTTCCTGGACATGAGAAGGCGCAAAGCCAACGCGATCCTCTACTGCTTCGATTTGCTGCGGCTAAATAACGAAGACCTTCGGAACCTTCCCTTGGTGGAGCGCAAACTCAGGCTACGGCACCTAATCCGAACGAGCCGAAACCGGAGCCTACTGTATGCGAGTCACATGGAGCGGCACGGAATCAGGTTGTTCCAAGCGATATGTGAGCAGGACTGTGAAGGAATCGTCGGCAAATACAAAAGAGGCACCTATACGGATAAGCCTGCTTCGTGGGTCAAGGTTCTGAATCCTTCATATTCCCAGATGCGCGGCCGAGAAGCGATATTCGATAGATTCAGAGAGCGCGGCGAGCACGTTGTATCCGCTGAAGGTATTGGAGCTCCCCAATGAAATCAACGATTGCATTTGGTCTCGGAGCCGTTATCGGGACAGGACTTGCCATATTATTCGCACCGAAAATCGGCAAACAAATTCGGGAAGGTTTGGAAGAGGTTACTGGCAGCATCGAACGTGGGCAAGCCAAGGTTCGTGAGATAGCCGTGGAAGCAATTCGGGTCGCTGATCGGGCGCAGGATCAGGTCCAGCGCGTACAGGACGCCGTTGGTGCTGGCGTCCGTGTGTTTAAGGGGATAAAGAATTCTACAAGCTAGAGTTCCTCTTGAACCGGCTCATATCAGATCATCAGCCGGAGCGAAGCAACTTCCGATGCTTTCTCGCGTTCATCCATTCGGCATAAGGCTGGAGGTTTAGCAGCGGCGTCTTCCCTCGTAATTGTTTTAGAAAGGCTTCTTGTCTCGCTCTTTCGCCCGCCCAGTGTGGGTGGTGTGCCGTGGGATTCCGAGGTTCGAGCCCGATTCCAACATCCGCAGCCTGGACGCGGGGCCTTCCCGATAGGAAATCACCGAAGGCGACGGCCTGCGTGATCTTGTACTCAGCCGATGAATCTTGATTCACTCGCTTCAGGTGTTCGGCGAACGAGGCAAGAGACTGGTCAACCGTTTCTGGATTGTACCGTGGAGCCTTGGAGCCAGAAACGGTCTCACCCGCTGGTGTCGTCATCCATTCTTTTGATCCAGTTGGCTTCACATAACCTTGCATTTCCAGGATTGCGAGAGCCTCCTTCGCATCGACTGTTCTCAGGCTCAACGTCTTAGCAAAATCACGGATGGTCCAACTGGTCATTCCACGTCTCTCTTTGAGGAAACTGAAAAGTGCCGTAGCTGGAAGCGAGAACCGGTTAACAGGCTCTTCGAAGAGATGCTTCTGCCTGGATTTTGGGTTTCGCGCTATTCTCGGGGCCATACGATTAATTGCTTCGCCGAGCTTATATTATTGTTCATGTTCTCCGTTAATGCTTGGTCAGGCCTCTGGACACCACCGGGCTTGCATGCGCTCGCGCTCGCGCCCGCACTCCCACTCCTGATCCTGTGGGAGGGCTTTTGGAAAGGACTTGCGCTCTGGCATTCGGGCAGGCGGGGACAGTCAGTCTGGTTCGTGATCCTGATCGTTGTCAATACCATCGGCATCTTGCCGATCATCTATCTTTTCGCAGTTGCCCATCTGAAGGTTTCGGAGCTTTTCAGCAAGAAGACGTAATGTCGAAATGTCCATTCCTTTGCAGGGCCGCGCAAATTCTCTCCCTCAAATAAAGATTGCGGTTTCTCGGATAAGAAGAAACATTACGTTCGGTGGCGTTGGTCGCGAGAACCCACCGCTAAGCTGCCCGCGCATTGAGCCGCTACGCTACTCGCCAAAGGAGCTTTGTGAAGAAACTATACGTAGGCAACCTCCCATTTCAGGCTACGGAACAAGAACTAAGCACTTGGTTTCAGCAGGCGGGTGCAAACGTCGCGAACATATCCCTAGTGACGGACAAGTTCACGGGCCAGCCGCGTGGGTTCGCCTTCGTTGAAATCAACAACGATGAAGAAGCGGCCCGCGTTATCCAGTCCTTCAATGGCCAGGATTTTATGGGCCGCAATGTGGTAGTCAATGAAGCCCGGCCACGTGAAGGCGGTGGTGGTCGTGGCGGCTACGGCGGTGGAGGGCGGGGACGTGAGGGCGGAGGGCGAGGCGGTGACCGGGGTGGAGGTGGTGGACGAGGGCGCTACTAATCTGAAATGCGCAGACAGGTAGCTGTCGTGCTTTACGTGGTGGCGATGGCAGTCGTCATAGTCGGTGTAGATTTCGTGTTCTTCAGAAACCGATTCTGGGAACGGCTGGGAGTGAACGTTGGCATTGTCTTGGTGTTCGTAGCTTTCTACTTCAGATTCCTCAGGCGTCCATGAACAAGGCCAGGCCGTACACGTCCTCGCCATTGTCATGTGCGGCCATGAATGTTTAGCGGCGAGCGAGTAGTGGCGCGGATGCAAATACAGTAAGTAGCCCAAGGATCATATATCCTGGACTTACCGTCTTAACGCCCAAACCTAATACGGCTATACCTAGAAGCGCGATTAGAAATGAGCCGATGGTTCGTATTCTTCGGAGGGCCTGTTGCATCGTGGGAGTCTACACCAGTGCGCCACGTGCAGGTCTTAAATCCTGATTACAGCCAAGCTCGCGGTCGCAAGGAAATGTTCGAGAATTTCAGGACTAAGACCGAGCAGGCTTCCCTCTAGTAGCTGGAACGCCCCGTTACGGTCTTAGCTCCGCTGCCAAAAATCTCGGCAAACTTACCGAGGATAAAATTCCATGCCTTTTCGTGCGCTTGTGGCATGTCATCAGTCGTAAAACCGGAATGCAGGAGGGTCATCAAAGTACCTTCTCCCTTTTTCTGGAAGGTCACTGTAACCATAGTCTCCTCTCCCAGCGTTTTTCGTGACATCCACG
>Ga0307478_10002376_pt1 | contig 14862 bp, 6 predicted proteins | sample atmos_gasesECM4C_2_FD_203713 | JGI IMG/M metagenome (GOLD analysis project Ga0307478, IMG submission 203713) | Hardwood forest soil microbial communities from Morgan-Monroe State Forest, Indiana, United States - atmos_gasesECM4C_05 | ecosystem: Environmental > Terrestrial > Soil > Temperate...
GTACGATCTTGCCGAACTATGTGCGACCGATGGACCGAATTTCACGCCTCAAGAACCTGATGCGCTCAATCACTGATTTGGATTTGACTGATGGTGCGCTACTAGGTTCCATACCTTGTTGCTTGCGGCGCGTTTTCTGTTCCAGAAGGAAAGGAGCGATCGAAAATGAAGCGTATTGATGCCGTGATCAGGCCGTCGCAGCTGGAGGAGGTGAAACAGCGCGTCACTGGCCTGGGTGTGACCGGACTGACGGTTTCCGAGGTCCGGGGATTCGGCAGGCAGAAAGGCCATACGGAAACTTACCGCGGATCGGAATATACCGTGGATTTTCTGCCGAAAATCTTTGTGAGCATTGCGGTGGCGGAGGAGATGGTCGAGCCGGTGGTGGATGCCATCATCGAGGGAGCGCGCACGGGCGTGATCGGAGACGGCAAAATCTTTGTTTCGTCGCTTGATGAGGTAATACGCATTCGGACGGGGGAACGAGGCCCTGGCGCCATCTGACGACTGCGGTCGAGCCGCGAACGGAACGCAGCCTTTATCCCAATCAGGGAGGAAATTCGTGATGCCAAGCGCATATGTCGGACGCAGAAGAAAGTGGATACTCACCGCGATCGTCGCCCTCGTGTTCGCGCAGATTTTCGTTGGCTCGCTCAGCGTTGCGTTTGCGGATCAATTGCCGCAGCCGGACCCCGCGGGAACAGCTACCGGTGACCGCACGCTAGTTTTCGACGCGGCCGGCAATCCATTCGTGGTCCCCGAGCCGACGGACAGGAGCGCACCCGATTACACGAAGAGCAAGCAGGAATTTGACAACTTCCAAGCGCAAGCCGCAAGAGAGCCACTCGCGCTGAAGCTTGCGGACGACGTAGGGCACGTTCGGCTGGCCACGAATTTTTCCTGGACGCTGCTCACCGGTTACCTGGTGCTCTTCATGCAGGCAGGCTTCGCGCTGCTGACCTGCGGGCTGGTGCGCAAAAAGAATGCCGCGCACTTGATGATGCTGAATTTCGCGGCGTACGTTTTTGCGTTCCTCGCGTATTACGCGGTTGGGTACGCGTTCCAGTTCGGCGCGGTTGCCATCAACGCAGCGCCCACGAATCTGGGCGGCACGCCCACGCTGAACCATTTCTTGATCGGCAGCGGCCAATGGGGCTTCCTGGGCGGAAAAGGATTTTTTCTGACGGGTCCTGGGTATGACGCGGGCAGCAATTGCCTGACGCTTTTCGAAGTGGTTTTCATGGAAACGGCCGGATACATCATCGTCGGCGCGATTTGCGAGCGCATTACCTTCTGGGCGTTTCTGATTTGCGAGCTGTTTATCGGCGGCCTGCTCTATCCGATTTCGGGGTGCTGGGTTTGGGGCGGCGGCTGGATGTCGCAGCTTGGTTCGACAATGCACTTGGGCCACGGCTACGTGGATTTCGCTGGCTCAACTGTCGTTCACGCCGTCGGAGGCTTCTGCGCGATGGCGCTTGCGGTTATTTTGGGGCCGCGGCTTGGGAAATACGGACCCGACGGAAAACCGCGCGCGTTCCCTGCTTCCAACATCGTGTTCGTGGTCACCGGCACATTCGTTTTGCTTTTTGGATGGATGGGGTTCAATCCGGGTTCTACATTGGGTGCAACGGACCTGCGCATTTCCGTCGTTGCAGTGAACACCAACTTGTCTGCCGTGGCAGGCTCAGCGGCGGCAATGGTGTTGTGGTACTTCCTGTTCGGCAAGCCGGACATCACCATGGCTTGTAACGGAATGCTCGCGGGACTGGTGGCGATCACTGCACCGTGTGCGTTCGTATCGCCCACAAGTTCAGCGGTCATCGGTGTTCTCGCCGGAATTCTCGTTTGTTTGGGCGTGCTGTTCAACGAACGCGTACTCAAAATTGACGATCCGTGCGGGGCAATTTCGGTTCATGGCTACTGCGGATGGTTTGGCGCGGTGTCGCTGGGAATTTTTGCGGACGGAACCTACGGCGCAGGCTGGAATGGCGTGGGCGTCGCGTCGTATCTTGGCAGGGCCGGCCAGGGCGTTACCGGATTGATCCACGGCGATTTCTCGCAGTTCTGGATGCAACTGGGAGGAGCGACGCTCCTGGCGGCGTATTCTTTCGGCGCCACGTTTATCGTCTTCAAGGGCGTGAACGCGTGGCGTTCGATGCGCGTCTCGAAAGAAGTGGAGCTTACGGGCCTCGACGTGCCGGAATTTGGCATGCTCGCGTATCCTGAAGACGCCGTGGAAATGCTGACCGCCGGATCGCAGGCCCAGCAGCGAGGAGTGTAAATACTGACGCAGAGCGAACGACAAACGATTGATCGACAGTAACTAAAATCCATGCCGCCGCCAACACCATCGCTCTCGACTGAATTGCGCGATTTTGCCGCGAGGGAATCCGCGCGCATCCAGGAAAGCTTTGCGGCCACCGGCGACGGCCGGGCAGCCGTCCTCGGACGCACCGCGCTTATCGAAACGATCGTCCAGCGCCTGTGGCAGCAATATATATCGCCCGAACTCGACGGTCCGGCGGGTTTCGCGGCAGCGGCCCTGGGCGGTTTCGGCCGGCGGTGGCTTTTTCCTTATTCCGATATTGACATGCTGTTTCTGCACGGTGGAAACGGCACCGAAGCAAAACTGAAGGACGCGATTCGCAAATTTTCCCAAGACCTCTGGGATTTGGGCCTCAAGCTCAGCCCCGCGACGCGGAATGTGGCCGAATGCACCCGCTTCGATACAGAAAATGCGGAGTTTGCCATTTCCCTGCTGGACTGCCGCTACCTTGCAGGCGACCGCGCTCTCTTTGCGCGCTTGCACGATGACGTGATTCCAAAGCTGATCGCGCGCGATTCTGCGCAAATCGTCAAGCGCCTCGCGGATCTCACGCGCACGCGCCACGGGAAATTCGGCAACACCGTATTTCATCTGGAACCCAATCTGAAGGATGGTCCAGGAGGGTTGCGCGATTACAACGTCGTGTACTGGCTGTCACTCCTGATGGCGGTTGAAAAATATCACCTTTGGCCGCGCGAAAATGCTGTTCTTCCGGAGGCGATCCAGAAGCAATTCGACGCAGCATTGAATTCCTTGATGTCCGCGCGCTGTTTCCTGCATTTCCGCCACAAGCGCGACGACAATACGCTGACGTGGGAAGCGCAAGACGCTGCCGCCGCTCACAAGGTGGGCCTTGCGAATTCATCTGCGGTGCCGCAATCGTCAAACCGGCCGGCTTCGGAATCGCCTACCGCTTCGGACTGGATGCGCATTTATTTCAGTCATGCTCGGACCATCCATCGCGTATGCGTGCAAATGCTGGAAGAGATTCCCGCCGCGCGTCTCTCGCTGCACCACCAATTTCAGCAATTGCGTTCGCGTCTCTCCAACGCCGAATTTTCCGTTGAAGACGGGATGCTCATGTTGCGTCAACCCGCTGCTCTCAACGATCCGGAGTTGATCCTGCGCGCGTTTCGGTTCATTGCACGCCATGGTCTCACGCTTAATTCGAGTACCGAATATCAGATCGAACGCATGCTCCCGCCGCTCGCCGAGGCGTCGCCAAAAGGTGCTGAGTTGTGGCATCTTCTGCAGGAAATTCTGATGGCGCCGCATGCCGCCGATGCGCTGCGCGCGATGCATTCGTTACGCCTGCTGACCTTGCTGTTTCCCGAATTCGCCGGCATTGACGCACTGGTCGTGCGCGATTACTCGCACCGGTTTACGGTGGACGAGCACAGTTTCGTCGCGATTGACAATCTGCACGCGCTGCGGCAATCGCAATCGAAATGGGACCAGCGTTACGCTGAACTCCTGGACGAGGTCGAACAGCCGGACTTGCTTTATCTGGCGCTGCTATTGCATGACGTAGGCAAAGGCGCAAAAACTTCCGACCATGTCCGCGCCAGCGTCGAAATCGCCGAAGGTGCGCTCGATCGCCTGGAACTGGACGAGCCGGATCGCGAAGCGGTGCTGTTTCTAATCGAGCGCCATCTGGAAATGAGCGCAGCGCTCCGCCGCGATATTTTCGATCCGGAGACAGTCCGCTCCTTCGCGGAGAAAGTGGAGACTCCCGAGCGGCTGAAAATGCTTTGCCTGCTCACGTACGGCGACATAAAAGCGGTGAATCCCGAAGCTCTCACACCGTGGAAGGCGGAAAATATCTGGCAGCTTTACATTGCGACGTCCAACCATCTGAATCGCAGCCTCGACCAGCGCCTGCACGTGGACGCGCATGATGAAGTGATGGCGCATTTGGGCACGCTCGCGCTCACGGTGGGAAGCCGGTTGGACAATTTTCTTGAAGGGCTACCCCGCCGCTATCTTCTTACTCACGCAGCGGGCGACGTGCTCGCGCATCTTGAAATGACGGCGCGCTTGGACAAGGATCCGGTGCAAATCAACCTGCGACGCGGCCGTCACTGGTATGAACTGACGCTGGTTACCAGGGACCGCCCATTTTTATTCGCCACGATGGCGGGCGTGCTTGCGGCTTGGGGCATGAACATCGTGAAGGCCGCCGCATTTTCGAATCAAGCCGGGACGGTTGTGGATACTTTTTATTTTACAGACCGCTTTCGCACGCTCGAACTGAACCTACCGGAGTGGGAGCGCTTCCAAACGAGCATTCACGACGTACTCGCGGGCAAGACCGATCTTGAGAAAATGTTACGCGACCGAATGCGTGCGGAGAAAAACCGGCCGCCAAAAATCAAGGTAGAAACGCGCATGAAAATCGACGACACCTGCTCCGCGCAAAGCACGCTGGTGGAAATCGTCGCGCAAGACCAGCCCGGGCTGCTGCATCGCATCAGCGCCGTTTTTGCGCGCGAAAAGTGCAACATCGAAATCGCCATCATCGAGACCGAAGGCGAAACGGCGATTGACGTCTTTTATCTCACCACCGGCGGCGCCAAACTTCCGCTGGAACATCAAGTGCGCCTACACGAAGCGCTGCTGGCTGAATTCGCACCGCCGGCGGCATAGGCAGAAATCCCTCGTAAGCTTGCCGATTAACTTCCTGCTCTTACTTTCTCAGCTCCGCCGGCCCCTTTGCTTTCCAATTCCGCCCATCGGGCATACAAACCATCGACCACCTTCTGAGCCGATTGTACTTGTTCGTACGCTTCATGGAGGCGCGCTGCGTCACTGGCAATTTCCGGAGCTTCCAGCGCTGCGCGCTTAGCTTGCAGATCTTCTTCAGCTTTCGCGATGCGCTTTTCGATGGATGCAGCTTCGCGGCTTTCCGCGTGTGAGAGTTGCTTCTTCCCCGCTCCAGGCTCGGGTTGATCGATCGTCGAATTCGAGCGCCTTTTGACGCGTTCTTCGGCCGCGGTTGCCGACGCTGCCGCACTCTTCGTTTGCTGCGAACTCAACCACTCATCCCACTGTGAATAATCGGCAAAGCGCTCCGCGGCTCCGCACCCGTCGAGCCCCAACACAACCGTGGAAACGCGGTCGAGCATATAGCGATCGTGCGTCACCAGCACCAGCGCGCCGCGATATTCCAGGAGGCTTTCTTCCAAGATTTCGAGGGTGGGAATGTCGAGGTCGTTGGTAGGTTCGTCGAGGAGCAATACGTCCGCTGGCTGGAGCATCAGTTGCGCGATCAAAACACGCGCGCGTTCCCCGCCCGATAGCTTGCCCACGGGCCGATTCAAGTCTTCGTTCGCGAATAAAAATCGCGCGGCCCAGGACGCGACGTGAATTACGCGGTCCTGATAAATCACCGAATCGCTATCAGGAGCCAGAGCGCGGCGCAGGCTGACGTCCGGATCGAGCTGGCGATTCTGATCGAAGTAAACGACACGCAAAGAATCCGCTTTTTGTATTTTCCCTGCGGTAGGCTCGATATCGCCGCGCAGCAGGCGAAGCAAAGTCGTTTTGCCGCTGCCATTCGGTCCGACCAATCCCACACGCATGCCGGCGGTGATAGCAAAATCAATTTTCTGGAAAAGCGTGCGATCACCGAGGACTTGCGTGACGCTGTCCAGCCGTATCAGCTGTTTCGTTTGCCGCTGCGACGCCGAAAAATCGATTCCGGCTGTATCGGTACGGGTCCGGGAGTTCAGTTCAGCGAGTTCGCCGATCATCCGGTGGGCCTTATCAATGCGCGATTTCGATTTCGTGGTACGCGCCTTGGGCCCGCGGCGCAGCCACTCGATTTCCGTATGGACCAGATTGGCCAGCGCGTCCTGGCGCTTGCCTTGCGCGTGCAGATATTCTTCCTTGGCTTCCAGAAACTTGCTGTAGTTTCCATTGACGCGCAGGAAACCGTCTTCATACGTGCGATTCAGCTCTACCATCTGGCGCGCCACATTTTCCAGAAAGTAGCGGTCATGGCTCACGACGACATACGCGAACGTGGCATCTTCGAGGATCGTTTCGAGCCATTGAATTCCGGCGAGGTCGAGATGATTGGTGGGTTCGTCGAGCAGCAGGATATCCGGCTGCTGCACCAGCGCTTCCACAATCGCAAGGCGCTTGCGCCATCCTCCGGAGAGCGCCGAGGTCACAATCTCGGGATCCTCAAAGCCCGCGCGATGAAGAGCTTCTTCAGTCCGATAGCCGCGATCTATTTCCGGTACCCCGGATTTCGCGAGTGCGGCTTCAATCACGAAGCGGACCGTGGCGTTCGGATCAAACTCGGAGATTTGCGAAACGGAACTGAGCTTGGTGCCTTTGCGAACGGCCACGTCACCGCTATCCGGCTGTACGCGGCCGCTTAGAATTTCGAGCAGCGTGGATTTGCCGGACCCGTTCGGCCCGATCAGCCCGAGGCGTTCGCCCGGCGAAATCGTGAACGAAATATTCCGGAACAGCGGCGCGATTCCGTACCGCTTGGACAAGCCTTGCGCGTTGACAATCGGAGGCAAATTGAGCAGTTTTCTCCTGAAATTAGTTTAACCGCTAAGAGTTCACACGACCGGGGAAAATATTCGCCGGGAATTAGAACCAATCGCTGCGGTAAGCGAACCACCAGCTAAAGTAACCGATGGGAATCGTGGCAGCCAGCGCCCACCAAAGAGGCAACGCCATATCTGCGAGCAGGCCGAGGACAGTGAACGTAGTCCAGAATATCTTCTTCTGCATGCTTCTATTATAAAGCGACCGGCATCGCGGTAGCGCTGCGTGTGCGAAACCGTCATTGGAGCGGTTACTCGCCGTAACCACGATGGGCGCAAATGCCGCGTGTTGAATTCCCTGGTCAAACCGCTGCGCGCGCCACGAACCGCGCGCTGGATTCGTCCGTGTCCACGGGAACGCCGTCAACAAAAGTGACGGTCTTGCCTGAACTTGACGCCACGCGATCACCGGGGACCAGAACGCCGACGAGATTCAATGGGTCGGCGGCGCCAATAGTTGCGACTTCGCCCACGCTCGATAGCTTACTCGTCGCGCGCAGCGATTCCACCGCGACGGGAAGCGCGAACTGTTCGCCGAGAAATCCACCGACAAAACGCCCGCCGCGAATCTGGCCCTGATCTTCGAGCCGCCGAAACGCGATGAGCAATTCACGCCAGCGCGGAACAATCGTTTCGCGCGACCCCGTTTCTCGAAACACCACGCCGTATCTGCGCAACAGCATCCAGCAAGTGGATTCGACCGCCCGCGAACGTTCGGCAGGCTCACCCGCATAGAGGAGCGACCAGCGTCCAGCGCTGTGGCGCGGCCGCGCGTTGTGTCCTTTGCCGTGCCCTGCACGGCGTTTCGGATCAATCAGCGCGCGAATATTGTCGAAGCCGTCCGCAGTAATCATTCCCGCGGTCACGAGTTCCCACAGCGCCGTTTCCACCTCGGCTTTGATTTTTCCCGTTCCGCGTACAATGTCTGCGAAAAACGAGGCGCCGCGCTGGCGTAGATGACCCAGCACCTCGCGGGCCGCCGAGCTCAGTCCCGCGGTTTCGTCGCCGCCATTTGTAGAACGTTGCGAAATCATCCATTCAGAGTCTTCACGAATGAAAAACGTGAGCGGGGCGGTGCTAGTTGGCACGACGCGGCGAATCCCGCCGCCATTTTCTGCGAGCGTCGCTGGATGCGGCGAGACTCGTCCCCAACCTACGGCCCCAGTAAGGCACAGCTGGTCGAGCACCTTCGGATCGTAATTTGCAATTCGGCGCGCAAGAATCTGCTGCTCCCACGCATTGGCGGGAGCCTCAAATCCCTGCAATTGTTGCAGCGCTTCCAGCGTTCCGCGCTCGCCCAGAAGTTTTGTCTCGGGCGTCAGGTGCTGCCAACGCAGTAGCCAGCGCATGAATTGCGCCGCAGTCACGGGTTGAATCTGTTTGCGCAAAGAACCGAGCGTCAACCGATGAATGCGCACGAGCAGGCGACGGTCGCACCATTCGGTGGCGCCGTGCGATGAGTCAGTGAATTGGCCGCGCAAGATGGTTCCGGCGGCTTCCTGCCGAAGGAAACATTTTTCAACGTCGGACTGCGCAACTCCAAGAATGGCCGCCACGCCCGCTGCCGTCACCGGCCCGAGATGCGCCATCCAACCCGTGATGCAAGCGAAGATCGCGTCCTCTCGCGACGGCTGCTGCGCTTCAATTTCAGCAAGGGTCGAATCGAACTGCGCGGCGGGAAACAACGCCGCGAATGTCGAGGCTTTCTCCGCAGCGACCCAGTAGGTGCGGCCTTCGAATCGGGCGCGCGCGGCCCGGCCAGCGGCCACGAGCTCGGAGAAATGGTCTGACCACACCGAAACGGGCCGCGGGATGATGCTCACATGGCTGCCGGCTTCAGTTTCCGGAATCGCGATCAGTTCCTGTAGCACATCGTGCAGTTCATCGGCGTCGCGCACGTCCGGCCAAGCCTCTTCGCGCACTTCAGAGATGGCAGCGGGATCCAGGCGCCCAATTTCCGAGAGAACCGCTTCGGGCAGCATGCGCCGCATTTCGACGGCGCGGGCGCGGCGTTCCTCGAGAGGAGCGTCATCAAGGTACGCGTAGGGATTCGCATTCAGAATCTCGTGCGAAAATTGGGACGGCACCGGCGTATCCACGGCAATGCAGCGAATCTTGCCGGATCCAATGTCCGCCAGGACGGTTTTCAACCCCTCGACGTCCATCGCTTCCGTGAGCGCGTCTTTCATCGTTTCGCGCGCGAGCGGGTGATCGGGAATCGCAATGTCTCCCGAAATATTTTCCTGGCACGCCGCGGCTTCCGGAAACACAGCAGCGAGCAAATCATCGGAGCGCATCCTCTGAACCTGTGGGGGAACTTTTTTCCCGCCCATGAAGCGCAGCAGAGCCAAAGCGCGTCCAGCAACCCAGCGCCAGCGTGTGGTGAAAATTGGAGAAGCTAGCACCGCTTGCTCGAGGAGCGGCTCCACGCTCTCGCCGTGCAGGAAATGAAAAACGTCCGCGAGAGGAAAGCTGTGCTGATCGCTCAAGGAAATATTCAGCCCATTGTCGGTGGCTGCGGCCTGCAGCTCGAAATTGAACGAGCGGCAAAAGCGCTTGCGCAGCGCGAGGCCCCAAGCCTTATTGATGCGGCCGCCAAACGGTGCGTGAATCACGAGCTGCATTCCGCCGCTTTCGTCGAAGAAGCGCTCGGCGATAATTGTCTCCTGCGTGGGCACTGCGCGCAGCACCGCCCGACCCTGCACGACGTACTCCACGGCTTGTTCGGCGCCCGGACGATCCATGCCGCATTCGTCCTGCAGCCATTGAATCGCGGCGGCGGCTTGCGGCGAATTCATCAAGGCGTCGGATGGCGCAGCGTTTCCAGTCAGCGAGCTGATTTTTTCTCGGACGCGCGCGACCTGCTGCGAAAGTTCCATCGTTCGCGAGGGAGCTTCCCCGCGCCAGAAAGGCACGTTGGGCGGCGCGCCCTTGGCGTCCTCCACGGACACCGACCCCGCCTGCACGCGGCGGATACGCCAAGAAGTGTTTCCCAGCAAAATGATGTCGCCGCGCAAGCTTTCGACCGCGAAGTCTTCGTCCACTGTGCCGACGACCGTGCCTTCAGGCTCGGCGACGACGGTGTAGAGCGCATTGTCTGGAATCGCGCCGCCACTAGTGATCGCCGCAAGGCGAGCGCCGCGGCGTCCATGCAGACGATGATTCACTTGATCGCGATGCAGATACGCACCGTAGCGGCCGCGCCGCGCCGCAATTCCATCGGCGAGCATCGCGATAATTTCGTCGAAATCCTTCCGCGCGAGATTTCGGTACGGATATGCGCGACGCACGAGAGCGAATAATTCGTCTTCCTGCCAGTCTTCTGCCGCGCAAGCAGCCACCATCTGTTGGGCGAGAACATCGAGCGGCGCTTCAGGAATTTCGATCCGATCGAGTTCACCGTGCCGAATGGCGCGCACCAGCGCTCCGCATTCCAGCAGCTCGTCGCGAGTGGTCGAAAAAAAGCGGCACCTGGGAATCGCACCGCGCCAGTGCCCTGCTCTGCCGGCGCGCTGCAAAGCGACCGCAATCGAACGCGGCGAACCGATCTGGCAAACCAGATCCACCGTGCCAATATCAATCCCAAGTTCCAGTGAGGCGGTAGCGACCAGCGCGCGGACTTCGCCCGCTTTGAGTTTCGATTCAACCGCAAGCCGACGCAGGCGCGAAAGGCTGCCATGATGCGAAGCGACCGCGTCCTCGCCAAGAATCGCACGCAAATGATGCGCCACTCGTTCGGCCAGACGGCGGGTGTTCACAAAAATCAGCGTGGAGCGGTGCTGTTGCACCAGCTCGGCAATTCGCTTGTATATCTCCTCCCACATCTCGTTCGAAGCCACCGGCCCAAGCTCACTGGCTGGAACTTCGATCGCCAGATCCAGATGCCTGCGCTGCGCGACTTGGACGATCACGGGTGCGGTCCGAGCGCTGCCGGTAAGGAATTGGCCGATCAATTCGATCGGCTTCTGGGTCGCGGACAAGCCAATTCGAGTCAGAGGCTGCGCGACCAGAGCTTCGAGGCGCTCGATCGAAAGCGCGAGATGCGAGCCGCGCTTGTCGTCAGCCACGGCATGAATCTCGTCCACGATCAGCGTCTTCACTGTGCGCAGATTTTCCCTGCTCTTCGCGGCAGTCAGCAGGATGTAAAGCGATTCGGGCGTCGTAACGAGAATGTGCGGAGGCCGCTTCTGCATGGCGCGGCGTTCGGGCATCAGCGTATCGCCGCTGCGCACCGCGGTGCGGATTTCAGGCATCAGGTACCCGCGCTCGCGAGCCAGTTGCAGAATCTCGCCGAGCGGCGCGTCCAAATTTCGTTGAATATCGTTGCCGAGAGCTTTCAGCGGCGAGACGTAGAGAACTTCAGTTTGGTCTAGCAAATCGCCCGCGATGGCTTTGCGCACGAGCATATCAATGCAGGCGAGGAACGCGGCCAAAGTCTTGCCGGAACCTGTCGGCGCGCAAATCAGCGTATCTTTCTGCGCCAGGATGTGCGGCCAACCCATTTCCTGCGGTTCCGTAGGCGTGCCGAACTTATTGACGAACCATTCCCGAACGAGCGGGTGCGCCCATTCCAGTGAGCGCGATTCGGACGAGTTTGCGAGAGCTACGGGGTCCACGGTTACGCTCCGGCGCAAGAAGTTCGAAAATTGGATGCGCGGGATGTCTCTAGGATAACACTGAGTGAAAATGGAGGCGAATCGGGGGACGTGATGCGCCGCGTGTGGCTGCTTCAATCAACTGAACTTGATGAATCACCAGCGAAAAAGAAAACCGGGAGGCAGCATCGCCTCCCGGTTTCAATTGCAATCGCTCTCACTGCCGAAATTCATTGCCAAACAGAGAGAGCGCCGGCTTTTACTTCTGATTTTTACCGTTGTGCTTATCTTTGTGAATCTCCTTGCTGGTCTTGTTCTGTTCCTTGTTCACTTGCTTTTTTTCTTGAGACGTCAGCTTGCCACCGTTGGCTTCGCGGTCGTCCTTCACCTGATGATTGATGTGCGCTTCCTGGTGTTCGACGTGAGCCGTTTCGCCCGCGGTCATCTTGCCGCTCTCAACGCCATTGCCAATGCGCTTCTGCTGGTTCTCGGCGCGCTCACCCACTCGGCTCATTGCCGGATTCGCGGGCTTGCCGTGATTCTCTGACGCGAAGTTGGACCGGTCCATGCTGGCCGAGTGTTCGTGAGACATCTGTTCGGACGTCCGTTCCACGTGCGATTCATTCATCGCCACGCGTTCTTGAGCCGTCGGCCGCGCCGCGATTCCGCCCGGACCGCCGTTAAAGCTGGTGTGGTTCACCACGGTCGTCCTGACCACGGTGCGATCTACAAAGGTGTTGTGAACCACCGTGGTGTTTACGTGGACCACCGCGGTGTTATACGCGAAATGTCCACCGCGCCATTCGCCGCCCACGAAGCCCACACCGCCGAAACCAAATCCGTAATTCACGCCGCCGTAGAATCCGACGTGCGGCCCCCAATAGCCGGCATGAAACCCATAAACTCCTCCGGCGAAGCCCCAGTAACCCGGAGTCCAAAGCAGACCCACACGCGGCGGAGCTACCCACACGCCGGGCACCCAGTAATAACCGGCATCACCGTAGGCCCAATAACCGGGCGTCCAGAGATAACCTTCCGTCGGGCAAGGGGGTTGCTCGTAAACCGGCAAAGCCGGAGGCGCCACGTGGACCGAAATTCCCACCGCGATCTGTGCGGAAGCAGGCGACGCAACTGCAAAGGATCCTGCTGCCAGGAAAAGACCGAGAACGAGTGCTCGAACATAGTGCTGCTTACGCATCGCAAATTCCTCCCTAGATTTGGTTCTCTGGGCCGGCAATTTTTTTGTTATAAAGTAGCGCCTCGACTTCGGAATGCGCCAAATTCCTAACGTATCTAACACCGCTCTGCGAAGAAGGTTTCTCGAAAATTTTGAGAGCCTTCGTAGGGCTCGACTTGGTTCACACAATTATACGAAGTGAAAAATCGCGTGAATTACCAGATGCGGGAGTACTCCCCGAGTCGGTAAACTCTCGATAAGGTGTTCAAAAGGCGGGCCCTACGCTGTGACAAAATTTGGCGATAACGTCAATTACGTGAGCAGATTTTCGATTCGAATGGGGAGATCGCGCACGCGCACGCCAGTGGCGTGATACGTGGCCGCAGCGAGCGCGGACGCGACCCCAGTGAGGCCAATTTCTCCCACGCCACGAGCGCCGTATTCGTTGAGCGCGAGATCCGGATAATCCAGGAAGATGCAATCCATCTCCGGGATATCAGCGTTCACCGCGACGATATAATCGGCGAAATTGTTGTTGATGGGATGCCCATCGCGCGGGTCGTACACAGTCGCTTCGAATAGGCCCATGCCGATACCCATTACGACGCCGCCGAGAATCTGATTGCGCGCCGTTTTCTCGTTGATCATGCGCCCGGCGTCCATCACCGTCAGCCAGCGCCTCACGCGCAATCGTGCAATACCTGGATCAACAGAGATCTCGCAAAAATGCGCGCCAAACGAATGGCCGGAATACTTTTGCGACGCGGGATCTGTGTCGGTCTTTGCTTGTCCATCCAATCCGGCAAACCGCTGCATCGCCAAAATCTCCTGGAACGGTACTCCGCTGTCGGGCGATTTATCCTGCAAGTGAACTCGCGCCCGGGTCATTTTCAGTGTCGTCGGATCCAGTCCGTGAAAAGGCGAATTCGTGGTTTGCGTGGCGGCTTTCAGTACAGCGTTGATCGCGTTCTCAGTTGCCTGGGCAATTGCGGGCAGCACCGTCGCTGTCGCAGACGACCCGCCGGAAGTGGGCCCGGGCGGCAAGGCCGTGTCTCCCAACACCACTTGGACCTTGTCCACCGGGATGCCGGTTTTGTCAGAAACAACTTCGGCGAAGACGGTGTAAGTTCCGGTGCCGATATCCTGCGTGGCGCACGATGCGTGCGCGGTGCCATCTGCTAACAGGCGTACGCGCACCTCCGCTGCATGACGCCCCGCCGGCCAAGTACAGGTCGCCATTCCCCATCCAAGGATCAGGTCGCCGTCGCGCATGGACCAGCCGAAGCGCTCTGCGCCGGTCTGATACGCCTCGCGCAAATGTTTGCTCGAAAATGGACGCTGCGAACCCTCGTCTGTTTCCGCGTAATTGCGCAAACGGAATTCCACCGGATCCATATTCAGCTTGAGCGCCATCTCGTCCATCGCAGACTCGATCGCAAAAAGCGCTGGTGTTCTTCCTGGGCCGCGCATGGGCGTGGGTGTGGCGAGATTCAGGCGCACCAGCCGTTGCACGGCGCTGACATTCGGACAGCTATAAAGCATGGATGTCGCTTCCACGCAGTTTTCAACGAAGTCATCAACCATGGACGTGTGCTGCAAAATGTCGTTCTGCATGCTGACCATCTTGCCGTCTTGCGTCGCGCCGATGCGCATCGTTTGACGAATCGCCGGGCGATGGCCGACGGTGGTGAACATCAGCGTGCGCGGCACCGACAATTTCAAAGGACGCCCAACATGCCGCGCGCCAATAGCAGCAAGCAGCGAATGCGGCCAGGGGAACAATTTTGATCCGAAACCCGAACCGATAAATCGCGAGATTACCTCGATATTTTCCAGAGGAATCCCCAGCATTTCGGACATTACATGATGGTGATTCACCACTCCCTGCGACGATTCGTACAGGGTGAGCTTGTCTTGCCGCCATACCGCGATCGTTCCGTGCATCTCCATCGGGTTGTGCGTCTCGACGGGTGTGGTGTACGTCGCTTCGAGCTGCACGGGCGCTTGCTTGAACGCTGATTCGGAATCGCCGCGTTGCTGTTGCGCCGCTGGAGTTTCGCTGGGAGTTCCCTGGCTCATGAAGACCGCAGGTTTCTTCGCGTCGTAGTCCACGTGGACTGCGGCGGCCGCGGCTTGCGCTTGCTGGAATGTATCCGCAATCACCAGCGCCAGGAATTGGCCGTAGTAATAGATGTTATC
>Ga0307478_10002377_pt1 | contig 14858 bp, 13 predicted proteins | sample atmos_gasesECM4C_2_FD_203713 | JGI IMG/M metagenome (GOLD analysis project Ga0307478, IMG submission 203713) | Hardwood forest soil microbial communities from Morgan-Monroe State Forest, Indiana, United States - atmos_gasesECM4C_05 | ecosystem: Environmental > Terrestrial > Soil > Temperate...
TGAGCGCCTGCAGCGCCTGCACGGACTGGCGTTTCTGGTCCGGCAGGCGGAGCTGGTAGCCGGTGATGCGGTCGTTGTCCACGATGAGCCGGTGGCAGAAAAGGGTGGGCCACTTGAGCTGGCGCAGGAGCGGCTGCGCGAATTGCTCGAACGTGTCGGAAAGGATGATCGCCTGGGATTGCGCGCGGAGCGCATCCAGGAATTCGACGGCGCCGGGTAAAGGCGAAAGGGTTCCGATGACTTCCTGGATTTTCGACAGCGTGATGCCGTGGCGGCCCAGAATATCCAGCCGGAAGCGCATCAGCTTGTCATAGTCGGGTTCGTCGCGCGTGGTGCGGCGCAATTCGGGAATGCCGGTGCGCTCGGCGACGGCGATCCAGATCTCCGGGGTGAGGACGCCTTCCATATCCAGGGTAACGATGGTTTGCTTCATGATTGGGCTGAGGTCTGAAGGTTTTAACCGCTTATAAACGCTAATGGACGCTAATCTGGACGAGTGAAGGTGAAGGCGTCTCTTTGAAATGGTTTTGTCATTCCGAGCCGGGCGAGGAATCCCGATTTCAGTTTGTAACGTATTACGTTACAAAAGAGATTCCTCGCCCGGCTCGGAATGGCATGAAACTTATCCGTGTCCATGAGTATAAATGAGTGGTGAACAAACAGCCTGCTAGGTTGTGGACTTCGCCCAAGTGTCCTTCAGCGTGATGGTGCGGTTGAAGACGGGCTTGCCCGGCTGTGCGTCCTTGGGATCGAGCGCGAAGTAGCCGAGGCGTTCAAATTGAAACCGCTGGTCGGCGCGTGCCTCCTTCAGGGAGGGCTCCAGTTTCGCGGTCACGACTTCGAGCGAATGGGGATTGATGTGTAGCTTGAAATCGCCGTCGGCGTCCGGCTCGGGCACGGTGAAGAGGCGGTCGTAGAGGCGCACCTCGGCCTCGATGGCGTGCGCGGCGCCGACCCAGTGGATGGTGCCTTTGACTTTCCTGGCGGCGGTGGGGCCGCCGGTGCGCGAATCGAGGTCGGCGGTGCAGCGCAGTTCGGTGATCCGGCCCGAGGGATCCTTCACCACTTCATCACACTTGATGATGCAGGCGTATTTGAGGCGCACTTCGCCGCCGGGTTTTAAGCGGAAGTATTTCGGCGCCGGAATCTCCATGAAATCATCGCTCTCGATGAAGATCTCGCGGGTCAGCGCGATCTTGCGCGTGCCGGCGGTTTCGTCGCCGGGGTGGTTCACGGCGTTGCATTCGATGGTTTCGCCGGCGGGAATGTTGCTCAGCACGAGTTTCACCGGGCGCAGCACGGCCAGGCGGCGCAGGGCCGTCGCGTTCAGGTCTTCGCGGATGGCGTGTTCGAGCACGGCGACGTCAGTGAGGCCGTTGAATTTGGTCACGCCGATGTGATAGGCGAAATTGCGCAGAGCGGCGGCGGGCACGCCGCGGCGGCGCAGGCCGGAGATGGTGGGCATGCGGGGGTCGTCCCAGCCGGCGACGATTTTTTCCTGCACGAGCTGGAGAAGCTTGCGCTTGCTCATCACGGTGTAACCGAGGCTGAGGCGGGCAAATTCGTACTGGTGTGGGAGCGGGCGGGGCAGGTCGAGCCCCTCAAGAATCCAGTCGTAGAGGGGCCGGTGCACTTCGAACTCGAGCGTACAGATGCTATGGGTGACGCCTTCGATGTAGTCGCTCAGGCAGTGCGCGAAATCGTACAGGGGGTAAATGCACCATTTGTCGCCGGTGTGGTGATGCTCGGCGTGGCGGATGCGGTAAATCAGCGGGTCGCGCAGCCAGATGTTGGGTGCGGCCATGTCGATTTTGGCCCGGAGCGTGCGCGCGCCATCGGGGAACTCGCCGGCTTTCATGCGCTGGAACAAGTCGAGGCTTTCCGCGACGGTGCGATTGCGCCAGGGTGAGTCCCGGCCGGGCTTGTCGGGCGAACCGCGGTATTCGTCGGTTTCTTTCGGCGAAAGGTCGCAGACGTAGGCCTTGCCCTTCTTGATCAACGCGACGGCGTATTCGTAAATCTGGTCGAAGTAATCGCTGGCGAAAAAAGGCTCGAGCGAGGAATTTGAAATTTGAGATTTGAGATTTGAGATCGGCGGGCCGGAGGCTGCCAGGACCGCGGGGAGATGGAAGTCTGGCTTGCCGTTGATGGTCTGCGCTTCCGGTGTTTTGCCCTTGGGTTTGAAGCCGAGGCAGAGGTCGGCCCAGCCGCCGATGAGCCAATTGACGTCGGCGATGATGGAATCGACGTACTCGATATCCTCTTTCGTCGGGTTGGTGTCGTCCATTCGGAGGTTGCACTGGCCGGCGTTTTCATGGGCGATGCCGAAATTGAGGCAGATGGACTTGGCGTGGCCGATGTGCAGGTAGCCGTTGGGCTCGGGCGGGAAACGCGTGACGATCTTGGCGTAGCGCTTCTCCGCGACGTGTTGGGCGACGATGTCGCGGATGAAATCGCTCGGGGCCGGCGTGGCGGGCTCGGTGTTCTCAACGGTCATAACGCGGCAAATTGCGGAACCCGCCCGCCCGACGCAATACCGTAGCGTGTCGGACGGGCGGAGTAAAAAGCTCCAAGGAACAAGGGCCAAGAATCAGTGTGTGCTCGGTCTGAATGACCGGAACGGTGCACAGAGAAGTCTTGATACTTGTTACTTGGTACTTGTTACTTCTCCGGCCATGAAGATTTACCTCGATGGAAAGTTTGTCGATGCAGCCGACGCGAAAGTCTCCGTGTTCGACCACGGCCTGCTTTATGGCGACGGCGTTTTCGAGGGCATCCGGCTCTATGGTGGCAATGTCTTCCGCCTCGATGAGCACTTGGAGCGTTTCGAGTATTCGGCCAAGGCTGTCATGCTGCACCTGCCGCTCACCCGCGCCGAGCTGTCCGCCGCGGTGTGCGAGGCCTGCCGCCAGAACGGCCTGCGCGATGGATACATCCGGCTCGTGCTTACGCGCGGGGTGGGCGACCTCGGCCTGTCGCCGTGGCTGTGCCCGAAGCCGACGATCTTCATCATCGCCGACAAGATCGCGCTTTATCCGAAGGAATATTACGAAAAAGGCCTGGAAATCGTCACGGTGCCGACGCGCCGCATCAGCCCGGGTGCGCTGCCGTCGACGGTCAAGTCGTTGAATTATCTCAACAACATCATGGGCAAGATGGAAGCCCGGCAGGCGGGCGCGCTCGAGGGCATCATGCTCAACGAGCAGGGCTATGTGGCTGAATGCACGGGTGATAACATCTTTATCGTCCACAAGGGCGCCATTCTCACCCCGGCTACCTCGCAGGGCGCACTCAAGGGCATCACCCGCGACGCGGTCCTTGCCATTGCCCAGGAACTCGGGGTACCCGCCCGCGAAAGCAACCTGACGCGCTACGATGTGTGGTGCGCCGACGAATGCTTCCTCACCGGCACCGGCGCCGAAGTCATTGCGGTCGTCAAACTCGACGGTCGCGTGATCGGCTCGGGCCAGCCCGGCCCCATCACCCAACGCGTGTTGACGGCGTTTCACCGTCGCGTGCTGACCGAAGGCACGAAGATTTAAGGGCGTGTCTTTAAAATACAGCGCGATGTCGTTTGCGTTCGGAGAGGCGATTACGCTCTGCCTGAACCCCGCGGCAGCTTCTTCCGGCGCAAACCCTTCCGCCTTCGCATAAAGCTACGGCGGACAATGCCGGGAGTTCACGCCGCCGAAGCCTTGGCGAAGGAGGCCGGGCATTGGCATCTCGACTCCGCCTCGCTCGGCACTTTTGCAGCCGATAGCGACACGCACTGTATTTTTAAGAAACGTCCTGATGCAGGAGGTTTGCACGGTGTGCCAGGCCAGCGCACCCACCGCGCCAAATGGCGCACCGGTGTCGCGCCTGGCGCAGTGCGTTGCGCGCTTGCCAGCGCGCGCCGGCATGGCATGATTGCTGCAGAAAACCAAGGCGAGTTTCATGCTCCTTCAAAAAATTTCACAAGCCCAGTCGATAATTAAGGCTGGTCTGTTATATTCTCCCCATGGCCAACCCGCTCAAATGTGACCTCTGCTCCAAGCCCGCCACGGTGCACCTCACGCAAATCGTGAATAACAAGGTGCACAAGGTGGATCTGTGCGAAGCCTGCGCGCAGGCCAAGGGCGTCACCGACCCGAGCGGGTTCTCGCTTTCGGACCTGCTGCTCAAGACCTCGCTCAACGCGGAGCCCGCCGCCAACCTGCGCTGCGAGCAATGCGGATTCACCTCGGCGGATTTCAAAAAGCACGGCCGCTTCGGCTGCGCCGCCTGCTACGATTATTTCAAGGGCCTCATCGAGCCCATGCTCGACAACATGCACAAGGGCAGCACCCACGTCGGCAAGGTTCCCCGGCGCGCGCTCGAGCGCAAATCCCTCTACGACCGCCTCACGCGGCTCGAGACCGATCTCGACACCGCGATCAAGGCCGAGCGCTACGAGGATGCCGCCCGTTTCCGCGATGAAATCCACCAGGTGAAGCAGACCTTCGAACAAAAACCGGTGCGCTGACCCATGACCATCTCCGCGCTCATCGATTCCCATTCCGAGCTGACCGACACCGCGACCAGCAAGTGTGCCATCGTCCTCATGACGCGCATCCGCCTCGCGCGCAACCTTGCCGGCCAGCCGTTCCCCGGCTGGGCCAAGCCCGCCCAACGCACCGCCATCCTTGAATCCTGCCGCGAGGCCGTCGCCGCCACGCCGCAGATGAAACGCGGCCTCAACCTCGCGGTCGGCGAGCTCAGCGACCTGGAGAAGCAAATCCTCGTCGAACGCCACCTGATCAGCCGCGAGCTCAGCGGCGCCAAGGCCGGCGCCGGCATTGTTATCAGCAAGGAGCAGACGCTCTCGGTCATGATCAACGAAGAGGACCACCTGCGCATCCAGACGCTGCGCGCCGGCTTCCAGTTGAAAAAGGCCTGGAACGCCATCAACGAGCTCGACACCGCGCTCGAGGAAAACCTCGACTTTGCCTTTTCGCCGACGATCGGCTACCTCACCGCGTGCCCCACGAACCTCGGCACCGCCATGCGCGCCTCCGCCATGATGCACCTGCCCGCGCTCGTCATCTCGAGCCAGATGGAAAAAGTCGTCCGCGCCGTGAACCAGCTCGGCATGGTCGTGCGCGGCCTCTTCGGCGAGGGCTCCGACGCGAGCGGCAGCATTTTTCAGATTTCCAACCAGACCACGCTCGGCGAATCCGAGGAGGACATCATCAAGCGCCTCACCACCGTGCTCAATTCCATCATCGAGCATGAGCGCAACGCCCGCGAGAAACTACTCGAGGCCGACGCCGGCAAACTCCACGACAAGATCGGCCGCGCCTTCGGCATCCTGCAGAATTCCCACCTGCTCACCTCCAGCGAGGCCATGAACCTGCTTTCGCTCATCCGCCTCGGCATCGATTTCGGCGCGTTTCCCGACGCCGTGCGCGCCACCGTGGACCGTCTCCTCATCGAGGCGCAGCCCGGCCACATCCAGCATCTCTCCAAGCACGACCTCGAGGCCGGCGCCCGTGATTTCGCCCGCGCGATCAAACTGCGCGCAGAGTTTGCAAAATTGTCCGCGCCCAACTTTACTATCAACGGAAAGAACTGATCCCATGGCCGACGCACCCGAACCGATGAACAATTTCACGCCTCGCGCGCAGCAGGTGCTGGCGCTCGCGCGCAAGGAAGCCGACCGCTTTCATCACAACTACGTCGGCACCGAGCACATCCTCCTCGGCCTGATCAAACTCGGCCAGGGCGTGGCGGTCAGCGTGCTCCAAAAAATGGGCCTCGACCTCGAGACCGTCCGTGCCGCCGTCGAGAAACAAGTCGGCACCGGCCAGGAAACCAAGGCCGCCGGCAGCATCCCTTACACGCCCCGCGTGAAGAAAGTCCTCGCGCTCGCCGGCAAGGAAGCCAAGGCGCTCAACCATTCTTACGTTGGCACCGAGCACATCCTGCTCGGCCTCCTCCGCGAAGGCGAGGGCGTGGCCGCGCGCGTCCTCAAGTCGCTCGATGTGGACATCGAGCGCACCCGCAATGAAATTCTCCGCGAGCTCGACCCGCAGTTCTCCGGTGGCGAAGGCGGCGAGGAAGCCTCCACGCCTGCGCCCCGCGCCGGTGGCGCCGCCGGCGACGAGAAGAAGGAAGTCAAGACGCCCGCGCTCAAGGCCTTCGGCCGCGACCTCACCGAGCTTGCCCGCCGCGGCGAACTCGATCCCGTGGTCGGCCGCAAGACCGAGATCCGCCGCGTCGTCCAGATTCTCTGCCGCCGCACGAAGAACAATCCCGTGCTCATCGGCGAGGCCGGCGTCGGCAAGACCGCCATTGTCGAGGGCCTCGCGCAGGAAATCGCCAGCGGCATCGTGCCCGAGATCCTGATCGACCGGAAGGTCATCACCCTCGACCTCGCGCTCATGGTCGCCGGCACCAAGTATCGCGGCCAGTTCGAAGAGCGCATCAAGGCCGTGATGGATGAGATCAAGCGCGCCAAAAACATCATTCTCTTCATCGACGAACTCCACACCATCGTCGGCGCCGGCGCCGCCGAGGGCGCGATGGACGCGTCCAACATCTTCAAGCCCGCGCTCTCGCGCGGCGAGCTCCAGTGCATCGGCGCGACCACCCTCAACGAGTACCGCAAGTACATCGAGAAGGACAGCGCCCTCGACCGCCGCTTTCAGTCCGTGAAGGTCGAGGCGCCCTCGGTGGAGGACACCATCCTCATCCTCAAGGGCATCCGCAGCAAATACGAGGACCACCACAAGGCCATCTTCACCGACAAGGCCCTCGAGGCCGCGGCCAAGCTCTCCGACCGCTACATCACGGGGCGCTTCCTGCCCGACAAGGCCATCGACGTCATGGACGAAGCCGGCTCGCGCGCCCGCATCGCCGCGCTCAACCGTCCGCCCGACATCGAGCAGCTGGCCAAGGAAATCGAGTCCGTCTGCGCGCTCAAGGAAGAGGCCATCAGCAAACAGCATTTCGAAGAGGCGGCCCGGCATCGCGACACCGAGAAGCATCTCCGCGCGAAGCAGGAGCTGATCACCGAACAATGGAAAAAGGCGCGCGAGGAAAAGCGCGTCACCATCGACGAGGACCTCATGATGCAGGTCACGGCCGACTGGACCGGTATTCCGCTCAGCCGGATGGAGAAAAAGGACAACGAGAAGCTCCTGGCACTTGAATCCGAGATTCAGAAGACCGTCATCGGCCAGGAACTCGCCGCCGGCGCCATTGCCCGCGCCCTGCGCCGTTCGCGCACCGACCTGAAGGATCCCCGCCGCCCCATCGGCTCGTTCATGTTCGTCGGCCCGACCGGCGTCGGCAAGACCGAGACCGCCAAGCAGCTGGCTGCGCAGATGTTCGGCAACCAGGACGCGCTCATCCAGATCGACATGAGCGAATACATGGAGAAGTTTTCCGTTTCGCGCCTCGTTGGCTCGCCGCCCGGCTACGTCGGGTACGAGGAGGGCGGCCAGCTCACCGAGGCCGTCCGCCGCAAGCCCTATGCCGTCATCCTTTTCGACGAGGTCGAGAAGGCGCACCCCGATGTCATCCAGCTCCTGCTGCAAATCCTCGAGGACGGCCGGCTTACGGATTCGCTCGGCCGCACCGTCGATTTCAGGAATACCATCATCATCATGACCTCGAACGTCGGCGCGCAACTCCTGCAGCGCCAGACCTCGATGGGCTTTGCCGCGGCCGCCGGGAATTTCAACGACATCGAGAAAATGCGCGAGAAAGTGCTCGACGAGGCCAAGCGCATCTTCAAGCCCGAGTTTCTCAACCGTATTTCCGACATCATCTTCTTCCGGATGCTCGACAAGCCCGACCTGATCAAGATCGTCGACCTCGAAGTCGCCAAATTTGCCAAGCGCCTCGTTGATCGCAAGATCACGCTCGAGTTCACGCCCGAGGCGAAAACGCTCCTCCTGGAGAAAGGCTACGACGAGAAATTCGGCGCGCGCCCGCTGCGCCGCGCGGTCGAGCATTTCCTCGAGGATCCGTTTGCCGAGGCCATCCTGCGCGGCGAAATCAAGGACGGCGAGCCCGTGCTCATTGTGCGCGACGGGGAAAGGCTCATCTTTAAACAAAAAACGCCCGCCACCGATACAGGTGTGGCGCCATAAAACACAACGGCCACCCGCCGTTTCCAAAAACCCGCGGACCCGAGAACAAGGGCCGCGGGTTTTTTGCGGGCAAATTTCCTTAAGATGCCTTTTGTGGTGGAGCGCGGCGGGACGCCGCGCTCCACCTATGAAGTCTGCTCAAATCAGCCCACTCGCGCGAAAACTGTAATAACCCGTCCCCGCCGGGTCGGCGGCGGCGCGGCCGACGATGACATGGTCGACCAGGATGATGTCCACGATCTTTGCCGCCTCGCGGAGCTGGCGGGTCACCTGGATGTCCGCGGCGCTGGGCGCGGGGTCCCCGCTCGGATGATTATGCGCGCAGACGACGGCGGTCGCGCCCTCGCGGATGGCGGCGCGAAATACCTCGCGCGGGTGGACGAGGGTGTTGGCGGCGGTGCCCGAGGTGACTTCGATGCGTTTAAGCAGGCGATTTTTCCGGTTGAGGCACAAAACCCAAAACTTCTCGACCTCAAGCCCCGCGACGATGGGCGCGAGGTGGGCGGCGACGAGGTCGGCCCGGTTGAGCAACGGCGTTTCGCCCGTCTGCTGCCCGACGACGCGGCGGGCCATTTCCATGACCGTCACGAGTTGGAGCGCCTTCACGCGGCCGATGCCGCTGAGCTTCCGAAAATCCGCCTCGCGCCAGGCGATGAGCCCGGCGAGCGAACCGGCCTCGGCAATGAGGCGCGTGGCGAGCGTGAGCACGTCGTTTCCGCGCGTGCCGCTGCGCAGGAGCATGGCGAGCAGTTCGGTATCGCTCAGCGCGGCCGGGCCAAGTCTTTCGAGACGTTCCTGCGGGCGTTCACCCGTGGCCAGGGTTTTGAGGCGATTTTCCAGGCGGGGCAGGGATTCGTTCATGCGCGATGATGTCCACAGAGTAGCAGTGATTTCGGCGCGCATTTCCGAACATCCAACACCCCACATCGAACATCCAAGTAGAAGCCCAGGCGAAGTAACAGGTACCAAGTGACAAGTAACAAGGGCGCGCTGCACACGTACTCCTGATACTTGAAAACCTGACACTTGTTACTTCATCCAATTACCAACTACACCCAAGGACCAATAACCAATAACCAAGGACCAAGGACCAATGACCAATAACTAGTGACCAATGACAAAAACCCAGATCAGCACCGCGACCATGACCAGGCCGACGATCCACCAAAGAAAGGCCGGCCGGGTGCGGCGGCCACCGGTGCCAAATTCTTTTTCCACAAAGTCCCGGTAATTGAAATCTTCGTCCGGCAGGTCGAGGGCGTCCTGCCGGGTTTCATCGCTCCAGCCGCTGCGCTCGTCGGAACCGCAATGAGGGCAGGATTTGCGGCCGTCCGGGACCGGCTCTCCGCAAACGGGACAATCGCCAGGCGGCTGGAAAGACATGGGGAAGAATTACGAATTACCAATTCCGAACGACGAATGCTCCTTGAACACCCAACACCCAACATCGAACGCCCAACGTCCAAGGACAACCAATTACCGACTACAACTATGCCCCGAACCCTAATCTTGCCAGCCACCATCAGGTGTTGGGTGTTCAAGGCACCACCAGCGCCTTGAGAGCCGTTTGCGCGGTGGCAAACGCGGTTTTAAGTTCGTCGACAAGGGCGGTGACATTGGCCAGGCCCTCTTTTTTGGCGCGGTGCTCGAGTTTTTCGGCGACGGCCCGGAGCGCGGCCGCGCCGACGTTGGACGAGGCGCCTTTGATGGTATGAGAGGCGCGGATGAACGTGGCAGCATCACCGGCGGCGAGGCTTTGGTCGATCTCAGCGATGCGCATAGGCGTGTCTTCGAGAAAAATGCCGATAATTTCACGGAGAAACGTGTCGCCCCCTTCGGGATCGAGCGCGCGGAGGTTGTCAATGGCTTCCTGGTCGAGAGTGGCAACAGGCATGAAACGATGAGTGCTGGTGGGTTGGTTAAAGGGCCTAAAGAAAGAATCCAAATGCAATCATCGTGCCAGCCGCTCAGGTGGCCCACTCGACGGTGGTCGTTTGTTCGATCTCCTCGATGGTGGTGAGGCCGAGCAGGACTTTTTTCAAACCATCATAGCGGAGCGGCTTGTAGCCGACTTTGGCGGCGGCCCTGGTGATTTCCTGCCCGCTGCGGGATTCACTAATGAGGGTGCGGATTTCCTCGGTGATGATGACGAGTTCGTGGAAAGCGATGCGGCCGCGATAACCCGTGCCGCGGCAGTGAGTACAGCCGCGGCCGCGATAGAAGGGCACCTCCTCGAGGCCTTCTTCCTCAAAATATTTCAGGAGTGTCTCGCGCGGCGGATAATAGACCTCCTTGCAATTTTCACAGATGCGGGCGGCGAGGCGTTGCGCAAGCACGGCGACGATGGAAGGGGCGACCATGAAGGGCTCGACGCCGATTTCCTGGAGGCGGACGATGGCTTGGGGCGCGGTGTTGGTGTGCAGCGTGGCGAGGACCAGGTGGCCGGTGAGCGCGGCTTCCGTGGCGATCTTGGCCGTTTCCAGGTCGCGGATTTCGCCGACGAGGATGACGTCGGGATCCTGCCGCAGCAGGGAACGCAACAGGACGGGAAACTTCAGGTCGATGTGGGCGTTGACCTGGCTTTGGGTCACGCCGGAGAGCTGGATTTCAATGGGATCCTCGATGGTGCTGATATTGACACCCGGCGTGTTGATTTCATGGAGCGCGGCGTAAAGGGTGGTGGTCTTGCCCGAGCCGGTGGGGCCGGTGACGAAGATGATGCCGTTGGGGTTCTGGATGATGTTCTTGAAGGGCTGCAGGATGGACTGGGAGATCAGCATCTTCTCGAGCGTGAGTATGGATTTTTTCCCGGCGTTCGCGAGAATGCGGATGACAACTTTTTCGCCGTATTGCGAGGGAATGGACGAGAAGCGAAAGCTGGCGCCCCCGCTGCCGATGGGGAGCGAAAAGCGGCCGTCCTGCGGAAAACGCGCCTCGGCGATATTGAGACCGCAAAGGATTTTGAGCCGGCAGACAATGGAACGGTGAATCTTGCGCGAGTAAGTGAGCATCTCCCGCAACATGCCGTCCACGCGGAAGCGGATGCGCGAAATCGTCTCCTGGGCCTCGATATGGATGTCGGTCGCGCGTTCGCGGATGGCGAAATAAATAATGCCGTCGAGAAGCTTGATCACCGACTCATCCTCGGCGATCTGGGTGAGGCGTTCACCGACCAGGTTGGGGTCGTCGAAGATATTGGAGTGCTCGAGTGCGCTGAGATTTTCCGCCAGCTTTTCCTCCGTGGAATAGTAAATGGCGATGGAGTCGTCGATTTCGCGCTGCATCGCGAACACCGGGCTGACAATCATCTGGGTGATCTGGCTGAGGCGTTTGATCACGTCGGCATCGTCGGGCGTGGCGATGGCGACGGTGAGACCTTCGCCGAGGATATAAAGTGGGAGCGCGTGGGTTTTTCGGGCGATCTCGGCCGGGAGCTTGGCGATGGCTTCGTCGGTGACAACCGAGGAGAAGGGATCCACGTACGCGACATTGAGGGAATCGGCCCAGAGGCGGCAGGCGTCGTCCTTGGTCAGGATTCTCGCATCAATGATGCCCTGCAGCAGTGCGGGGCTGGTGCCGTGATGCGAAATGAGCGCGTTGAGCTCTTCCTCCGAGTCGACGTGGGGAAGCTTGCGGATGAGATTGGTGAAACGGCTATTTTTTGGGCTTGGCACGGCGTCGGGTGGGAGCGGCGAAGAGTTTGGTAATTTCAGCTTGGGCGATCTTTTCCTGGGCGAAGCCACTGGCGCTGCGTTCGAGTTTCAGCTCGGCCAGCATGGCGGGGAGCGAGTAGCGCACCACCGCGGCGGCCATGGCCGGTGGCGGAGAATCGGGTTTGTCGTCTGGCATGGATTCAGGTGTTGTTGGCTTCGTCCTCGGGCCCAAACAAGGTGTCGATGATCTGGCGGAGTGTGGCGAGAATTTCCTCCTTGGGGGTGTCCTTGCGGATGTAGTTCACCGCACCGAGTTCCGCGGCGCGCTCGATGATATTGCGGGTGGTCAGCGAGGTGAGCATAATGACGGCGCAGTCGGGATCGAAGGCGTGGATTTGTTCCAGCGCCTGCAGGCCGTCCACTTCGGGCATGTTGACATCGAGAAGGACAAGGTCGGGGCGCTCGCTCTGGTAAAGTTCGACGGCTTGCGCGCCGTTGACGGCCTCGATGATGGTGGGCGAACCGAGCTGGCTGAGGACGAGGCCCATAAATTTGCGGATGTGGGCTTCGTCGTCGGCGAGGAGAATTTTTCCGTCGAAAGGCATGGCGGTATTTCAAGTGGCGGAGAGAATGACGCGGAATTCGCAGCCGGACGCGGGCGCGGGAAGATTTTCAGCGACGATGGTCCCGCCATGAGCCTCGACGATTTTTCGGCAGATGGCGAGCCCGAGACCGACACTTTTTTCGCCGCCGGTGGGTCTGGCGGAGAGCCGGCCGAAGTCCTTGAAGAGCTTGTCGCGCTCGTTGTCGGGGATGCCGGGGCCCTGGTCGCGCACGGCAAAACTGCAGCCATTGTCATCGGCGGTGAGAATGACGTTGATATGCGAGCCGGGCGGCGAATATTTCACGGCGTTGCTCAGCAGGTTGTCGATGACCTGCTTCATCTTGGCGGCGTCGATCTTTACGAGAATCGGCGGAAGCACGTTTTCGAAGGTGATGCGGGTGTTTTTCTTCGCCGCCTCGATATTGGTCAGGTCGACGGATTTGTTGATGACCTTGGCAAGGTTGTGCGGCTCCAATTTCATCTTCATTTCGCCGGCTTCGATGATGGCGACATCGAGGAGCTCGTTCACGAGGTCGAGCATTTGCTGGCTGGCGGTGTGGATGGTCTTGATCAGGTCGAGTTGCTCGGCGCTGAGCGGGCCCGTCGTGCCGTCCTGCAGAAATTCCGAAAGGGCGCGGATGGAGGCGAGCGGATTGCGCAGGTCGTGCGCGGCCATGCCGAGAAACCGGTTTTTGGCCGCATCGGCCTTGTTGAGCTGCTCGACGAGCAGGCGTTGCTGCTCGACCAGGAGCCGGTTGTACATGTGCGTGCGGATGCGCGCGAGGGCCTCCTTCGGGCGAAAGGGCTTCGGCAGGTAATCGATGCCGCCGGCCGTCAGGCCCTCGACGACGTCGTCGGACTCGCTCTTTGCCGTGATGAAAATCACGGGCGCGGTTTCGGCGCCGTAGGTCTTGTGCAGCGTCCGGCAGGTTTCAAAACCGTTGAGGCCGGGCAGCATGACGTCGAGCAGCACAAGGTCGGGGCGAAACTGGGCATAAACTTCGAGGGCGCGTTCGCCCGAGTCAGCCTCGGCCAGGGTGTAACCGTCGGGGCGGAGGATGCCCGTGAGGATGCGCAGGTTAAGACGGTCATCATCCACGATGAGGATTTTGCGCCCCTTGAGGTCTGGCGCCTTCGACGTGGAACTCTCCATGGAGATGAGTATTTGCAACGCGCGCGAAAAGTTCAACCGCTAACCAGCCAGTCCGTTTGTTTGCCGGAAATTTAAGGGGATAATATACTTGACGCACCATTGATTTTGTGCTTTGGTGTTCGGCATGAAAACCGAAACACCGGAATTTCCTACTACTCTGCAAGAAGCGATGGCCTACTTTTCCGACCGCAAGCGCGGGCTGGATTTCATGGCATCTTTGCGCTGGCCTGGCGGCAAGGTGAGCTGCCCGCATTGCCAGAGTGAAAAAGTCTCGTTCCTCTCCACGCGCGAGAAGTGGAAATGTATGGCCTGCCACAAGCAGTTTTCAGCCAAGCTCGGGACGATCTTTGAAGACAGCGCCCTTGGTTACGACAAATGGTTTCCGGCCTTGTGGATGATCGTCAACGCGAAGAACGGCATTAGCTCTTACGAGATTGCTCGCTCACTTGGCGTGACGCAGAAAACCGCGTGGTTCATGCTTCAGCGCCTCCGGCTCGCCTTGCAGGCGGGTTCCTTTGATAAATTCTCCGGCGAGGTTGAGGCAGATGAAACCTACGTCGGCGGAAGGGCCTTTAAGATGAACTCCAAACAGCGGGCACGTCGCAAGGAAGATGGCCGTGGCACGATCAACATGGTTCCGGTAGCAGGAATCCTTCAGCGGACAACCGAGGAAACCCCATCCCGCGTCAAGGTGCGGGTCGTGCGCAACGCAAAACGCCGCGAAGTCATGCCAAACATCCTGACCACAGTCCGGCACGGCTCGACGATCTTCACAGACGCCCTGAAGTCATACCAAGGGCTACACCATGCCTACACGCATGAGGTGATCGACCACGCCATCGCCTATGTTCGCGGGAAGGTTCACACAAACGGCATGGAAAACTTCTGGAGTCTGCTCAAACGGTGCCTTAAAGGAACCTACGTGAGTGTTGAACCCTTCCACCTTTCCCGTTATCTCGACGAGCAAGCCTTCCGATTCAACGAGCGCAAGGACTGCGATGCGGGGCGGTTCAAAAAGGCCGCTCAGGGAATTATCGGCAAGACCCTCAGTTATTTGGAACTGATGGATGGCAAAGGTGGTGATGACCTTTTGCCATGCGCGACAGGGGCGCGGTAAACACCATGCGCCTTAAATCATTTATTGCCTTCGTAGGATTGGCTGGATGCGTCTTCGCTCAATCAGAAGAAAGGGCCGCACAACAAATTGAATTGCCCAAAGCCAGCAATCAAACCGCCAAATCCAATGAGGAAATAACCGTAAAATCGCCGATTACCGTAAATCTTCAGACCACCCCAAAGACAAAGGAAGAATCCGAGCAAATTGCCGACGA
>Ga0307478_10002379_pt1 | contig 14843 bp, 13 predicted proteins | sample atmos_gasesECM4C_2_FD_203713 | JGI IMG/M metagenome (GOLD analysis project Ga0307478, IMG submission 203713) | Hardwood forest soil microbial communities from Morgan-Monroe State Forest, Indiana, United States - atmos_gasesECM4C_05 | ecosystem: Environmental > Terrestrial > Soil > Temperate...
GAGGTCTACCGCGATCGGGCTTTGGCGCTTCCTCCCCTCAGCACAACACTCGCGCAACGCTTGATGGAACAGACCCGCATCTACACGGCCCTCCGGGGTATCCGCGGACGCAAACCCGTCAATCTGGCCGCCCTGGAAGAACTGCTGGTACGTTTCAGCCAACTCGTGGTCGAGCAACCCTGGATCAAAGAGATCGACATTAATCCGCTCCTGGCCACGCCGGAGCATCTGCTGGCGCTCGACGCCCGCATCGTCGTACAGGATTCCGCAGTTCGTGCCGATCAGCTGCCCCGCGCCACGATCCGGCCCTACCCGTTGCAGTACGTTTCTGAATGGCGCTTCAAGGACGGTACCGCAGTAACCATTCGCCCGATTCGTCCCGAAGACGAGCCTTTGATGGTCCAGTTCCATACCACACTCTCGGAGCGGAGCGTATATCTCCGATACTTCTGTTCCCTGAGTCTAAGCACCCGGGTGGAGCACGATCGGCTCGTGCGGATTTGTTTTGGCAGCTACGATCGCGGATTCGCCCTGGTAGCGGATCGCCGCAATGCGGAAACCGGGCAGCACGAGATTCTCGGGGTTGGCCGCTTTAGCGCGATCAGCAGCACCGAGGCTGAGGCAGCCGTCCTGGTTACCGATCAATGGCAAGGGCGCGGTCTTGGAACGGAATTGCTCGCCACCGTCGCCCGCGTTGCCCGCGCCGAAAAGTTCAAGAAATTATGCGGGGAGATTCTGCGCGATAATCTCGCCACGCAGGCCATCTTCAAGAAGGTTGGATTCAAACTCCGGGCGATGGAGGACCCGTCCTCCGTCGCGGCGCTGCTGGAACTCTAGAGGGTTTACATCGGCTCTAACGTCCGCAGCTCCCAACCTTTACGCGATCGATACCGGCTTTGTGATTTCCAGCTGCGGCTCAAATTTCAGGTTCGTTCCCATAGCACGCGAGACCAGGCATAATTTCTCAGCGCGTTTCAGTAGATCGAGCGCGCGTTCGCGCTCCTCTGTAGATGCAATCTTCAGATTCGGCCGGACCACGATCTGGGTAAATGCATACCCCGATTCCGCCTTGCGCACGGTGCCACTGGCTTCCACCTGCAAGTCAGTGAAGTTGAACTCAGCCGAACCGGCAATGGCACGCAGCGTTGTCGTATAACACCCGGCGATTGCGGCCAGCAAAAGCTCCTCTGGCGTCCAGCGGCCTTCCAGCCCACCAAATTCAGCAGGTGCCGTGAAATGGATCGCGTTGGGCGCGGAGTCCGACTTCGCCAGTCCTGTGCGTCCGGAAGTCCACCAGGCTGCTACTCGATATGCGTGCTCTTCGCTCATGACTTTTTGTGTCTCCTTGGGAGAAACTTGCAGGTTCATTGTGGTACCTCAAACCGGCGATGAGCCGGGGATTCACCGGGATGCGATCACGCAGCTCCCTGTTTGCCAGTTAAGCCGCGCTCCGCTTCGATTCGCGCGATTTGAGCGCGGAGCCATTTTGCCAGGGCCTCTTCCATCTCGATCTGACTCCCTGTGCGGTAAAAGTCGTCGACGGTTTGCCCCTCTTTCGTGAGTTGAATGAAGCGGCACGGGATGCTTTCAGCCCGTCGATTTTCTGGTACAAACTCCTCCATCAGGCAACTCTCACACGGCTGCGGTCGGGCGGGATCGCAGAAATTTGGGCAGAGGGGCGAGTCCTCGAAGATCGCCGGAGCGTGCCAAGGCGCATGCGGAGAGCGCCCGTAGCCGCCGTCTTCCAGGAAGCTCAACTCGAACTTCAAAACCTCCAGAATGTCTCGATCATCTTGAGTCATAGGTCACCTCGATTGATCGCTAGAATGCCAGAGCCCGCCGACAAACTCCGTGTATTCGGTCACTCGGATTTGTGATTGCGGTCACACGATGAGCAAAGGTCGTTGCGCCCAATCGTTTATTTGCCCCAATTTTGAACGAATCGCCAAACACGCTGCGTGATTAAATTCACCTATGTACGTGATTTGAATCACGTCGAACTCTCGTCCGCGGCTTCCGTTGAATGCCGCCGTACCGGCGCCAGCGCGTTGTTTATGAGCCGCGGCGGACTTCTTCTAGCAGGGTAGCTATGGAATCTTGGCTTGACGGAAGGACTCTGTTCGACTCATCAAAAAGCAGCGCGCACGCTAGCTCAGGAAATTATCTCTTCGCGTACACCGGCCCGGCGCTGCGGGAAGGAGGATCCGAAACGGCGCGGATGTAGGCGAGCAACGCCTGAATATCCGACTTGCCGAGCGTGTTGCCCCACGCCGGCATCAGCGCCGACTTGTTCAACGCCGGCCCTCCATGCGTGATGATCGCAGTAAGATCACCATCGCTGATCTTGTTCAGCGTATCCCCTTCCGTAAACGGGTGCGGCTTCACTTCGAGGTTGTCATAGTTCGAAACCCGCTCGACAGTCGACTCGGGATTGTGACAGCGTTCGCAATACTGATCATTCAGCCGGCGCCCCAGCGTCTGCTGGTAGCCAAGAGCAATCTCATCCAGCGTGACTTCCACTCTTTTGTGCGACTTGTCGAACGTGAAGGCGGTTATCTGATAACGCCCGTCCATGCCTCCGAGCGAAACGCTTGTCGTAACTTGACCACTGGAATCAGTGAGACCATTTGGAGGGTCGAACGTAACACCAGGTGCGCCTGCGAATTCCACCAGCGCTCCGGCGACCGCACTTCCCTGCTCATCGTTGACTTGGACCACTACCGGCTGAGGCAGAAGCGATCCTATCTGCGCGACCTGCTTTCCACCGCTCGATTCCACGATTGCCGCTCCGGCTGCTGTCGGCTTGAGAGTAATCGTCGGCTGGCTGTGGCGCGAACATGATGTCGCCAGGGACGCCACTAGCATCGCAACCGCCAGAAAAACTGCAGATGAGACGCGGTTCATTTCTTTACTGCCTCCTGTTTAGCCCCGCCCTTCTGTGACATCAGGAATGCGGTGAGCGCACGCGCATCTTCATCGCTCATGGCACGGTTGGGCTCAATTGTTCCCGGGCGCAGGGCCTGCGGATTCTTCATCCATTGATACATCCACGATGCCGTCAATCGCGAACCAACATGTGTCAAAGTGGGGCCGATGTAGCCTTTGTCAGTCTTGGTATCAACAATGTGGCAGCCCTGGCAGGAATATTTTCCATAAAAGAGCTGTTTACCAAGTTCCACCTGCCCTTGTGAATAGCCGCTCATTGGCATGGCATCGCGATCGACGGCCGGGCTCTGGTAGACGGTCATGATGTAATCGGTCAGTTCGTTCACTTCCGCGTCTGCCAGGTTGAACCGCGGCATGCGCCGAATCAGCGACGGACGCAGCGTCCCCGGATTCTTGAAGAACTGCACCAGCCACTCGCGCTGCACCGAACTGCCTTCCCAGGTGAGGTCGGGCGCCATGTCTCCACCATGGCCGTTGATGCGATGGCAACTGAAGCAGGCCAGATCGGTCATCAGCTTCCCGGCCTTCCCAGCCGGCTGATAATCCGACTCATGCATTGCCGGTACCGCAAGTGCCGAAGGCAATGTGGTTGCCCGCTCATTCAGCGCCAGCAGCGCCGTAGTCAACGAATCGATTTGCGCCGGCGTGAATGTGTACTGCGGCATCTTCAGTCCTGGCGAAAACGCTCTCGGCTGCTTGATCTTGCCCGCAATGTAGTCCGGCAACGTGTGTGGCATGCCAGGCAGAAAGATCAACTGAGTCACAGGCTTGCTCCCGATGCGGCCGAGTTCGGGAGCGAAGTTCTCTGGCTTCTTGATGCCGGCAATTTCGTGGCACGAAGCGCAGCCGTAGTCGGAAACCAGCCGCTTGCCGTGCGCGATCTGCTCCGGGGTTGCGGCCTCCAGGTGAATGTTGGCCAGAAGATCCGAATCGCTCTTGGCCTCGAGAAATCCCGCGAGCGTGACAACTTGCCCGTCATTAAACCGGTAATGCGGCATCGCCGTGCCCGCGTCGTATGCCCGCGGGTTTCGCAGCCAGGACTGCAACCACTCCGGCTTCACCTTGCTGCCGACTTTTGTCAGCTCTGGACCAACGTCGCCTCCAACCATATTTCCCGCCGCATTCTGCACCGCGTGGCACGAGGCGCAGAAAGACTCTCCATACAGGCTCGCTCCGGCCGCCGGATCGGCCGATGCTTTGGCGGTCAACGTGACCGTGTCTCCCGCCACTGGAGTACTGTTGGCGATGAGAAACGCGGACATGTCGCGCGCGTCCTCATCACTCAGCTTGAAATTCGGCATCGTTGCCGTGGACGCGTAGGCCTGCGGGTCTTTCAGCCATGCATAAATCCACTCGCGCGAAGTCTTATCGGCAATGTGCGAAAGCGATGGCGGATCGTCCGTAGCCTTCATCGTCGTACCGTCGGTCAACTTCACGGTGTGACAATGCACACACCCGTAGCGTGAGAGCAGGCCCCGTCCCTCGTTCAGTTTCGGAGTCCCCAGCAGCCGCCCGCGATGGCACTCTCCACACGAAGACTCGATGTACTTTGCCGGAAGAATCGGCTGCTCCCAAGCCAGCGTGCTGTTGTGCGCCTCCTCGACAGTCGTTGCCGCTCCCTGTCCCCGATGGCACACCGTGCATCCGAATTCGTCGAGCTTATGAGGAATCGCGGGGTGCGTCCGGTAAGGCTGCCTCGCCACATCGGTCAGACTCGCTTCCTTCAGTCCAACGTGGCAACTGGTGCAACGATCGACCACCCCGAGTTCCGGCAGCCAGATCTGCTGGATGCCTCCCTGGAAGTGCCGCTGCAGCGTGTTCGCTTCGCTGCGGTTGCGGATCATCCTCAGATAGCCGTGCTGATAATGCCGCCACTCGCTGAAGAAATTCTTCGCTGGAGCAATCGCCAATGACCCAAGAAAGATCAGGCTGACCACGCCGAACGCGCGCACGCTATCGCCAAACAGTTTCTGCCAGAGCGCTGTAAGTTTTTCTTTCATGAGCGCTGCATCCTTCTCTCTAGGAACCCTGCCACGGCCAGACCCAGGACCAGCCCGGCCCGCGGAAAAATGTCCCGATGGCGGTAAGCACCACCAGTTCGAATAAGAACCATGTCATCACCCAGTATGAAAGCGGCCTCCCGCTCAGGTAACGGCCGATCGCCGTCGGTGAATTCCGAGAGCTTGCGGCCGCGATGAGCATGATGCCGGCCATGATCAGCGTCGGCACCAGCGCGGCATATACCTTGAACGCCAGCAAAAATAACGAAAGCAACGTAGCCACCACGTAGAAAATCCGCAGCCGCTTCTCTCGATCTTTGAGAAACAAGCCGTCTGCCTCGATATTCACTTTGAAGTACGGAATCACAATCAGTGCCATCACCACCAAGCCCGGCACGAGTACGCCGGCTACGACCGGAGGGAAGTAATGGAGCATCTCCTGCAAGCCCAGGAAGTACCACGGCGCCTTCGCTGGATTCGGCGTGTGCGACGGATCCGCCAATCCTTCCAGCGGAGCGTTGAACAGCAGCGCAATCCAGACCAGCAATACCGCTAGAGTCATGATCGCCACCGCAGCGCGGAACAGCACCTCCGGAAAAGTCTGAATTTGGTCTTCGGTCTCCGCCTTCACTTGCGCCGAAGTGCGGCGACTAATAAAGACGATGCGGCGCGGAGACTTCTTGGCGTTGGAGTCCACTCCGGCAACGAAATCTTTGGAATCGGCCACGGTTATCGCCCCTCCTTTCCGTCCTGGGTGCCACGTCCTTGTCCCTGCGCATCTTGCAGGGACAGGGCGGGGGTTTTGATCCCCCGACCCCCAGCCTGCGCACGCACCACTGCAGGCTCACTGGAGTGCGCATAGAGCCCGCCATCTTTGCGGATCCGCCAGAAGTGAATCGCCACGAAAAACATCGCCGTCAAGGGGAGAATCATGCAGTGCAATACATAGAAGCGCAGCAGGGCGTTGGCGTTCACCGCATTGCCTCCGAGCAGCAGGAAATGAATCTTGTCGCCAATCACGGGCACGGCCGACGCAATATTCGAGCCCACAGTAATCGCCCAGTAAGCCAACTGATCCCAGGGCAGCAGGTAGCCGGTGTAGCTGAGCAACAGCGTGATCAGAAGAAGGACGACACCGATCACCCAGTTGAACTCGCGCGGCGCCCGGTACGCCCCGCGATAAAACACCTTGAACATGTGCGCGAACACCAGAAACACCATGGCATGCGCCGACCAGCGGTGCAGGTTGCGCAAGAACAGCCCCGACGACACCACGAATTGCAAGTCCTTGGTATCGGCATAGGCCTGCGGCACCGACGGATGGTAATAGAGCATCAGCGGAATCCCGGTCGCCACCAGTACCAGGAATGTCCCCAGCGTCAGCGTCCCCAGATACCACGTCGCGCTGACGCTGAGCACGCGTGTGCGCACTTTCGTCGAGAACAGGTGCAGGAACACGTTCTGCTGAATCGCCAGCGCGCGCTTCAGCGTACTCGAACCGGTACCGCTTCGGAATACCGAACGCCACACTCGCGTGCCGCGCAGATCGTCGAAATATTGGTCTACCGTTTTCGCCATGTCAGACCCTCACGAAGGAATCCCGCGCCAGTGGCGGCACATCAGTCGAACGGTCCACCAGAAGATCGCCGTCATCGTTGAGCCAAATCCGCTTCCACGGCAGCGGCTTGGGCGCGGGCCCTTCGATCTTTTTCCCGCTCTGCTCGAACTTGCTGCCGTGGCAGGGACAGGCAATCATGTTGAGTTCCGGCTTCCACGCCGTCAGGCAACCCAGGTGCGTGCACACCGCGCTCAGCGAGAAGTAGCCTTCCTGCGAATGGATGACGTAGATCCCGTTATTTACGTCGAGCGTGACCGAATCGAGCGGATAGCGGTCCGGTTTGCCCGCGTTCACGACAGGTGAGGGCTCGTAGAGCACATTCGGCTCGAGGTACTGATACGAGAACGCCGCCGTACCAATGGCCGCGATGCTCAGCGATCCCAGCCCAAGCTTCGCGAAAAACTGCCGGCGACTGACGCCATCAATTTTCTTCGTTTCTTCTGCCATAAGCCCTCGTACGGTTATCCTGCGAGTCCCCCATCCTGAACATCGCGCATTTTGCGACGTTTAGCGTGGGGATTTCGTACAGTTACTTCTGCAGCCCTGCTCCGATTGCTGCTATCGAGATCAACCCCGTTGGCTCTGCCGGAACCAGGTTGTACGACTCCATGGTGATGGTTCCCACCGGACACCGCATCGCGCACAGTCCGCAGCGGATGCAGCGGGTCTCGTCCTTCAGCATCGCCGAACCGGTAACCACGCCCAATTCGTCCGCCGCAACCTCATCGAGCTCAACACCAAACAATTCCTGCTGATCGCGGATCTGCTTTACCGTGTCCGGTTCGAATTCAATGCGATTGAGCGAAACCAGTTCCAGGCATTTTTCCGGACAGACATCCACGCAACCGCCGCACAAAATGCACATGCTGCCGTCTTCCGGACTGCCTTCGAAAATCGTGTTCACCCAGCAGTGCAGGCACCGCTGTGCCTCGGCCACTGCGGCCGGCGCATCGTAACCGACTTCCACTTCGGTCACGCCCGTGCGCCGCTCTAAAGGAAGCATCGGAACCGGTTGACGGTTGAGATCCAGGTACCCTAGTGGCATGGAATGCCGTTTGAGTAGTTCGACTTCGATAACCGGTTCCGGATGTTTCCCACCTCGTAGATACTCGTCAATTCCTACCGCCGCTCGCTTGCCGTCGCCGACGCTGTCAATGATCAGGCGCGGCCCAAACACGCAATCGCCTCCGGCGAAAATTCCGGGAGCTGAAGTCATCAGAGTCTGCGGGTTTACCGCGATCAGACCGCGAGGCGAAAGCTCAACCTTATCTTCTGAAGTAAAGAAATCGAGCCGCGGCGCCTGCCCGATCGCCATGATGACGGTGTCGCACTCGATCTGGCTCTCGCTGTTTTCATAAAACGCAGGATTGAATCGCCGGTTCTCGTCGAAAACCCACTTTGTCTTCAGAGTCTCGAGCGCGGCAACCTTGCCATCTTTGCCGACAATCCGCTTCGGCCCGAATCCCGGATGGATGATGATCCCTTCTTCTTCCGCCTCTTCGATTTCCTCCAGGGCCGCCGGCATCTCGTTGCGCCGCTCCAGGCAAACCAGATTCACTTCGCGCGCCCCCATGCGCAGCGCCGAGAGCGAAATGTCCACCATCTCCTTTGTCGCAACCGCCGAAACATTCTCCTCGGAAGGCTCCAGGTCCTCGACGCCCGACGCGTGCTGCTTCACCACTTCTCGTGCTGCTGACCGGGCCACATCCATGGCCACGTTGCCACCGCCAATGACGATGACTTTCTTGCCGATCGTGAACTTGTAGCCGAGGTTCACGTTCAGCAAGAAGTCGATTCCTTTGTGCACGCCGTCGAGGTCTACCCCGGGAATACTCAGATCCCGGCTGCGGTGCGCGCCCACCGCGACCAGCACGGCATCGAATCCATTGCTGCGCAGTTCGGAGATTGTGAAATCCCGTCCCGCCGCATGATTGAGCTTGAGGGTAATGTCGCCGGTCTCAAGAATCTCTCGAACCTGCGCTTCGACCACATCGCGAGGCAGTCGGTATTCCGGAATTCCCAGGTACAACATTCCGCCGGCCACAGGAGCAGCTTCGAAAATCGTGACCGCATAACCCATGAGTGCCAGGTCATGGGCTGCCGAGAGTCCCACCGGACCGCCGCCCACCACCGCAACCTTGAACGGCAACTTCTGCTGCCCCCGGCCTTCGTTCACGTTGATGGGATGCTTCGACTCTGGCCCGTACTGTTCGGTGAGAAAGCGCTTCAGCGCGCGGATCGAAATCGGCCGGTCAATCTCTCCCCGGCGGCATGCCGTCTCGCAAGGATGCGCGCAGACCCGGCCGCAGATGCTGGCCAGCGGGTTCGGATCGCGTGCCAGCCGGTAGGCTTCCTCGAATCGTCCCTCCGCGATCAGGCCCACGTAGCGTCCGGCATTGGTATGAGCCGGGCAGGCCATCATGCAGGGGAAATTCGTGTGCAGCCAATCCGCGTCAACCTTCTTGTTTTTGAATCGCTTCAGCATCGCAGCACTTTTAAACCACCCAAACCACTAAGGTTCAATCAACTTTCTGCGGAAACGTTGCTTACGACGTCTCGCGCAGGAACACAGACTCGGGGGGAGCGAAGCCATCTGCCCGCGCTCCCCGCTGCAGCACTCCTTACTTACTCAGGGTGAAATCCGCTTTGCCGCCGCCCGCCACCGTGACCGGCTTGGTTTGATTCTTGGCGCCCTCATGCCAAACCACCAGCGTGTAGCTGCCGTCGGGAACGTCTTTGATCTTGTAGTTCCCGCTGTCGTCGGTCTCGGCAAAATATGGCGTCGGGCTGACAATCAGGTAGCCCGCCATCTCCGGGTGTACGTTGCACAGCAGCGCCACCACGCCGGCCTTATCGAAAGTGTAGGCACGCTTCTCGCCCTTGGGCCAGGTTCCGAGATTGTGTCCGGCTTTCTTGTCGTTGCCGATCGCCGTCCAGAAGACGTTATGGGCCACGTTGTCGCTATTCAAAAAGTCCACCGCAGTGCCCTGTTGCACGACCACGATGTGAGGCGAGAACATCAGCCCTTTCTGGTCGATCACCGGGTGATCTTTGGGAGCGGGAAACGTTTTCCCCGCAATCGTGTCCACATAAACCACCGATTTCCCCTTCATCCCCGTCACTTTACCTTCGATATCTCCCGCCCATGCCGCACTGCACAGCGCCGCGGCGATTGCTGCCAGAACGATTGCCTTGCCTTTCATAAAGTCATCTCCTTTGAAGTTGTCTTGAATGTCCCAACATGGTCCTTAGAAAAGGAACTTGATATCCAAATAAACTGTGCTGTTTGCGCTCGCATTGCGGCCCGAGCCATCGTAGTTGATGTTGCCGCCGTTGAAGCGTGTGTATCCGGTGTACTGCGCCGCGAGCTGCAGGTTCTGCCACGGCCAGTATGAGAAGTTCGCAATGTAGCCGGTCCCTCTGGGATCGCCGTTCGCGCTGCCGCCGATCGGAGAGGGTGTGTACAACGCCGTGTTCACTGTGCCCGTGGTGTTGAACCAACCGAAGGTGCCAGCGTACTTGTTGCCAAAGTGGTATTCGGCATTCGCCAGCAGGGTATTTAGATGAGTGGGTGACGGCGTGCCGAGGGTAGCCAGGAAATTGGCATTTTCACGCATATATGTCGCCCGGAATGACAGCACGTCCTTGCGGAACAGTGTGCGGTCGATTTGCGTGTCGAACGCGAAGTCTGTATACGAATCCTCCGGCCCCGTAACCCCGTTAGGGGTGGATTTGATATGCATTCCATACGTGCCGAACTCGTACTGCGTCTTGGCCGTGAGCTGCTGCCAGGCCAGCCGCCAGTAGGGAGCAACCCCGCGAATGTTGATGGCCGAACCAGTTCCTGGATTGGGCTGAGCACCGCCAACGTGCTCCGAACGGTACAGCGCGCCGTCAAAGTACAAGTGGTCGTTCCACATGGCAAATGCGCCGATTCCTCCCACGTCTTGCGCCAACCCGCCATTGAGGATGGGAGAGGCCGTAGGAGTGGGCGCTACGTCGCTGGCCACCCACGGGAAACCCCAGGCCGGAGTACTGTTCCACAGGTCTTCCACGGTCGGATTGTTGTTGAGATCCAGGCCGTAAACAAATTCCTTCCCACCCAATTTGGTCGAATTCGCGTAGCGAATATCCGTGTTGTCCATGCTGAAATGGTCGACCTGAGTGCTGTAAGTCGCTTGCAGGAAGCTTCCGACGTGAGTGGTCCACGCACCGGAAAGGAAGAGCGAAATATCCTGAGGAAATTCAAAGTTGCCGTTCTGGGTCTGGGGAACCGGCGATTTGGTTGAGGTAAAGGAAACATCCACCATCACCGAAAGCGGCAGCGAAGCCAGCAGATCCAGCGGAGCCCGTGTCTTGCCTCCATCCGCTTTTACCACTTTGGTCTCGTCCGCCCTGTCCACGTAGCCCGTCAGTTTGAACTTTCTGCCCGCGGGGTTGAGTTCCGGAGGGTTGTAATGGCAGCCGCTACAGGGTAAACCGGTCTGCCGCGCGTAGCTTGGCACCGCCGCCACTTTGGGAGGATTTACTGCGGAACAAAACAGCAAACCCAGGACAGAAGCTGCCACAACGAATAGGCCCGCTATATTCTTTATTTGCACAGACATCCGGCTACGAGAGCGCATGGAAGTCGCCTCCTAAGTCATAAGTTCTTGAGGTTTATTACCCTCTAATACTTCCCAAGATGGGCCTGATACTAGCGACCGTTGGCAGGGCTTTGCCAGATGGCGAATCACACTTCGATGTGATTTCAATCACATTCCGCGTAGCGCATAAAGAGTGTAGAAACCGGAAAGGCTCACTAGAAATTTCTCGCGATCGCTTTGTGTGGGACCCTAGGTAAGCTCTGCGAGGAAGTTGAAAGTTGCGCGGCAGCCACGCTTCTCTTTACGGCTGGTAGGCGCAGCGAGGATCTTCCGCGAACAAATCGCCGGTCATGGCGTAAGCCCGAGCTCGCGATCCGCCACAGGCACTGCGCAGCGGGCAGCGTCCGCACTTCCCTTTCAACCGGGAATGGTCCCGTAGGGAAGCAAACAGCGTGGAATCGCGGTACACCTCAGCCAATGGCTGGGCCGTAACGTTTCCCGCCGCAAGCGGCAGGAAGCGGCTGGGATACACCTCGCCGTGATGATTCACGAAAACGAAGCCATCGCCTTCGTTCACTCCACGTTTCGCATAGGCCATGCCCTCGGCCAGGCTCATTCGCCCATGGGATTCACGCACGCGGTGTTCGATCAGATAACGCTGGTACTGCTGCCCTTCCGTAGTCTTGATCTGAAAATGAACCCGCGTCGAAGCCGCATACAACCGGGCAAATATGTCTTCATGTTGCTCGGCACTGAGCAACTCTTGTTGCTGCTCCGGGCTGGATGGCACCAGAAAGAAAACATTCCACAAATCCGCGTCCAGGCGGGTGAGGAACTCAATCATGAGATCGACATCATGAAAGTTCTTTCGAGTCATCATCGTATTGATCTGCACCGGTAGCTCAATCTCGTGACACCATCCCACCGCTTGCGTCGTCCGTCGAAAAGAACCAGCAACGCCCACCGCAGCGTCGTGGAGCGCAGCCGTCGAGCCCTGCAGCCAGAATCCGGCCCGCATCAGACCGCATCTTTTCAAGTCATCCAAAACTTCCGCTTTCAGTAATGGCGTGGGCAGCAGCGTAAGCGATGTTCGCACCGAATGCTGGGCAGCGAACTCCACGATAGGAAGCAAATCGGGCCGCAGAAGCGGATCTCCGCCCGTCAGCGCCAGCAGAGGCACTCGCAGATCCATGATCTGTTCAATCAGATGGAACGCCTCGGCCGTCGAGAATTCTCGCTTGTCCTGCTCCTGAGCCAGGCGCCGCGCCAGGCGAGCCGGTGTCGCGTTCCATGCGCAGGCTCGGGTCATCTCCCAGGTCACCTGCTGTGGCCGGAAACGCGACCCGGAATCCTCCACCGGTTCGGTCGCTCCCGCATTGTAAGAACTCCGTTGCGCCTCGGTTTTGGCTCCTTTGGTGTGATTAGACACTACTGGCATGCCGCGATAGTAGGTTTAGAGGCTCGGCGCCACAATGCGGCACCGCACATGAACCCGTGATCGAGGTCACAATCTCTGCGAAAGAACTGAGTGATCAGCGTCACAGGGCGGAGTGACTTCTGCCCTAGGTCCACCTCCACTGCCATGCGAACCTACACTCGCCAGTGCGTAGCCAGGACGCAGAAAACGGGTCGCGATCAGGCCCGGTATCTGCAACCCGGACAAGTGGCAAGGTCCCATGAGGGAACCTCATGCTCTGTGATATGTTGCGGGAAACTTTCTCAGGAGGAAGCACAGTGAAACATCTCTCTTTTCGAACCGGCCTCGTCATTCTTTTGACTTGCGGGGTCATCGCGGTTTGCAGCACTTCGGCAGCGGCGCAGGATGCTGCCGCCACCTACAAGGCGAAGTGCGCCCTCTGCCATGGCGCCGACGGCAAGGGAACTCCCACCGGCCTGAAGATGGGCGCTCATGACTTCACGTCTCCCGATGTGCAGAAAGAAACCGATGCGGAACTGACCGACACCATCACCAAGGGTAAGGGCAAAATGCCGCCCTACACCGGCAAACTGAAGGATAGCGAGATCAAGGATCTGGTCGCGTATATCCGCAGTCTGGCGAAGAAGTAGTTTGTCGAAAGGCGGCCTCAATGCCGCCGCAACGAGATTTGTTGAATCCGAAGGATTGGCGGGTGAGAGCATGTCCACGCGAACAATACGGAATATTTTTGCGCCTGGATTCGCCCTCGCCCTGCTTTTAGCCGGCACCACACTTTACGCTGCTCCCAAGCAGTCGCCAAAACCTACCGCGGATGAGTGCCTTGCCTGCCACGGCGACTCCACCCTCAGCCATGAAGTGAATGGCAAGACCGTTAGCCTCTACGTGAATCCGCAAACTTTCAAGGATTCCATCCACGGCAGCATGTTCACCTGCGTGGACTGCCACGCCGACGTAAAGAACGCAGCCCACGAAACGACGCCGCAGAAGGTTTCCTGCGCCACCTGCCACGCCGATGAGCAAAGCGCATACGAGCGCAGCTTCCATGCCAAGGCGGTTCAAGGCGGAAATACCCATGCCGCCACCTGCGTCGACTGCCACGGCAGCCCGCATGACCTCTTACCTGCCAGCGATCCAAAATCGCGCGTGCACCACACCAATATTCCTGCCACCTGCGGAGCCTGCCACAGCCAGAAATTTGTGATGGAAGATGGCGGGCAGAGCGCGCAGATGGTCGCTTCCTACCAGCAGAGCGTTCACGGACACGCCGTTGCGGCGGGGTCCGAAAAGGCCGCGGTCTGCACTGACTGCCACGGCACCCATGAGATTCTTGACGCCAAAGACACAAAGTCGCCAATCTTCAAATTTAACGTGCCGCTAACCTGCGGCCGGTGCCACGATGTAATTTCCAAAGATTTCCAGCAAAGTATTCATGGGCAGTCGATCGCCAAGGGGAATTGGCTGGCGCCGGTCTGCACCGATTGCCACGGCATCCATTCCATCAAATCTCACCTCGACCCGAATTCACCGGTTGCACCGCAAAATCTGGCGCAAGCCACCTGTGCTCGATGCCATGAAGGCATGAGGCTCTCCCAGGAATTTGGTATCGAAGGCCGGCGCGCGACTACGTATTTGGCCAGCTACCACGGCCTCGCCGCGCGGGGCGGCTCGCAAGTGGTTGCCAACTGCGCCAGTTGCCATGGCGTGCACAATATCCTTCCCTCGAGCGATCCGCGTTCCATGATTAACCACGCGAATCTCGCTAAAACTTGCGGTCAATGCCACCCCGGCGTGAACGAGAAATTTGCCCGGGCAAAAGTGCACGTGGATGCGCCTCTCTCCGCCGACATCGGCAGCAAGGCCGTGCGCTGGATTCGCCGCTTTTATCTCAGCATGATCTTCGCAGTCATCGGCGGCATGCTGCTGCACAATTTCATCATTTGGCGAGCTAAGCTCATCGCTCGCCGCAAAATCGAACACACTTTCGTGACTCGCATGGCCCTGCGCTTCCGCTGGCAGCATGCCGCCCTGCTCACCAGCTTCTTCGTGCTGGTGCTGACCGGATTCGCCCTGAAGTTCCCTGATTCCTGGTTCGCATCCATGTTGGCAATGGGCGAGCGCTTGCGTCACTTGCTGCATCGCATTGCCGCTGTCGTTCTGATTGGCGTCAGCGTCTACCACCTCGTAGACTCTGCCCTCACTCGCGAAGGCCGTAAATTGGTGCGGGACATGTTCCCCACGCTGGACGACGCTCGTGG
>Ga0307478_10002380_pt1 | contig 14842 bp, 8 predicted proteins | sample atmos_gasesECM4C_2_FD_203713 | JGI IMG/M metagenome (GOLD analysis project Ga0307478, IMG submission 203713) | Hardwood forest soil microbial communities from Morgan-Monroe State Forest, Indiana, United States - atmos_gasesECM4C_05 | ecosystem: Environmental > Terrestrial > Soil > Temperate...
CATTTCCCGTTCAGCAGGGTTTGTGGAACAAGCCGACGGTGATCAATAACGTCGAGACGTTTGCAAATGTGCCGATCATTCTGATTCGCGGTGTGGAGTGGTACAAATCGCAGGGTGTGAACGGCGCGGCGGGTCTGAAATTTATTGGCGTGAGCGGCGACGTCGTGCATCCGGGGGTTTACGAAGTTCCGATGGGCACGCCGGTTTCCGATCTTATTTTCAAATTCGGCGGCGGGATTTCGGATGGAAAGAAACTGAAGGCGTTCGCGCCTTCCGGGCCTTCCTCAGGATACTTGCCCGCCTCCATGGCGGACGTTCATCTCGATTTCAAGTCGCTCGCGGACGCAGGTTCGATGCTCGGTTCGGGAGCGCTGGTAGTGTGCGCGGACGATCGCTGCATGCTCGACATGGCGCTGAACTCTACACAATTTTTCCGCAACGAATCCTGCGGAAAGTGTGTCCCTTGCCGAGTTGGCTCGCAGAAACTGGTGGAGATGCTGACAGGCTGGACCGAAGGAGGGGGTTCGGCGGCAGACCTGCAGCTAATTGATGAGCTTGCAGCAACGTTGCGACAGACTTCGATTTGCGGACTCGGCCAGGTGGTGCCCGCGCCGATTGCTTCTGTCCTGAAACATTTCCGCGATGAAGTCGAATCGCACATAGTGCACCATGAATGTCCGGCCGAAGTTTGTCCCTGCGAGAAAATTGTTAGCGAGGCCCTCAGACCCGGCGTGAGGCCCGCATGACTGCGAGCGCGTTGGTCGAACTTACGATTGACGGCCGAAAGATTTCCGTGCAGGCGGGAACCACGATATTTGACGCGGCGCGGGCGAACAACATCGCAATCCCTACCTTGTGCAATCAGCAAAACGAGACGCCCGTCGGCGTGTGCCGCGTTTGCGTGGTGGATGTAGGCGCGAGAGTGTATGCGGCATCGTGCATTCGTCCGGTGGAACCGGGGATGGTCGTCAACACCGCTTCCGACGGCGTGAAACAGGCGCGCCACACGCTTGTAGAGCTACTGATGTCCGATCATGCCAGCCCGTGCGCGCGCGAGCGGCAATCCGGCGATTGCGAACTGGAAGCGCTCGCCAAGCACGAAAACGTTGCCAAAGCGCGTTATGCACCGCGCGCCATGCGACGCGGTCCGGATAATTCTTCAATGAGTATTGCAGTGGATTTCGACGCCTGCATTTTGTGCGACCGTTGCGTTCGCGGCTGTAACGAGATTCGCGAGAATTTCGTTCTAGGGCGCATGGGCAAAGGCGCGTCCACGGGAATCGCTTTTGACAATAACGAGCCCATGGGCGAATCCTCCTGCGTATCGTGCGGCGAGTGCATGGTTTCTTGTCCCACCGGAGCATTAACCAACCGCCTGGTTACGCAGACCGAAATTGCCGTCACGCCGGACTCGGAGCCGGTGCCGCTTCACGAATTGCAAGAGCTTCCCTTCTTCGGCGGAGTTTCCGGAACATTTTTGAGTTTGAATCGTAACGCGGTGGTCCGGCGGCATTTCAAACCCGGAGAAATAATTTGTCGCGAAGGCGAATACGGATCCACGGCGTTTTATCTTCTGGAGGGCCAGGCGAGAGTTTCGATCGCCAGTCCCATCGCGCACGTGAAAACGAAGGGCTCAATGCGAAGGTTTCTTGGCAAGCTTTCCAGCCGACTGACGCAGCGCCAGAACGACCATCGCGAAGAAGAAACCGCGCAGCACTGGATACACATCGATGCGCCGATGGATTTGAACTACGACAATCCCGTCGCCATGCTTGGACCCGGCGACCTCTTCGGCGAAATGACGTGCATGAGCTTGTATCCGCGCTCAGCAACGATTCGCGCGGAGACCGATTGCACGGCGCTCGAAATGCTGCGCAACGTGTTGGACATCATGCAGCGCAACAAAACTTTTCGCGCGAAGCTGGACCAATCGTATCGGCAGCGGGCGTTGGACAGCCATTTGCGCGCCGTGCCGGTGTTCGCTGAACTTACCGATAAATTTATCGAAGGCCTGCGCGAGAAGGTGGAACTCGTGCGATTTACCCCAGGCCAGATAATTTGCCGCCAGGGCGAAGCTGCCGACAGCTTTTACTTGGTGCGCATCGGGTTCGTAAAGGTATCGCAAGCACACCCGGGCGGCGAAATGGTTCTGGCTTATCTTTCGCGCGGCGAGTATTTCGGCGAAACAGGATTGCTTGAACACTCCATGCGCAGCGCAACGTGCACGGCCCTCGATCACGTGGAGGTCGTACGTATCAGCGCGGAAGATTTCGCCAGCATGACCGAGCAATTCCCCGGCGTGCGCCGCAACCTCGAAGAAGTCGGACACGAACGCGTGAAGATGAACGAAGAGCGGCTTGCGGCGATTAATAGCACTCCGCTGGACAGTTTCTTGAAGCAAGGCCTGATGGAAGCGCAGAGCTTGTTGCTGCTCGACTTGAATTCCTGCACGCGTTGCGATGCCTGCGTCACCGCCTGCGCCGATGCTCACGATGGAGTCACGCGCCTGGTGCGCGAGGGGCTGCGCTTCGATCACTACCTGGTGGCCACCTCGTGCCGCCAATGCCTGGACCCGCTGTGCATGGTCGGGTGCCCGGTGGGGTCAATCCGCAGGCGCAATTCGCTCGAGGTGATCATCGAGGATTGGTGCATCGGCTGCGGCCTGTGCGCGGACAATTGCCCGTACGGCAACATCAATATGCACCCGTTCAACGTGTTCACGGACGTACCGGGAATGCCGGGAATGAAAAAAGCGATGGTCAAGCAGAAGGCAACGTCTTGCGACCTCTGCTCCGAATTTGCCGAGCCCAGTTGCGTCTATGCGTGCCCACATGACGCTGCGCATCGCGTGAACCCGCGGGCCTTTTTCGCGAATTTACTGAAGCAAACAACGGCCAAGACGCCGGAAAGCTAGCAATTGTGCTTTTCGTCGCGAGGATTTAGGACGAGTTGCGCATCGACCGCACACACCGGACGTGGCTGATTGCTTCGCTGATCATCTTGAGCGTGGCGAGTGCGATCTATCTCGCCTACGCACAAACATCTCCGTCAGGCCCGAGCGGCGGAAGCGGCATTGGCTTGATGTTCGGCGTTGTCGGTTTCCTCTTCATGATTTTTGCCGGGTTGCTGGCGGCGCGAAAAAAAGTCCCAGTGTGGAGGCTTGGCCGCGCGCAGAGCTGGATGCGTGGGCATTTGTGGCTGGGACTGCTCAGCCTTCCCATAATTTTCTTCCATGCCGGATTTCGCTTTGGCGGACTGCTTACCACAGTTCTGATGGTGTTGCTCATCATCGTCGTGGCCAGCGGAATATTCGGTGCTGTGCTGCAGCATTACATGCCGCCGGTAATGACTGTGCGAATCCCCATGGAAACGATTTTCGAGCAAATCGATCGCGTGCGAGAGCAATTAGTGGCAGAGGCCGACGCCATGGTCGAGGAAGTCTGCGGGCCCCGAAATCCTCCGCCACCGGCGCCCGCCGGGAGCAAGCGGGGACGCGCGGCGACAATGACTACAATCGCGACCACGACGATTCCGTTGTGCAATTTTTACAACGGCGAGGTGCGCCCGTTCTTGCAGAACGAAAGCATCCAGAATCCGGCTCTTGCCGCCAGAGCCAAAGCAGCAGCCGTTTTCGAGGGCTTGCGCACGCTCCTGCCCAGTGATCTCCACACGATCGTTCACAACCTGGAAGAATTATGCGAAGAGGAGCGGCAGTTCCGGCGGCAGATTCGCTATCACCACTGGTTGCACGGATGGCTGATGCTGCACGTTCCGCTTTCGCTGGCGCTTCTCCTACTGGGATGCGCGCACGCGATCATGGCCTTGCGTTACTGAAGCGGCGGTTGAAAGCGAGTTATCGTGGCCCGAGCGAAGCTCACAACTAAAACGCTGGCGCAGCGCATTGACCTGGATTATTTCAAGCATCCGCATCCCTTCCGACGCGCGCGTTCGATACTATCGATCGCTATTCCGGTGATCGCGCTGCTTTGGCTGGGCTGGTATGCGCTTGGCCGAAACAATCGCGTTTATAGCGCCGGTAAAATGTCCTCGGCCCATGCGGTGCTTACAGCGAAATGCAGCTCGTGCCATGTGAAAGAAGCGAATTCATTCAGCGCCAAAGCCACCGACCGGTCGTGTGATACCTGCCACAGCGCTCCGTTTCACCACGCCAATCAGACTTTCACTCCGATCTGCGCGTCGTGCCACCTGGAGCATCGCGGCCACTTGCGGCTCGCGGTTACGGCCGACATCACTTGCACGCAGTGCCACGCGGACCTGCACACCGTCGGAGCTCCGACCCAGTTCACCGCCGAAATCACACGGTTCAACGGCGGGCATCCGGAGTTTGCGATCTTACGGAATCGTGGGAGCGATCCTGGAACGATCAAGCTTAACCACCTGGTGCATTTGAAACACGACCTGCGCGGGCCAAATGGTCCAGTGCAGATGGATTGCGAAGACTGCCATCGCACTGTGCGGCCACCAGCCGGATGGAGGTTTGGATCACCCCAGGCCCAAGATGCGACGATAGCGCAAACTGGCATTCCGCCGTCCCTGGACACTGGCCGCGCTTACATGTCGCCTGTTACGTACGCCAAGCACTGCATCGCTTGCCACGGACTGCAGTTTGACGGGCGCTTCCAGGAAAGCGCACCGCACGATACTGCCGAAGTGATTCATGCGTTCCTGGTTCAGAAATTCCAGCGATATATCCCGAATCATCCCGCGGAACTTCGCGTCCTCGCGCCGCACCGGAACATTCCTCAGAAGCCGATACCACCGGACGTGCGCGTGCTCACACCACAAGAGTGGGTGGACCTGCGCGTGGCAGAGTCGGAAGAATTACTCTGGCGCAAGACGTGCGCCCAGTGCCACGCGTTACGCTTCGCGACAAATGCAACGCTGCCAACCGTCGTGAAGTCGAACATCCCTCAAAGATGGTTCCAGCACGCTGTCTTCAATCACGATGCGCACAAATTCCAGCAATGCGTCGAATGCCATGTGGGTGCGCCAAAAAGCAAGGAAACGTCAGACGTGCTGCTGCCGGGAATACAAACCTGCGAAAAGTGCCATCGCGGCGGGCGCGAAGCGGCGGAATCGCGTTGCTTCGAATGCCACACGTATCATGACTGGAAGAACGAGAAGCCGGTGAAAGGGACTTTCACTCTGTCCGCATCAGCCATTGGAAACTGAACGCCATAGCTTCGCGTTCGAGATTGCCGCGCGACGGCCTGTTTTATTCCGGTTCGGCGCTACTTCGTCTTCATCACGTATACTCCGTCCCACTCCCCTTCCGGGGCGTTTTCCGCAAACTCGACGGCGCGCTCGAGGAAAACCTGGCTGGGCCCGTCATCCGGGAAATTCGCGAGTACTTCGGAGAACTGATTCGCCGCTTCGCTCCAATTCTGCGCTTTGTAGGATTTCATGGCCGCGTCGAATCGCTCGAGCAGCGGTTCATATCTTGATTTTTCGGATGCGACGTCCATCAATTCATAGATATTTACAGGCTGCTTCTTCCCCTTCACACGGATTTTGTCGAGTTCGCGGCAAACGAATTGGCCGGAGACCTGGCGATAGGTCGCTTCGCTGATGACAATCTGCACGTGATATTCCTTGGTGATGCCTTCGAGGCGCGAAGCGAGGTTCACGTTGTCGCCCATTACGGTCCAAGACAGACGCCGCGCGGAACCCATGTTCCCCACATTCACCATGCCAGTGTTGAGGCCGACTCCGATGGATATCGGACGCCGGCCGGCGACCTCCCATTTTGCGTTCAGTGCCGCAAGCCCTCGCGCCATGCGCAAAGCGGAGGAGCAGCTTCGAAACGCGTGATCTTCCTGCGGATAAGGCGACCCCCAAAAGGCCATGATGGCGTCGCCGATATACTTGTCCACTGTTCCATCGGTGGCGAAAATAATCTCTTCCATTTGCCCGAGGTATTCGTTGAGCAAGTGGACCAACTCGTCTGGAGTCAAGCCTTCGGAGATCGTCGTGAATCCGCGAATGTCGCTGAACAGCACGGAAAGTTCTTTGCTTTCACCTCCCGGCCGAATGTATTTCTCAGGGTCCTTTTCGATCAGCTCGATCACGCCGGGTGATAGATACTGCGAAAAGCTCTTGCGAATTTTGCGCTTGGCGCGCTCTTCGCGAATCATGCGCACGCTGGTGATCGCGGCATAGTTGGCGCCGAGCGTGCCGGCGGGAATCACGAAACTGAGCCACTGCCCTTTGTGCGCGAAGCTGAAATAGACAAACGCGGCGAAGCCGGCGAGAGCCAGCACCACGGAGATCGTGGAATAGAGCGGAGTCACGCGGCTGAACCAGAATCCAAATAGCAGGCCGAAAAGTAGGATAAAGCCCAGATCTACCATTTCTTCGTTGTAGCCGCGCTTCAGGAAAGTGCGGCCGGGCACTTCGCTGTGCAGCAGGTTGTCAATAATATTGGCGTGGACTTCCACCCCCATGTATACACCTTCAAAGGGAGTGTTGCGGATGTCGCCCATCGCCAGCGCTGTTGCTCCGACCAGCACAATCTTTCCGCGAAACGTATCCGGCGGCAGGCTGCCGCTGATCACGTCCCACATCGAATGCTGTTCATAAGTGCCGTAGGGCCCGGCGTAATTCAAGAGCGCGCTGCCATCGCGCGCGGGTCGCACGGTGTGTTCGCCAAGCTGGATCCGTTCGAGGCCGTTCGGCGCAATGTATGCGGCGACTTGCTGGTCAGGGATTTTTTCGTAGGCGCGCACTACCTCCAAATCGAGCGAAGGAAAAAAATCCTGGTCTTGATAGCGGATCATGAGCAAGGCATGGCGGAGCGTGCCGTCGGGATCCGGAACGATATTGATGAACCCGAACGACTCGGCCGCATCGGCAAGTTTCGTGATGTTGGCTTCGACGCCCTTGCGGACTAATCCTCCGTTATCAGCAAATGTGCGTCCCAAATCCACTCCCGCTCCGCGTTTGAATCCGGCCGGCAAGACTTGCGGAAACACGTGCGCCCAGGCGATGTTGAAGTATTCCTCAGCCAATTTTGGATCGGGCTGGGAGTCGAGAAATACGTGGCCGAGTACGACATCGCCGCTCTTCTTCATCGCGGCGGCTAGCATCGCATCCTGGTCGCTGGCGGCTTCCAGAGTTTGTACCTGCTTCAGCAAGGCCGGAGATGCCGACGCTCCCAGATCATTTTTGAGTTGCTGCAGCGCCTCAACCGCGGAATTGCTCTCGGGAACCGGAAACGTGACGTCAAAAGCAATCACGCGAGCTCCGCCGGCGCTCAATTTGTCTACCAGCGTCGCATAACTTTTTCTGGGAAGCGGAAACGAGCCAATATTCTGCAGGGTTTTCTCGTCAATGCCGACGATGACGATACGGTCGTCGTGCGCCCGTTTCCCGCGCGTTTCAAAACGCAAATCGAGAGAGCTCTGTTCGATATTCTGGAGAAACGCGAAACCGGCGCGCGAGTCACGCTCGCCGATTCCGGAGAACCGGAACAGCACCAGTCCGATCAAGGTGATGAGCAACGCCAGGCCGAGATCAATATGATCGAGTGCGAAGCTTTTCGACCAATCCCGCCACCGGGACGATGGCTTTTCCGGCGAGCTCATAGAGAGAGTAACGGGCGGTCAATCGCCCACATCTGTGACTTTAGCCGCAAATGGATCGGACGCGTTGCGCCGTTTGTGTCCGCACCCAAACCTCACGGCGCGCTGGTTGGCGGCGGTTGCTTGCCCCCACCGTTCGTGACTGCCAGGCCGATGCCCACTCCCAGGCCAACCGCGACTGCAGTACCGATGATGGCCCAGCGAAGCCCATGGCCTTGGTGCGGAATGCCGCTCTCCACCGGGATGTCCGTCGCCGTGAGGCTGGCTTGCAGAACTGCCGGAGGCGTGTCGCTCGTTTTGAATCCATCTGGCGGAAACTCAGACGTAATTTCCACCATCTGCCCGGCGCTCACTGTTACGGAATTCGAGGCCGTGCTGGATTGCCCCGAATTGTTTGTGGCATGGGCTCCGTTGAGGGGCGTGACAGTAACCTGACCTTTGTAGCAAATTACGGTCGTGGTGTTCGACTCGAACCCCACATAAAAATCCGTGCCGATGACGCCGATCACGGCATTGGGCGTCTTCATTTCGAATTTTCCGCCGGGCTTGGTGATCTTCATCACCTGGCTGCGCACCTTGCCGAAGTCCATTTCGAGCGATGTCTGCTGGGACGCGCTGTCATGCTGCACGATGCGGAGTTCGCTATCCGACCCCAAATTCAGGATCGAGCCATCCTTTAGGCCGGCGCGAACGCGGCCGCTATGCTCGGTCTTCAGCAAATCGTTCCAGTCCAGCTCTTCTTTCAGTTTGGCAGGCGTGGAATTTCGGGTGGCCGCCGGGATCATGGCGTTGATCTGCCCCGCGGCTTGGCCCGTTTGGGGCTGCGGCATCGCAGGCAAAGCTGTGAGTAGCGAGCACAATACGATCGTGGTGAAGCGCCTAAACGAACTCATGCGTGACTCCTTTTATTGATTGCTTGTGGGCTTGTGTAGTGATTTTGACAGAGCGACTAGTAGTGTCAACGCGCGGCGGCTGGGGTTGCGCTAAGGTGGTTAATAGTACTTTGCTGAAGCGGGGAACACCTGATTACCCGGCAGAGCGTTTCGGCGCATTCAATAAGAAAATCAGTGGGTTGAGTGACGCTTGCATGGCGCGCTGGCAGTAGGTCAATATACCGTCTCACGATGTGTCTTCCCAAAAAACGGGTGACGGAAAGTGGTTCGATCGTCTGTAGCAATGACAGATTTTTTGCGTAACGAACCCACACGACATCTTTGGCCCGTACTACTGGCGTTCTTGACGCTGATTTTCATGTTGTGTGCGTTGGGCAACGCGGCGCCAACAGCTAAGAAGCCGAGCGTCCTCAATGTTTCCAATCCCACGCCGAACGTCCGGGAAGAAGTAATCGCTGTGCCGCTGGCGGACGTACTCCGACGGCTCGCCACTGCCGACCCTAGTAGCGTTGGTATAGAAATTTTGCCAGACCGCCAGAAGTTACCCATGCAGATCTTCAGCAGCGTCGCCGGTGCCGCGCCCAACACGGTGCTGACGCTGGTGAACGTGGGAGCATCGCAGAATATTCGACTGAGATTCTTCGTGGGAGACGGCGAAACCGCTTCCGAGCCCAAACCGCTGGTGTTTGGACGCACTGTCCCGGAGAGAAAGGACGATTTCGCGTGGGAGAATGACAAAGTTGCTTACCGCGTTTATGGGCCCGCGCTGCAAGCCACGGGCGAGATTAGCTCGGGGATTGACGTGTGGTCCAAGCGTGTGTCGGATTTGATCATCAATGATTGGTACGCAAAAGATGCGGCGGGCCAGCGGACGAAGAATCCGGCGATGACATATCACAAAGATTCCGGCCAGGGATTGGACTCGTATGATGTGGGGCTTACGCGGGGCTGCGGAGGCACCGCGATCGAGAGCGACGGGAAATTCTTCGTCTCGAAGAATTATACGAACGCGGAAATATTGGCGAACGGTCCGATACGGTTGCAATTTCGTCTGCACTATGCAGCGTGGCCAGCCGCAGGCATCGATGTGAGCGAAGAAAAGATCATCACTCTCGATGCCGGAACACACATGAACCGGATTCAATCCACTTTTTCGTCCGAGGGAGTGCCTTCGGTGCACGCCGGGATCGGGCTGGCGACCCACGCTCACGCCGAAATCAGCGAAAATCCCCAGGAAGGAATACTGTCCGTCTGGGAGCCGCTGACGGATTCTTCGGCGGGGATGGACGGCACGGGGATCGTGCTGTCGGCGGGTGTTACGGACACAGTTGCCGGAGGCGACGGAAATATCTACTTCTTGTTGAATGCGAGGGCGAACGTCCCGATTGTGTACTTTGCCGGAGCTGGTTGGTCCAAGAGCGATATCCGCGATCAGGACGCTTGGCGCAGATATCTGCGTGATTTTTCAATTGACCTGCAGCGTCCTCTGCAGATGAGCTGGGAGCAATAGCTCGATGAGCCGTCGAGGGATTCTACTTCGCGCGGCGACTAAGGTATTGGGGTGCAGTGTAGTAGCTGTCGCGATTCTCCTCGTCACCCCAGCTCGATTCGCTTCGTACGCGCAAAACACCAAGGCGGCTCAACAGGAAACCTATGTCGGCGACGCGCCGGCCGATCCCGGCCTTTTGGCCAAAGACGTCTCGGGCGCACTGAATCAGCGAACGATTCAGCACGTCCTCCGCAGGGTCGCTGATTGGCAATTGGCGCGTGCGCAAAGCCATTTCGATCAGGATTGGACGTACGCAGCTTTGTATCGGGGGCTGATCGCCGCATCGCGCGCGACGGGTGACAGCAAATACGAGGACGCGGTCAGAAACGCGTCCAAACAATTCGAGTGGAAGCTTGGTCCGCGCATCGCGGTTGCCGACGACGAGGCGGTCGCTCAAAGCTATTTACATTTTTATTTTCAGTTGCACGATCCGGCGATGATCGCTCCTACGAAGACCGCGTTCAATCAAGTCATGGCGGCTCCACCAGACACCCCCAAGCCGCTTTGGTGGTGGTGCGACGCGCTCTTCATGGCTCCGGTCGCGTGGGTCAAATTGTCGGATGCCACCGGAAATCCGGCTTACACCGACTTCATGGATAAGCAGTGGTGGATTACCTCGAACCTCCTCTACGATCCGAACGACCATCTGTATTCGCGCGATGCGACGTTTCTAAACCAGCGCGAAACCAACGGGCAGAAAATTTACTGGTCGCGCGGAAATGGCTGGGTTCTCGCAGGCCTGGCGAGCGTAATCGAAGCCCTTCCGGCAAATGATTCGCGGCGCAAGCCCTTCATCGAGCAATTCCAGCAGATGGCCGGGCGGATTGCAGGATTGCAAAGTAAGGATGGCCTGTGGCACCCCGGGCTGCTCAACGCCGAGGCTTATCCCCTGCCGGAGGTTTCGGGTTCGGCGTTCTTCGTTTATGCGTTTGCGTGGGGCATACACCGCGGGTTTCTCGATAGGAAGCAATATTTGCCGGTCGTTCGAGCGGGGTGGAAGGGGCTAACCGATCATGTATACGCAGACGGACGCTTGGGATGCATTCAGCCGATCGGCGCGGCACCCGGCGCGTACGCTCCAAGCGCCAGTTACGTGTACGGAGTCGGAGCCTTCTTGATGGCGGGCGCAGAAGTTGAAGCGCTGGTGTCCGGCGAACATTCTCGCGCTGCGGCGCGCTGAAGGCGGGTTTGAGGGAAGAATAATTCCTCGCGGCTGAATCACTCGCTGTGCTTGCCGTCGCGCTCCTGCAGGATAGGCAATGGGCTTCCGACCGGAAATTGGCTCACCGACTTGGCTACTGCTCGCGCTCGGCGTGCGCCGATCTTGTGCGACGCTTGAAAAATTGACCCGACGCGAATCATTCCCCCCAGTCTGTGCGCGCCTACGGACGCCAATCCCATGGACGCCATGCATCCGCAGGACGCACAATCTGGTTTTCCGCCGAACTGGCACGGAGTGATCATCGTTTTCAGGTCGGCCGAGAGCGTTTGGGTCGTCATAGCGAAAATGCACTCTTCGGGGCTGTGCGGCGGTGAAGCGAATTGTTGAATCACGACTTCAGGCATGTCGAGTTTCGGATATAGCTTGCGCAATCGCGACATATCCGCGATCGCCTGCGCTCGCTCTTCGCGGGTGAGGATTTCAGGCATGCGGTCTCCCACCTGAGGAGTAAAGAGGCTGAACCAAACTTTCTTTACCTCGAGGCGCGGCGTCCAAAATTCCAGAAATTCGGCGAGATAGCCGGGCCGCTTCATCATTTGGCCTGTGATCGTGCAGTGGACTGTGACTTTTTGACCCGCGATGTTCTTGAGGATTCGTTCGTAGGTTGCCGGTGCTCGCCTCGCATCGTGCTCCGGTTGCAACCCGTCAATCGAAACCGATATCAGCAATCGCTCCAGATTCGCCCACGCCGGTGACATCGCGCGAAAGGCGCTGGTGACGATCTGGACATGAAGGCCACGATCCAGCAGCAACGGGACGAGTACTTCCAGTTCGCGGTATCGCACGAGTGGGTCGCCGCCGACGATCGATAGGTGCAGAGGCTTCAGTCGATCCACAACTTCCAGCACCCCGTCTATGAGCGCTTGCCCTTTTCGATCATTCAAATCGCGCAACGTCTTCTCGCCGCCGAGATGCGCAGCGTCGTATGCGTAGCAGCCCGGGCAATTCAGAGGACATTCGCGCGTAATCTCAATCGAAAGAGAGGGCGCTTCACCTCTCAGAATCTTTCCCCACGCTCGAATTATTTGCGACGTTTCCAAGTCTGGCGATCCCTTCCCGACAGTTTAACAACATGCAGTACTTGAAATTCTAGCTCGTTAACACGTTCCCTGAGAACGACGGAACCGGGATTGTGCCTCAAATCGAAATCTGCCGGATGCACAAATTCCCGTCTTGTGAGAGATGTTCCGCACTGCGCACTGGTTGCAAATACAATTGGACGCGTAGAACAAAAGCGCCCCGACAACCCTGGTTAAGTGTAGCCACAGTATCTACTTAGAACGATCGTCCGGACCGTTTTTTCCGCGCGCCCCATTACGCTGGAACCATCGAGCACCGCGAAACATCGGGAATTTGATCAGGGAAGTATGTTGCTTCTATGAGGAATCCGGATTAACTGATGATAGACCTACCACCCGGAGGATTACAGTCCGGCGGCCGAGCAGGTTTTTTCTAGCGCTTCATGGCGGCCGGTAGCTTTGAACAAGGTCGTTGTCTACAGACAGGAAGAGGGGTAGGATGCACATCCTAGGGGTTCGTGTCCGGGCTTTGACGACAGTCACGATTCGGAATGCGGCCGCGGCAGAGCGCTTCCTGTGGTTCTTGCCGGATAGTGGAGTTAGCTTCAGGTCTTCGCAAAGATTTTGGGGCGACGATGAAACATCCCCTTCATCTTTCTGTACTGCTCGTGATCGCTTGCTGCGTTTGTGTCTGCTTGAGCCCCGCGGTCTGCTCTGCCAACTCCTCCCAGCTCTCCTCCGCTGAAGCGCAAGAAGCGCAATCACGCGAGCCTGCGACGGCGACAATTCCAGGTCCGCTCCGTTCGTTCCTGCGTATGGCTGGGGTCAGTCAGAAAGTTTCTCCCGAAGAAGTGATGCCCCTGCTCGCGCGCAACGTATTCATCGTCGGTTATGAGGGAACAGGCTCGAGCGCCCATGCAACCGAGTTCCTGATTCTGCTGAGGCGCTATGTGCAACAAGCGCGCGAACTGGCATCTCTGGCAGGATCCGACGGCATAATTCGAGTGACCAATTGTAGCGACGCGAAAAGCTTGCTGGACATACTAGGCTACCGCACACGCCCGGATTGCGGAAAAAGCACCACGTTCGTGGAGACTGCGGATGCGCGGCGAGCGTTTCTGACGATTGACTCTGGTTTTCCGCTCCCAGAACTAGAGAAAACTCTGCAGGGTGGCACGCCATTCGCCTATCCGTACCCGAGTTCGCGCGTACCAATACTCTTAACGGAGGCCGATTGGCGGACGGCGAGCAAGTATGGTGGCAACGACGCAGGCGGGAGTTTGGTTGACGTCCTCTTGCACGATCCTTCTGTAGCGCGTCTTTACTACGCGTGGGCGCACATGGATCCTGAAACACAGACAAGTCTGCACCGATCGCCGGGGATGAAAAAATTGGTTCCGCTTGGCACTCAGCTGGATTTCTACGGCAGCTTCATTCTCATTCGCTCGGAAAGCGTCGTGATGCCCGGCGGAGGTGCAGCTGAACCGGCGTGGAAGGAGCTGGTCGGGGCAAACCCGCGTTCGCCGTCGGAATTTGTATCGAAACTCCTCACAAGAGACGACGGCTGGCTGGCCTCGTATTTCGATTCGCTTTCGCGCGTGCCTCCCGAGCAGCAAGCACACTTCGTAGAGCCTTCCCGGCTGCGGCCTTACTACCAGGCCCTCCGCGGAAAAAGCACGTCGCCGAGCGCCACCGCATCCGTGTTCCGTCCGGACCCGAACCTATTACTTTTGATTACCCGCATGCAGTGGGAGCCCAATGGAGATCCTCACATCCCTGGGAATCTTCAAGCGTGGAAAACCATTCTGAAACAGAAGGCGATTGCCGACGCCGCCCACCGCGCAAATGTAGATATCAAGGGCTGGAAAACCTCCGATGGACTCGTGGAAGTTATGTTTGCGCTCTCCCGCTTCTACATAGACGGAGGCCCGACCGACGCGTTTCTCACGCTTAGTGAAATAGACGCGAAACGCCCTGCCGGGCACGGGCTGAGCGCCGCAACAGTCGTGCTGATGGCGGAAAAGTTTCGCGAATTTCGCGATCAGTATTTGATTTTTACGGAATTTCCTGAACTGGACGATGCGTCCATCACTGCCTTTCTGACGACAGCCGAATCCGTTGGGAAAATCCCCGACCACACCCTGCGCGGCAACGCCATGGGAATTTTCGAAGCGAATGTCGGACTCTGGCAGATCCTGGCTCGCCAAGGCGAGATCGCCGGGCCGAAGCTGAACGAGTCTTGGCAGGAAATGATCAAACCCTTCGCGCACATGTCTTCGCCGGAACAGCTTTTCGACGCCGGACGCAATTCGCTGGCGCAAGTCCTAAGCGCTGCTAGCGGCGAATCGCGGCTCTCTCAGGACGATATCGTGGAGTTAATGGCCGGTCCGCGCCAAACGAATACGGAAGGCCAGCGTGTGCATCGGGAAGTGGCTGATAGAATTCGCCTAGTGCTGGACGATCAACACTTGGTTTCCCTCGATACGCTTCTCGCGCTAAGCGACGGCCTTGGTGCCATGGCGCATGGAAATGCCTCGGACAATAGCCTGCTCCCGCTG
>Ga0307478_10002382_pt1 | contig 14835 bp, 12 predicted proteins | sample atmos_gasesECM4C_2_FD_203713 | JGI IMG/M metagenome (GOLD analysis project Ga0307478, IMG submission 203713) | Hardwood forest soil microbial communities from Morgan-Monroe State Forest, Indiana, United States - atmos_gasesECM4C_05 | ecosystem: Environmental > Terrestrial > Soil > Temperate...
AAGATGGAGAAAAAACGGGCGTGAGTTGGACATAAAGGGCAGGCAAACCCTGCCGAAAGCTTCTCTCAAGTTCTCCAAGCCCACAGCGCCTGGAATTTCTGCCCGAGGTGCGAGGGGTGCAGGAGTTGCAGCAGGCTGAGCTTCTTTTTACTGAATCGGCCGGCCTCGGCGGCGGTCGCGCCGGCCAGGAAACCGGCGGCGTGGTGGACGAAAAAACTTTCCTGCGACTCGACCCGCGGCGCGGCGAAACCGTGGCGCGCGAGCGCCCCGGCCAGCCAGTCCCAGCACACGTGGCAGGTGAGGTCCTGCCGGCCGGGTCGGGCGAGGAGATCGTTCGATTGTGCATGGCGGAAATACGCGCGGGCGGTCCCGGCCGGCGTGGCCTCGGCGAGTTCGGTCCAGGTCTTCCCGTAGTCGAAGGCGAGAAAGAGTCCGCTCCACGGCTGCGCGGCGATTTGTCCGGCGAGCGCGGCGGCCTCCAGCGGCGCGTCGATGCAGTACCCTTCGGGCGCGCTGGCGGGCAGCCCTTCGACTCGGCTCAGGGCAGGCCCTTCGACTCGGCTCAGGGCAGGCCCTTCGACGGTGCTCGGGACGGGTGTCGCTTCAGGCATTTCGATTTCGACCAATCCGTCCTCGCGCAGGGCGACGCCGAGTTCGCGCCACGCGCCGCGGCGGAAGACGAAGCGGTGAAACGGCTGCGCGTCGAAGAGTTCGTTGGAAAACACCACGCAGGGTCCCTTCAACTCGAGCGGATCACCCAGGCGAAAAGTTTTTGTCGCCCCGAAAGGATGCGGCGTGTTTGCGAGCACGTTGGATTCGGGCCTGCCCTGAGCGGTTCGACTGGGCTCACCGGAACCGTAGTCGAAGGGTTCGGCGCCGATCTCGACGAAGGTGAAGTCGCGCGGGTGCGCGTGGTGCGCGGCGAGCAGCGAGGCGCAGGCGGCGGCGACGAGTTCGCCGAACAGCGGGGAATTGCTGGCGGTGAAAAAATCCGTGCCCGGCGCGCGGCCCACGCGGCGGCGCGGCTGGCGGTAATAGCCGAGTTGGGGATCGTAAAGCGCGAGCTGCATGAAACGGGCAAACGTCATCGCGCCCGCGGGGCCGGCGCGGCCGCGGAAAAGGTCGATAAACTGAGTTGACGAACGCATTTACAAAACGAAGCAGATGCACACAGTGGCGGATATGCACAAACGCATTCTGACCATAGTTGCGGGCATTATGATCGGTGCAGCGCTCACGCTGCTGGCCGCACGGCTCTCGCTGGCGTGGAGTTTGTTTCCCAATCGCGACGTGGATCGCGCGGCGAGCTATTATGCCAGCGTGCTCAAGCTCGTGCACGAAAACTACGTCGACGGGAAGAAGGCGGATGCCGACCAGCTCACGCACGCGGCGCTGCAGGGCATGGTGGCCTCGCTCGATCCGCACTCGGAGTTTCTCACCGCGGCGGATTACGAGGATCTCGAGAACGAGATGAACGGCGATTTTGGCGGCATCGGCGTGGAAATCGACATCGTGAAGGGCAAGATCATCGTGATTGCGCCGATCGCGGGCACGCCGGGCGCGCGCGCGGGCATCATGCACGGCGACCAGATCACAGGCGTGGACGGGCAGCCCTTCAACCAGCCGACCATGGACCAGGTGGTTGGGCGCCTGCGGGGCAAATTGAAGACCAAGGTGACGGTGAGCCTGTTTCGCGCGAGCACGCAAAAAAGATTCGACGTCACGCTCACGCGCGAAGCGATCAAGATGGACAGCGTGCGCAGCGTCCGCCTGCTGCCGGGGGGGATCGGCTACCTGCAGTTGACGGAATTTTCGGACAACACCGCGGACGAGTTCGACCGGGCGCTCGACAAATTGCTGCACGATGGGGCGACGGGCCTGATCATCGACCTGCGCGACAATCCCGGCGGACTGCTCGACGCCGCGGTGGCGGTGGCGAACCCGTTTTTCAACAAGAACGAACTGATCGTTTACACGCAGGGCCGACGGCCCGATGACCGCGAAGAATACCGTGCCGAGGGGGACGGCGATGCGCTCACGCTGCCCATGGCCGTGCTGGTCAATGCCGGCAGCGCGAGTGCCGCCGAAATCGTCGCCGGAGCGCTCAAGGACACCCATCGCGCGGTCATCGTCGGCGAACGGTCATTCGGCAAGGGCTCGGTGCAGTCGATTTTCAAGCTCAAGAATGGCGAGGGGCTTCGCCTGACGACCGCGCACTACTATACGCCGAGTGGCGTGGCCATCCACGAGCACGGCGTCAGTCCGCAGGTCGAAGTCGTGCTTTCGGCGAATGAAGACGAAAAAATCCGCCTGCAGGACGAGCGCGACGACATCACCGATCCCAAGGAATTTGCCGAGCGCTTCGGTTTTGCGCCGATCGAGGACCGGCAGCTCCAGGCTGCGATCGACGTGCTGCGCGGCGTGCAGGCCTTCGCCGCGGCCAGCGCGGCCGACGCGCCGGCCAAATGATCCTCGCGCTCGAAAGCTCGTGCGACGAGACGGCGGTCGCGTTTTTTGATCCGGCGCGCGGGCTGGCCGGCGAGTGGGTGCACAGCCAGATCCCGCTGCATGAGCGCCACGGCGGGGTGGTGCCCGACCTGGCCACGCGCGAGCACCTGCGGACATTTGCACCGCTGTTTGCCCGCGCGCGGCAGACGGAGGAGTTTTCGCGCGTGAAAAAGGTCGCCGTGACGTGCGGCCCGGGCCTGGCCGGCTGCCTCGCGATGGGCGTGGCCGCGGCCAAGGCGATCGCGCTGGCCCTGCGCGTGCCGCTGGCGGGCGTGAACCATCTGCGGGCGCACGCGTGGTCGCCGTTCATCGCGCTGCATGGGGAGGATCCGGCGGGGTTCGACGCCAGGCTGGCCGGGCTGCTGCCGCATCTCGGGCTCATCGTGTCGGGTGGAAACACGCTGCTGTTTTCCATTCAGGGGGACCGGCGGATGGTGACGCTGGCCTCGACGCGCGACGACGCGGCGGGCGAGGCATTGGACAAGGGGGCGAAACTGCTCGGCCTCGGCTACCCCGGCGGGCCGCTGATCGAGACAATCGCGGCGGGCGGCCGCGCGGATGCGTTTGATTTTCCGCGAGGCATCGGTCGGCGGGACGATTTGGATTTCAGTTTTTCCGGGCTGAAGACGAGCCTGCGCTATTTGCTCGAAAAAATGCCGGCGGCGGAGGTGGCGGCGCGGATGGCGGATTTATGCGCGAGCTACCAGCAGGCGGTCGTCGATGCGCTGGTGCGCAAGACCGCCGCCGCGCTGGAAATGGGTCCTTCGACTTCGCTCAGGACAGACGCTTCGACGGGTTCGACCCATTCGGCAAGCTCGGGGCAGGCTGGCTCACCGCAGGCAGGCTTCCGACTTCGCCCCGTTCGACAGGCTCAGGGCTACGTCGGACAAGCAGGGCAGGCGGCCTCAGGGCCCGGTTATCGCAGCCTCGGTGTTTCGGGCGGCGTGGCCAACAACCAGTTGCTGCGGGCGGCGCTGGGCCGGCTGGCGCGCGAACGCCGCGTGCCGCTGCTGGCCGCGGCGCCGCAGCACACGGGCGACAATGCGGGCATGATTGCGTTTGCCGCCTGGGCCGATGAGGATGGCACGGACGCGCGGGGCATGGGGCTGCAGATCGAACCGAGCCTCGCTCTGGCGTAGTTTGCCTGGAGGGCAAACCACGCATCTCAAATCTCAAATTTCAAATCTGAGATGGCGACTGCCTTACCCGTATTCGCGGCGGAGGTTGCTGGGCAGCACGCCGAGTTCCTCGCGGTACTTGGCGACGGTGCGGCGGGCGATGTTGATGCCTTTGTCCTGCAGCTTGGCGACGATTTCCTGGTCGCTCAACGGATGGGCCTTGTCCTCGAGCATGATGAGGTCGTTGATCATTTCCTTCACGCTGGTGTTGGAGACGGAGGCGCCGCTGTCCGCCTGGTAGCCCGGGGTGAAGAAATATTTGAACTCGAAGACGCCGTGCGGAGTCTTGATGTATTTATTGGCGATGGCGCGGCTGACCGTGGTCTCGTGCACGCCGACGGCCTCGGCAATCTGCGTCATGGTGAGCGGCTTCAGCTTCGACACGCCGTGCTCGAAAAAATCTCCCTGCACGTTGATGATCTCGCGCGTGATGCGCTCGATGGTCTGCTGGCGCTGCTGGATGGAATTGATGAGAAACTTGCCGGAGCGGATGTGCTCGCGCAGGTAGTCGCGCTCACTCTTTGAAAGCGTGCCCTTGGCGATGAGCTCCTTGTAGGTGTTCGAGATGCGCAGGCGCGGGATGTAGTCGGAGTTGAGGACGATTTTCCATTCGCCGCCGTCCTTTTCGACGGCGACGTCGGCCGAGACCACCCGGTTGTTGTCATCGGCGAAACGCCGCCCGGGCGCGGGATCGAGGACACCGATGTCCCCGATGGCGGCCTGCACGTCGTCCATGCGCGCGCCGAGCTTGCGGGCGATCTCGGGAATGCGGCGGCGGGTGAGCAGCGCGAAATGGTCGCGCACGATGCGCGCCGCGAGCGATTCGCCGCGGCCCTTGGCCGCGAGCTGGGTGAGGAGGCACTCCTGCAGGTTCTGGCTGCCGATGCCGGGCGGCTGGAAGGTTTTGAGGAGCTTGACCGCGGCCTGCACGATCTCGAGCGGCAGGTTGGTCTGCAGCGCGATATCGGCCGGCGTTTGCGTGAGAAAGCCGTGGTCATCGAGGCTGCCGACGAGATGGCGCATGGCATCGAGCATGGGCCGGTCGATATCGGCCAGCTCGGCCTGGCGCATGAGGTGCTCCTGCAGCGAGGTTTCGGTCACGAGCGAGTCGAAGAAGTGCTGGCGTTTCTCGGCATCCTCATTCGTATAAGGCTGCGCGCCGCCCGCCTGGGACATGTGGTCGCGCCAGTCGTCATCGAGCTTGGACAGGATCTCAAACTCCTTGGAGAAATCCATTTCCTCGCGCTTCTCGGCGGCATCGCCGGCCTCGTTGTTGTCGGTGCCGGTTTCCGTCTCGAAGCTCGCGTCATCCGTGGGCATCTCCTCGAGCGCGGGATTGCTTTGCAACTCCTGCTGGATGACGGAGCGCAGGTCGAGCGCGGCAACCTGCAGAATTTTCAGCGATTGCCGCAGTTGCGGCGCAAGCACGAGTTGCTGCGTCTGGCGCTGGCGAAGGTCCTGGCTAATCGCGTGCCCGCTCATATGCTCCATTGGTCGGACTGACGTGGACGTGGGGCATGTCAGGGGTTGACCCGGGCGTGCGGCCGGGCGGGAGGTGGATGCGGGGCCGGCTCCCGGGGATTCATGATCTCCTTCAGGTAAGAGCCGAGTTTTTCGTTGGTGGGGCCGTACCGGTCGCTGTAGAGGTAGAGCTCGAGGTCGGTGAGCATCTCGTAGGCGGTCTGGTAGCGCTTGTCGCGGTCGCGGCGAAGGGCCTTTTGGATGATGGCTTCGAGGCGCGCGTCGATGTCGCGGCGGAGCTCGCCAAACTGCGGGATGGGCATGGTGAGGATGTTGCGGCGGGTCTGCAGGCGGTCGGCCGAGTGGAAGATGTTTTTCCCGAGGAGCAATTCGGTGAGCACGATGCCGAGCGGAAAGAGATCGGCGCGGGCGTCGGTGACGGCGTAGCTGGCCTGCTCGGGCGACAGATAGTCATCCCGGCCGGCGATGACCTTGCCTTCGTCGTTGTACATCAGGTCGAGGGCCTTCGCGATGCCGAAGTCCGTGAGTTTCACGTCGCCCTCGTAACCGATGAGAACGTTTTTCGGCCCGATATCGCGGTGGACGATGCCGAGCAGCCGGCCCTCGTGGTCGCGCTTCTGGTGCGCGTAAGTGAGGCCGCGGGCGATGCGCGAGATGATAAAGGCGGCGAGGTCAATCGGCACGGGCCGCTCGATTTCGCGATGGCGCTCAAGGAATTCGTCGAGGTTCACGCCGCGCACCAGTTCCATCACCATGAAATAATGGCCGCCCGTCTGGCCGAGATGGTAAGTCTGCGCGATGTTGGTGTGAATGAGGTCAGCAACGAGCCTCGCCTCGCCGATGAAGTTTTTTTGGAACTCGGCGATGGCCGAAAATTCCTCGCGAATGATCTTTAGGGCGACGACCTTGCGGAAATGGCCCGCTCCGTGCTGCACCGCCTCGTAAACGATGCCCATGCCGCCCTCCGCGATCTTTTGCGTGATCTCGTAGTGCAATTCGGTAAAAATATTTTTTATCGCCGACACACTCTCAAGGAAGGGTAGGTGGCCGCTGCTTGCAAGCGGGTAAATCGTCATCTAGCATGAAAAATGCTTCAGAGGTTCTTGACACCGGCTTCCCGCCTGCGACTTGCGTTCTTGCGGCCGGTTGACAGCCCGCGGGTGGGGATTAGTTTTCCCTCATGATCACGTTGTCGCCCCGGGCCGCCGCCCAAGTCCGCACCCTGTCGCAGGAACGCAATGCTGCGGACAAACGTTTGCGCGTTTTTGTCGAGTCCGGCGGCTGTTCGGGCCTCCAATACGGCATTTCGTTCGATGAACTGAAGACCGGCGACACGACCTTCGAGAGCGAGGGCCTGCAACTGCTCATCGATGCGTCGAGCCTCGCCTATCTCGACGGCTCTAACATCGACTTCGACGACGGCCTGCACGGCAAGGGTTTTGAAATCAAAAACCCGAACGCCCACAGCAGCTGTGGTTGTGGGAAGTCATTTAACTGAAGATTTTAACCGCGGATAACCGCGGATAAACGCGAATAGACGCGAATAACAGTCAGGTAGGAAATACGGTGGTTGAAGATCACTGGAGTGAGTGCTCCATCTTTTGGCCGACGGCCTGTTTTATTGGCGTCCATTCGCGGTTAGAAAAGGCCTTAATCTGTGGTTGCCTCATGCAGCGCCACGATGCCAAATGTCAGGGCGTGCGCGGCGACGCGGTTGAAACCGGCTTCGCGGATTTTTTCGGCGAGCGCGTCGCGCCCGGGAAATTGCTCGATGGAGCCGCAGAGATATTCGTAGGCCGCGCGGTCGCCGGTCAACCGGCCGGCCAGCAGCGGGGCGAGACGCCGCATGTAGAAAAAATAAAACGGCCCGAACCACGGCGACGGTTGGGAAAATTCGAGCACGAAAAGGCGGCCGCCGGGGCGCAGCACGCGGCGCATCTCGCGCAAGGCACGGTCGCGGTCGGCCATGTTGCGCAGGCCGAAGGAAATCGTCACGGCATCGAACGAAGCATCGGCCAGCGGCAGCGCGAGGCCGTCGCCCTGGCGAAAGGCGATGCCCGCATAGCGGGGCGATTTCTGTTTTTTCAATTCCGCCTCGTCGAGCATCGGCTGGCAAAAGTCCATGCCGGTGATGCGCGTGTCGGCCGGCAGCGTGGCGGCGAGGGCGAAGGCCACGTCGCCGCTGCCCGTGGCGAGGTCGAGCACATCGTGCGGACGGGCGCGGCGCACGGCGGCGACGAGGCGGCGGCGCCACCATAGATCGACGCCGCCGCTGAGCACGCGGTTGGCGAGGTCGTAGCGCCGCGCGATGCGCGCGAACATGGCGTTTACGGCGACGGGGTCAGTCATGGAGAGCGTGGGGGAAACATCCTACCAGCCGTCGCCTGGGCGTGGCCAGGTATGTCGGAAGCCGATGAGCTAAAGGCAATTTGGATGGATTCGCAGCCGGCAATGATCTGAAAAGAATTTCTTTCACGAATTCTAAATATGGTTAGGCAGTTGCGCTAGCGCGTCTTGTGCATCTTTTTCACGCATTTTTGATCAAAAACGTGCAACTGGCTGTTGACGTAACCTTTGGATGAAAATAACTTAGATGAAGATAAACGACCCCCAACAGAGGATTTCACCATGTCGAATAATCTGACGAAACGCGAGATTGTGCTGACGATTTATGAGAAAACCGGCTTTCCGCAAAAGGAAGTGCAGGCCACGGTGCAGATGACGCTCGACATCATCCAAAAGGCACTGGCCGAGGGACGAAATGTCGAGTTGCGCAATTTCGGCGTCCTCGAGGTGCAGGTGCGCAAGCAGCGCGTGGGACGCAATCCCAACAAACCCGAGGCCGAGGTCATCATCCCGCAGCGCGCGGTGGTGAAGTTCAAGTCGGGCAAAGTTCTCAAGCAGCAGCTCAAGAAGATCGACCTCGTGAAGCTGCAGGCCCCCTGAGCATCCAAAAATCATTTTGAACAAACGACGAGGCCGGGCCCATGCGCCCGGCCTTTTTTGCGGACTTCGAACATATTCGATTTACTTGGCCGCATCGGTATGCCTTTGCGACACATCCTTTATTTTGTCATTCCGAGCCGAGCGGGGAATCTCATTCGTAGTATAACCTAATGGGTTACACTTTACAGAAGCAGAGATTCCTCGCTCGGCTCGGAATGACAAAGGAGGCATAATTTGAAGACATCCCCGCCACTTTTGGTTCGCGCCCGGCGCATGTGAGCCACAATTCTTTCGACTCGCATGGCCACGTTTCAAACCCTGCCCGGGTTTCGCGAGTTTTATCCCGACGTCCTGACGCGCCGGAACCACATCTTCCGCCTCTGGCGCCAGAACGCCCGCGCGTTCGGTTTTGAAGAATATGACGCGCCGGTGCTCGAGCCGCTCGAACTCTACAAGACAAAGTCGGGCGACGAGATCGAGGCGCAGCTTTTCAGTTTCACCGACAAGGGCGGCCGCGAGGTGGCGCTGCGGCCGGAGATGACGCCGACGGTGTGCCGCCTCGTCGGCGAGAAGGCCGCCACGCTCAAGCGGCCGATCAAGTGGTTCAGCATCGCTGAATTTTATCGTTACGAGCGCGCACAAAAAGGCCGGCAGCGCTCCTTTTTCCAGTTTAACGCCGACATCTTCGGCGAGCCTGGCCCCGAGGCGGAGATCGAACTCATCGCGCTGCTGATCCAAAGCTTCACGGCGTTCGGGCTGACCGAGCAAGATTTCTACGTGCGATTGAGCGACCGCAACCTATGGTTTTTCTACCTCGAGGCGCTCGGTCTCGACGAGCCGCGGACCCGCGCGATGCTCAGCGCCATCGACAAACACGAAAAACTGGGTGACGACGCATTCAAAGGCTATGCGGAGCACTTTGGCCCGCTCGACGCCGGGCTGAAGGCCAAAGTGCTTGTGTTCCTGCAAATCAAGACGCTCGCCGCGCTGGAAAAAACCCTCGCGTCACTCGGTGGCGACAAGCTTGCCGCCCGCCTGGCCGATTGGAAAAAACTGCTCGGTGGACTCGAGGCGATGGGGCTGGCGCGTTTCGTCGGGGTCGATCTCGGCGTGGTGCGCGGGCTGGCGTATTATACCGGCTTTGTCTTCGAGGCTTTCGACCGCAAAGGGGAGCTGCGCGCGCTGGCGGGGGGCGGACGCTACGACCATCTTATCGGCAAGCTCGGCTACGGCGAACTGTCCGCCGTGGGTTTTGCCATCGGCGATGTGACCACGGGAATTTTATTGGACGAGCGCGGGCTGAGGCCGAAGTTCGTCGAGGCGGTGGATGTTTACACGGTCATCGGCGGCGAGGCGGAGCGTCGCGCGGCCTTGGCCGACATCGCGGCGCTGCGGGCCGCCGGCCGGAGCGTCGAGTACCCTCTCAAGGACGTGGCCTTCGGCAAACAGTTCAAGCTCGCGGCCGATTCGGGCGCGAAGCTCGCCCTCATCTATGGCGGAGATGAATTGGCGCGCGGCGTGGTCAAGCTCCGCGACCTCACCGAGCGCAGCGAACGCGAGGTGCCCCGCGCCCAAGTTGTGGAGGCCGTGCGGGAGTTTTTCTCCGGCGGGACGTAACGCCTTTTTCTTCAAATAGACGTTTGAGGTGGAGCTCTTTCGACAGGCCCGTTCGACAAGCCCCTCGACTTGCTCCGGGCCTTGAGCTTGTCGAAACGGCTCAGGGTCCCGAGCCTGTCAAGGGACGCGGCGTCCCAGGGCCCCGACGCGCTCAGAGCCGGTGGTTCGTCACATCTGGGTCGTGGGTCTTTTTGCTTGTGGGAGGGGCTTCATGCCCCGACTTGTCGCGGGATAAACCCGCTCCCACATTTTTGAAAAAGGCAAAAAGACCCACTACCCACATCTGCATGTCTTTGCGACGCATCGTTTATCTTGTCATTCCGAGCCGTGCGAGGAATCTCCGAATTTGAAATGGACAAGAGCAGCAGAGATTCCTCGCACGGCTCGGAATGACAATTTCATCCTCATGGGTCTGTCCTGACCGAAAATAATCCAATGATCACACCAGCCACGCCGTGGCGAGGCAGAGGAACAGGCCCATGCTGACGACGTCGGTGATGGTCGTGAGCAGGATGCTCGAGGAGCTGGCCGGATCGATGCCGAATTTTTTCAGGACGAGCGGCGTGATCACGCCGGTGATGCCGCTGATCGCGCAGGTGCCGGTCATCGCGAGGAAGACGATGACACCGAGCGTGAGTGGCGATTCGGGCGTGTGCTTCCAGCGAGCGTAAACGAACATGCCTGCGCCCGCGGTGAGGCCGGTCAGCGCGCCATTGCAAAGACCGACCAGCGATTCCTTGAACATGAGGGCTTTTTCGCCGCCGGGCTTGAGCTCGCCCAACGTGATGCCGCGCAGCGCCACGGCGAGCGACTGGCAGCCGGTGTTGGCCGCCTGGCCCATCATCACGGGCAGAAAAACGGCGAGCACGACGATTTTGTCGATGGTGTGCGCGAAGGCGCCGACCACGCCCGCGGCGAGGAAGGTCGTGAGCAGGTTGATTTGCAGCCACGGATGGCGGAAGCGCAGGCTGAGCAGCCAGCTGCTGCCGGTGCGTTCCTCCCTGGCGACACCGACCATCTCGCCGGCCTGCGCGGTGATTTCGATGGCTTCCTTCTCAAAAAGCGTTGCGCCGCGCACCATGCCGGTCAGCACGCCATCGTCGTCGCACACCGGGTAATAGGGGAAATGGCGGTGAAGCGTGAGGCGCATGGCCTCCATGAGCGGCGTCTGCGGCCTCAGGAAAAACGGATCGCGCAGCATGAAGTCGCCGAGCGCGCGCGTGTGGTCCGCCAGCAACAGGTCGCGCATGGTGACAACGCCGACGAGCCGGCCCGTCACATCCGTGACGTAGATATAGGTGAAAAAATATTTTGCCGCCAGCCCGCGCACGGCCTCGATGGCCTCGCTCGCGGTTTTCTCCGGCCGGAAGACCGCCGGCGCCGGCTCGGTCAGTTGCCCGATGGTGAGGGAGGACTCTCTCTTGGCGGCGGGCGCGGAAACTTGCATGGCGAATGATCAGCTGGCTGGAGGCCGGTTAAAAGCAGGTTTGCTACCAGCATCACGTCAAGCTGCAACGCGGTGCGGATTGTAGTCGGGGTTTACCTGTCCTCCATCGCTTTAGCCGTTTCGACAAGCCCCTCGACTTGCTCGGGGCCTTGAGCTTGTCGAAACGGCTCAGGGTCCCGAGCAAGTCGAGGGGCGATGGAGGATCCCCGAGGTGTCGGGCCTGATCCGCCAGAGGCTTGTCAGCCTCAGGCTGGCGGACAAGACCTCGCTCGCCAAAGGCGAGCCCGACCTACCGTTCAAGCCGCGCGGGCCTGTTCATTCACTTTGCCTGCGGCAAAGACCGGGACCGGGCGGGCGTGGTCGCGATGCGACTCGGCGGAAACCGCGGGCTTGCGCGGGAGCAGTTCGCACAGGCCGGCCACGGCAAAGAGCAAGGCGATCGTAACGCCGGAGGCGATCCAGCGACCTGCCGCGGTGGCGAGAAAGTCGTCATGCGCGAGCAGGACGAGCACCAGCACGCATTGGGCCGCGACCACCGGCAGGGGATGCCGCCCGAGCATCGCGAACGGACGCCAGGAAAGCAGGCGGGGGAAGCGCGTGCCGGCAACGGCAACCAGATACATGAAGACCGCGCTGCTCATCAACCGCAGCGCACCGAGCGAAGGTTTGTTGAGCATGATACCAAAATGCCGGTCGGACCAGAGCGGGGGAATGATCTGGTGCTGCAGGCAGAAGAAAAATACCGCGCCGCCGATGGCGGTGAGCAGCAACCATGGCCGTACCGGCGCAAGCGGCGCAGAGGCCTTGGTCTTGGCATAGCCGATGGCGACACCGCTGATAAATAAAAACTGCCAGGCGAGCAGGTTGAAAAAGCCGAGATTGAGCGGCGGAAAAATGATCGCGCCATCGTAATTTGGCAGGAACTGCACGGTGGCCCAGAGGGCAAAGCTCGTTGCGAGCAGGGGCCAGCGCCAGCCTTTTTCCAGGGCGCCCAGGATAAACGGCAGCAGCAGCACAAACACACAATACATCGGGAGAATGTCGAGCAAACCGGGTTGGTAGAGCAGCAGCGGGCCGCAGACGGCGGCAAGGAGGGGTTTGTCCGTGAACAGCGGCGGAGAGGTGTTGGAATGCATGCCGGTGAACCAGGCATTGATCGCCAGGGCGGCAAACCCGCCAAAATAAGCAACAAGGTGCCAGCCGTAAATCACGCCCGCCCGATGCCGGGTCATCGCGCGCAGGCGGCTTGATCCTTCGCGCCACAGCCGCCGCGTATAAACGAAGCCCGCGAGCAGTCCGGATAAAAATACGAAGCCTTCCGCCGAGGAAACGATGCCCGCACCCTGGTCCGTGATCACGCGCAGGTCGCTCGGCAGATGGTTGATGGCCATCGACACGAGCAACAGGCCCCGCATCGAATCGAAGCGAATATCCCTGGCCGGGGCGGCAATGGAGGGGACAACGGCTTGCATGCTGAGATGACTAGACGCCAACGATGGAGGGAAGTTTCGGCGGGCTGAAAGAAACTGCAGAATTTAACGCTACCCCAGCAGGAATCGTGCGCAAACAAATCATGCACTTCTTCATTGGCCAAGCAGCGAAAGTAAACAGGCATTTCGCGCGGTGCCGCGTGGGGGTTGCCTTTGTCCTGCATTTCCCCGGCCTGGACGTGAAGTAGCAGCTTTGCGCGCGACGCGCCCAAATCACAAACGCCACTGTCCAAACGCCAAAAAAGCCTTAAAAGCAATAACTCCAACTCCAACGCAAGCCTCGCTGGCAGCTGCTGTTTTGGGGTTTTTTGGGGATTTGGCGTTTGGAGTTTGTGACTTTTCTTCGGAGCCATTCGTCATTCGGATTTCGTCAATCGCACCTTTTCCTTGCGGCGCGGCCTGCGAAGGCCTTCGCTTGGGCACTTTTCTCCATGAAAATCCTCGTTGCCGACAAGATCTCACCCAAGGGAGTAGCCTACCTGCGCCAGCAGCCGGGCTTTGAAGTGGTCGAGGCCTACGGCTCTTCCCCGGCTAAAATCCTCGAACTCGTCAAGGACGTGCACGCCATCGCCGTGCGCTCGGAGACCAAGATCACCCGCGAGGTCTTTGCCGCGGCGCCGCTGTTGAAAGTCGTCGGCCGTGCCGGCGTGGGCGTGGACAACGTCGATGTCGAGGCAGCCACCGAGCACGGCGTGGTCGTGATGAACACCCCGGCGGGCAACACCGTGGCCACGGCCGAGCTCACTTTCACCCATATTCTTTGCGGCGCGCGTCCCGTCCCGCAAGCCGCGGCCTCGATGAAGGGCGGCCAGTGGGACCGCAAAAGTTTCAGCGGCATCGAGCTCTTCAAGAAGACCCTCGGCATCGTCGGCCTCGGCCGCATCGGCGGCGAAGTCGCCAAGCGCGCCCAGGCCTTCGGCATGCGCGTGCTCGCCTACGATCCCTTCCTCGCGCCCAACCGGGCGAAAGCGATGCAAGTCGAGGCCGTCGCGCTCGATGAACTTCTGGCCCAGTCGGATTACATCACCGTGCACATGCCGCTGACCGACGAAACGCGCTACATGATCGACGAGGCGGCGTTTGGAAAATGCAAAAAAGGCCTCCGCATCTTCAACTGCGCCCGCGGCGGCATCATCAAGGAAACGGCCCTGCTCGCCGCGCTCAAGTCCGGCCAGGTCGCCGCCGCCGGCCTCGACGTTTACGAGGACGAGCCGCTGGCCAAGGAGAGCGAATTTCGCGCGTTGCCCAACGTCGTCCTCACGCCCCACCTCGGCGCCTCGACCGCCGAGGCGCAGGATGCCGTCGGCGTCGAAGTCGCCGAGCAAATCGCCGATGCGCTGGCCGGCGGCGTGATCCGCAATGCCGTCAATATGCCTTCGATCGATGCGAACACCCTCAAAATCCTCGGGCCCTATCTCGACCTCGGCGCCAAACTCGGCGCGCTCGTCCAGCAGATCGCGCCGCAGCAAATCGCCACGCTCCGCATCACCTACTGGGGCAGGATCGTCGATCTCGACGCCGAGTCCGTCACGCGCTCGATTCAGCGCGGCTTCCTCCGCCGCATCAGCGGCGATGCGGTCAATTTCGTCAATGCCCCCGTCGTGCTGCAGCGCCTCGGCGTCCATGTCGAGGTCGTAAAATCGGCCGGGGACAACGAATACGCCGAGCTCATCGCGGTCGAGGCCGTGACGCCCGACGGGGCGATTTCCTCCGCGCAGGGCACGCTCAACGGCAAGACCAGGCAGCCGCGCATTGTCGGCATCAACGGCCGCGACGTCGAAGTCGCCGCCGAGGGCAAATTGCTCGTCCTCGAAAACGTGGACCAGCCCGGCATGGTTGGCGCCGTCGGCACCATCCTCGGCAAGGACAAGGTCAACATCGCCGACATGTCGCTCAGCCGCCTCACGCCCGGCGGCACGGCCTACATGGTCGTGCGCGTGGACACCGAGCCGAGCGAGAACGCCCGCAAGGAAATCAAAAACCATCCCGCCATCAAGCTGGCGAAGTTTGTGCAACTGTGAGCGCGTTGGCGAACACATGCAGGGTGGAGCGCGTTGCCCTCAACGCGCTGAGCGGCTTGGGGGCAAGCCGCTCCACCTTGAAAATCGAGTTCGAACGGCAACATACGTCAGGAAGGGAAGAATTCAGAGCGGTACGGTCAACCACG
>Ga0307478_10002383_pt1 | contig 14831 bp, 16 predicted proteins | sample atmos_gasesECM4C_2_FD_203713 | JGI IMG/M metagenome (GOLD analysis project Ga0307478, IMG submission 203713) | Hardwood forest soil microbial communities from Morgan-Monroe State Forest, Indiana, United States - atmos_gasesECM4C_05 | ecosystem: Environmental > Terrestrial > Soil > Temperate...
ATCATCCTGACATCGGACCAGGATTTCCGAATCTATCGCCGCCATAGCCGCCAAGTCGTTCCTTGTGTTACGCCCAAAATGAGAGCTGGCTGAACCGCTGAAGAGCAGAGTCTCCGTTGGATCTTAGTTACCCCCGCTCAGCGGGTTCCAGCTTCAAGCATGCCGCGAAAGCGCAATTTTCAACGTCAAGACGCAGTTCTTTGCTTCTCCGACCATGCGCTATAGGGAAATTTAAAGGGACAGCTGACGCACCCGGAAGCGTTCGATTTTCTTCTGCGCATCCTCTAAATGCGCCTTCGACAAATGCACATAGCGCTCTGTGGTGCGCAAATCCGCGTGCCCCATCAGCTTCGCCACACTGAACACGTCGATGCCTGCCTCGACTGCGCGCGTGCCATAGGTGTGCCGAAGATCATAGAGGCGAAGCGGAGGCTGAATTCCGCTCTTCCGCAGCGCCCGAAGATGCGCCGGCTCTAGCTCTGTCATTGGCCTGCTCCAGTCATAACCATTCCCCACCCTGCGCGGAAAGAGATATTCGCCTTTGGCGGTTGAGAGCCGCCGCTTGAAAATGGGAAGCGCCCGTGAGGTGATTGGAACATCGCGAACCGCTCTGTCGGACTTTCCCTCCCTCACATGCACATACGGCGCGGGCGGCCCGATATGCACATCCTCGTTGCGAAGTTGAAAGATCTCACCGGGCCTCAGCCCCATTTCGACCATGATCGTCCCTACGTCTCGCAGGACCGGCGCCGCTGCCTTCAAATATCTTTGCTCCTCGTCAAAAGAAAGAGCCCGTTCCCTTCCCTTCTCATGCAAGAACTCCACGCGACCGCCGAAGAAGGGACTCTTCTGGATCAGTTCCTCTTTCACAGCAATTCCCAGGATCTGCCGCAAACAAGACAAGTCGCGGTTGATTGTGGCAGGGCTCCGTTGCTGCTGGATGCGGGCTTCTTTGAAGCTGCGGATGATCTCGGGTGTGATCTCATCCAGGTACTTCCTACCAAAAGCCCATTCCAAATTCCGGACGCAGCTCACGTAGTTGCGATGCGTGTTGCTTCGGCGCTCAACCTTGATGGTGTGCAGAAAACGTTCTGCAAAATCGCGGAATGAGGGAATCTGCTTCTTGGGGAGAATTCCTGCGCGTCTCTGGGCGAGTTCGGCCTTCCTTACACACTCCACGCGGTGAGCAACCGTCTTGTTTCGGAGGTGAGTTGATTTCTGATACCGGCGGCCCTCGAAGTAGAAGTCGTAGTAGTAATACGGAGAGCCCGGTTGTTTGTAGATGGTCATAGAAGTCTCCTGGTAAACGAAAACTCGACGCGGCTGGCGAGACCATGTTGGTCGGCACAGCTTCGGAGAATCGATAGGCCCGAGGCTGCGCCGGCAAAATGAGTGAAGAAAGGAGTCTGTATTTATGGACGATGGTAACCCAGGACTTCTGACGCCTAGGAGCCAGCGATCTTACCGCCTGGTGTGTGGGATCTAGCTTCTGCCTTCTAACGGGACCCAAATTCAATCGGGGCAGCACAGGCTTTCGCTGCCGCTGGATCTAATGATTCTCGAACGCTGCGAGCTTGTGACTCCGGCTGGCCGCACGTAGATCAACGGATAGACCAGCGGACTCATAATCTCACCCTCAGGTACTAGCTATCCATACTTTTCAACTACTTAGCTCGATGATCGCCGATGATAAAAGCGTATTACTGGGCAGATTTCGGGGTTATGGGACCTGAATCGGGACCTAGTATTGGGACCCGAGTGTGTAGCGCCTGCCGTCTATCGTGACCACATTGGTTGCCACACGAGTGACTTTGGTTTGGCTAGTTCGTACTGGAGAGAGTCCTCGACCCAAACCTCGATAGGCGCAACAGCGTGGTATGTGAATTCTGGAATGTCTTTGTTGATCGGTGCGGCGACTGTCTTCGAGTGCAAATGTAAGTCGCCAACTTTCAGGTTCATCGCGTTCGTTATCGCGAGTAGAAGCCCAACACACTGTTTGAAACGCATGGGTTCTATTCTAGCATTCTATCCGTCCTGATTATTTCGGACAGGGAAGGTCTTTTCAAATCGTGATCGAACTCGGTCCAGCCAGAGAGTGCGATATGGTTATAGCTTTTCTTCAGGCTGAAATCTCATCTCCCGAATACTCCAAATACATACAACCCAATCTCGAACGTAACGGATTGTCACGAGATTTTATCAACTCACCTGACCTCAAAAACGAATTTCACAACCATTTCAGACGGATGCTACTCCAATACCGAGGATTCGGGGGGAGCATACGATTGTTTACTGGCTTTCCGTCAGATGTGAGATGGCGTTTTGTCGAGATCGAGCCGCAAGATCACCAGTTACTTTTCTATGCGAAAGACGAAAGTTGGATAAGGATTTCCGAGGGGACTCGATCAGTTCAACGTGCCGCGGGAAGGATTGATCGATTTGAACAGCCCGGCACAACCGACCGTGTCCGCGCTATCCAGCGAGACTTGACTGACGGCAAATCGATGGCTCCGCTCATTCTCGTTGAAGGTGAGAATGGAACCTTAATTCTTGTAGAAGGACACAAACGTGCCACTGCTTACGTCGGTCTTAATTGGCCTCGCATATCTACCCTAGTCGGATACTCGCCAACGATGCACAATTGGTGCTACTACTAGGACTTGTCTGCAACGACGGAAGGAAAGAGGCTTTCGCCGGACGTGAGCGCAACGAGCCAAAGTGAGTTTTTCTTGGGTCCCCGGTTTTGTTTTGGTCGATTTGACAACGCATGTTCGAAATCTTCACATTTAAATGGAGGGCGGCACTCTGGCTGCTCGTCTACCTTTTTCTGATGACGTATTGGATATCCCCCGTCTTCGCTCCAAACCTGATCGAGAAGTCTCAAATCCGGAACTCGTCAGAAGTTACTTTAGCTATAACGGAAGGCTACAATCCCGTTGCTGGGTGGGTCGTTCAAACCATTCCCCATGTCCGTGTTCTGTATAATCCGATGATAGTTGTAGTCGTTGATGTCTCCGCGGATTTCAGTAATCGTGGCCAACTGTCAAACGTGTCCCTAAAACGGTTGGCCCCGGCGCTCAGAGTCAGCAATTTCATCCTTTACACGGCGATTTGGTTTGTGGGAGGACTCATTTTGGAGGGAATCAAGCGATATTTCAAAAGCAGGGTACAAAATGCAGTTGAAAGGCGAACATTCGAGCATGAGCGAACGTCAGCGTCGGAGTCCGCAATAGATTTATCAGAACCAAAAGCAACAGGCGCTGTGAAGCGATGGGACATTTTCATCAGCCACGCCAGCGAGGACAAGGAGGAGATTGCACATGCTTTGGCCGAAGCCCTGCAAAAGCGCGGGTTCGCCGTGTGGTATGACAAATTCAGCCTCAAACTCGGAGACAGCCTTCGGGAATCAATAGATCAAGGGCTTGCTGAGTCTCGCTTCGGTGTCGTGATTCTCAGTAAGCACTTCTTTGCGAAACGTTGGCCGAATAAAGAATTAAATGGACTGACGGCGATTGAGATCAACGGCGAAAAGTTAATCCTCCCCGTTTGGCATCGTATTACCCACGATGAGGTTCTCAAATTTTCACCGACGCTTGCGGACAGAAAAGCCGTCAGAACGGAAAAAGGTCTTGATGCCGTTGTGGAGGCGATTGCAGCAGTGGTCGATCCACCACTCGCCGAGGATCTCCGAGAACAGTTGCAGACTGCTGAGGAAACCCTTCAGGAGTATCGCTGTCCCTTCTGCGAGGCTCCACTTTCAGCACGCTCCTCTGTTGACTTGAGCGAGGACGATAGCGGCTTGTATGAGAATTTTGAGTGCGGTTACGCTCACATAGACGGTTACATGGAGCATCCGTGCCCCTCAGACCCTAAATTTCCAAAGCTCACCGACTACAAGTTCATCGATGAAGAAGTCGAAGGCGATTCACATTGGAAGTGGCAGTGTGTTGCAATCGGCAATACAAAGGAAGCCCAAAAGCTGATGCTCTTACCAGGATTAGGCCGCACAAAAGAGGAGGCGCGAGCGAGGGTTGAGGAGTCGTACAGAAATTATGCAAAGCCGTGGAAGAGATAGGAGGACAGATGGCAGACATCAAACGAATCAGCGTGCAGCAAGCGCACGCAAGAACAAACGCAAAGCAAGCGCTGCTAGTCTGCGCCTACGAGGACGAGGCCAAATGTCGGATGTTTAATCTGGAGGGGTCTATATCGTTCACCAAGTTCCAGCCCCGCGCGGCCTCGCTGCCAAAGACGCAGGAAATCATCTTCTATTGAGCGTGACCGGGCGAAGCGAGCGCTGTCGGTCAGGCAGCGAAATACCAAGAGCGGGGCTTTACGAACGTCAAGGTGCTGAAAGGCGGAGTCGAGGCGTGGAAGGCTGCGGGATACGGGATGAATTGAATGCCCACGCCATTGAAGCCGTCTTCGGTGCCTAGCTCGCGACTGTATTCGCAGCTCCTGCTCTCTGAATCTGCGCGAACTGTCCCTCTAGAGCCGTAAACCAAAACACTCTGTCAAACCGGAACGAGAATTTCCATTCCTCGATTCCGTGTGGAATCATCATGCTTCGCGCTACAGTGACTCCGGTGTAAAGCAGAAGCCAAACACGCGCACCTGCTGGCAAATTGGCACGGTAAGTCGGTACGAGTTTGTCTTTGCTGCTGATTCTGGCGGCAAGTTGTGGCCGTATGTCATCAAGGTGGTAGCCTCCGCCTTCCCCACACCACCAATCTCTTGTTCCAGAACTTACGACGATTGAATCGAAACCATCGGGCGTCTCAGGTATGTACAAACACACGAAAGGATTTGCCCGATCAACATTGGCCTTCACACATTCGGTAAGAGCGAGGGCCAATTCCCTTTTGTTACGTTTTCCACCTCTAGTGTTCGTGAAATAGACGCTGACATGAACAGGCTTTGCATTATGCCCATCGCAGTAGTCCTGTTGGGCCTTCGTCATGATCTCGTTGTGAAAAGATTCTTGCTCAACGGGCAAGATTCCGTGATTGCTGCTAGCAGGACGAAGCACTTCGGAGAGTTCAATTCCCAAGACCGGGACTTCATCGTTGAATCGGAAATCCGGCTCTTCGTCGGGAGTTTCGCCGCTTGGTATCGGAACACCTGCTCTGCGGGCAGCGGCCAGCATGTAAGCCTCAATTCGTTTCTTTTCGGCGTTCATGTCGGTCACACCCCTCACCAGATTGTATAGCTGACCCAGAACTTCCAGCGCTCAAGTCTTCCTTTCAATCAGTTGAGTTGAAACGAACGCAACGCCCAGCCGCCGAAAGTCTTCCCAATTGGTCGAACTCGAAGAGCGGGATATTCGCTTGAAATTCTTTTCGCCGCTTCTCCGGCCTGCGGCGAAATAATGAACAGAGTTCGCTCCTTCGATTGTCCAAGCGCTTCAAGGATGCGGTGGTAGGAAACGCGGTCGTACGGATTGAAACTGTAGCCAACTGCAACGACGACTCCCGCTTCACGAACGAGAGGTAGAGCGACGGCATAGCTCTTCTGGATAAAAGCCTGCTTAAGGTCCTCCCTCTTGTCAGGAACCGGAGCGATTACTCGCTCGTCCGGGCGTCTGTGTCCCGTAATCGACATTACCCGACCGTATCCCCGAAAGCAGTTAGTGATCGAATCGGGGTCGAAAGCATACAGCGGTTCCTCAAGGTGAATCAGTTCCGCGATTCCGCCCACCGGGTTACCTTTGATTTCTGATTCGATTGGAAAAACGCAAGCACTGCCGTGAAGATGAACCACCAAGGAAGAAGATTTCGCGTGTGTCACTGGCTTCGCTAAGGAGGCATGTTCCGTCTGGATAGGCACTCCATAGCCGTCCTCTGGAAACCAGCGATCATTCTGCGAGAGAAAAATTTCGGGCAGCGAATCGTAGTTAAACGTCAGAAATTGCGCCCCGTCAAAGTGCTCGAAAAACCTTCGGTATGAGTTCGACTTTTCGGCGGTGGCTAGTGTTTGGGCTATGTAGTAGTCTGCGCCCATCAAGCGCTCAACGAGCGCTTCCATCGGTTTGGAGTCGCGCTGCTGCAAAGCCCCGGCGAACAGGTCTTCGACGGACTTGCCTTCGGGTGTCTTGTCGAGTCCAAAACAGTCTTTCAAGACATCGGCGACCAATGGATAGGAGTAGTCGTTATGAGAGGAACCCGCCTCGCGGTTCGCATCGATATCGAACCCTGCGCCGAGTAAGAAGACCATGCGAGCCTGTCTACCGCCGACGATTCTCCTGCTCAATCCTCTCAACAATTCGCTTAGCATCCGCAACCCCACTCGGATATCGATAGGTTGTCGTAATTCGGCAAGACAAGTCGCTATTCTCCGGGTTGTGGCCTGTATTTTCGCCACAATGAGTCGCTCTCAAGTCTCTGGACCGCACTCTTGTACGGCTCCTTGGCCGCCATTTCGTTTATAGCTTTGGCCTCCCGGTACGCGAGCGGTTCCAAATCCTCTTTGGGCAGGATTGTCAGCGAACTCCTAATAGCGGCTACCTCGGAATCAACGTCGTTGAAATTGTGGGTATGCCCGCGTCGGTATACCGCGTGCCCGTATTCGTGCGCGAAAGTCGTCAGGATGCTTTCAGCTACCATGTTTTTGTTCAAGACAATCAAATGCGCATTTATTGGCTGTTCCATTCCTGCCGTGTTTTGCGGAAACGTTGCGCCGGGAATGTTAAGCGGGTCGCCGGGTCCGGCAAGAACTATCCACATCGGATAATTCGGATTCTCAGTGTTCCACTCGTTGACATACTTCTGAACAATTGCTTGGACTTGCTCCGAGGTCATCTGAGTTTGGGGGACTCTGTTATTCGCGCCAGCAAACAACACAAGCCCTGAAAGAATACACGACAAAACAGTTTCGATCAGTGCGCACACCCCTTCAAGGATGGACCGCAACCCCGAATTGACGGCACTCGCTCACGGTCGGCCCTTCTCGCAGCGAGCCGCTCGCCTCAGTGACTCTGCATGTCGCTATTCGTTTCGTTTGAGGAGGTCACCGCACCTTCAACACTTCCAAACATCCCCTTCCACTCCCGTTGCGGCCATCCGGGAACACTGTAATCGGTATACACGCCCCGATAGTCGATCAACAACATGACCAGTTCATTTAACAGAGTTAGGGCCGATTGATAGTTTCGATGAACCGTCTTGATCTCTGCCGGGTCTAGGCCGGATGCGTGGACCGCCGAATTGCGCATGCCGGACCAAGCATCCATCAGCTCTCGACGAATTAACCCAGCCCCCACAAAGGCTCGGAGTTTGTCCTTGGCGCGTGGGATTTTCATGGCTCCAAGGGCACCAGCTAGACGGCTCTTGAAAGATTCATCCAATGCGGACTCCGAAATAAGTTTCAAACCAGCATTTATCTGCTCGTCTAAACGATTGTCCGCTGAGGCAATCGAAGGAAAACCTACAGTGGCGACCCCTTCCAGCGCCACTGACAAACCAAGTAGTCGTGATTCCATCGAGGCAGAGTTTCCAATTACGGCAAGATGTATGTTCTCGGATACGGCGTGCCATTTCGGTTGGTCATGCTTTAGAACAAACTCAAGATATTTCATGAACAAAGTCCACACAGACCTGTCACCCGGTGTGGAACCGTTGAACCGGAGAGGGGGCAGAGTCGATTTTGGTAGCGGTTTCTGGAAGGGGCGAAGAGTAGTGACGTGTTGTTTGTCTTCGCTCGCAACGCGTATCACCCAACGCTCATGCTGGAAGAAAGTAAATTCAAGTGCTTCGCATATTCTCAAATCCAAATGGCGCGGTAATGATGGATTGTTCCATTCGGCTGAAAGGAATACTGACCCATGATCTTTGTGAAGTTCGAATTTGAGACCCGCAGCATCGAACATCGCGGATGTCCAGTCACCCGAGAAGCCTCTTTCAACATTGTTCAAAAACGTCTTCGTAGTTTTCGCCGCGTTTCCGGGAAAGTCGAAGTCTCTTCCAAACCGCAGAGACAGACTTGACGAATCACCTTTATCGTAAGGGTCGAGCGTAATTTTGTATATTTCGAACAGTGAGCCGTTCGCTACTGGTCCACCGAGAACGCCTTGGCTAAACTCGGGCAACACAACTTCACAGCGCCAGTCCGCGCCATTCAAGGCAGTGGCTTCAAGGGTGAAGTACTCAGTTCGGGGAACGATCTCCCCGGCTTTCAGAGAACCTGGCCCGAACATTCGCACTAGTAGTCCGGTATCGCGCTGTCCGGCGGAATAAAGCTTAAATAATAACTTTCCTTCGTCAGTCTGGTAGATAGTTCCCGGCCCCGTGCACACGCGCGGCTTCAAATCGACATTTTGTCGTAAAGTCATCTGCGGACAATCAATTGCAAACGTCCGCCGCATGAACTGTTCTACTTCATCGGAAGTCATCGTATCTTCGGACCTATCACACCAGCTTACACCCACATTTCTGACAGACGCTCGCCCTCAGCACGCTGGTGCTGGACTTCGCCGGGCGCACCGGAATCCGCAAATTCAAAGATGGTTGACATAAGGTACATTAAACCGGGTATTAGATTGAGCCATGTCAAAACCGAAAACCGTATTGGCTCAACTCGCAGAAGTGAGACGTGTCCTGACCAAAGGCGGTCTGGTGCGCTTCGTTTGGGCGTCAGGTCACACGGTATTGATCTCCTCTGAGGAAAGCGGCTGAGGACCTTGGATGGCCGGACCTACCACGGCTTCCTCAAAACTGTTGCTCCAAGTTTGCAGGAAACGAGCACGGGGTCAATCGAAGCCAAGAATCTGATAATCGAATGGAAACAGGACTGAAAGCGGCGTCGCAGGTTGAACTGAATGGCTACGCGTCTAACGACTCTCCCGAAACGAGAAGCTGACTTCATCGAGCCAATGGACTGCGCTCCCGTCTCGAAACTGCCGGACGGCTCGCGATGGCTGTTCGAAATCAAGTTGGACGGCTATCGCGCCATCGGAGTCAAAACCAGCCGAGAAGCTATCCTGTATTCCCGCAACGGCAAGAACTTCAACAAACGATTCCCGCAGATCGCGGAGGCGCTCGGTGATCTTCCCGACGACACTGTTATCGACGGCGAGGTTGTAGCCCTGGACGAATCCGGGAGGCCGGATTTTCACGGTCTCCAGCACTTCACAGCCGTAGCCTCCCGCATCCGCTACTTTGTTTTCGATCTTCTGATCTTGAATGGCCGCGATCTGACCAGCTTACCTCTGGTCGAACGCCGGAAGCGTTTGGGAGAAATCAAGATTCCTTCGTCGTGGATTTGCATCTCGGAGCAGTTCAGCATTCCTGCCGCCGACATGCTTGCAGCCGTTCGCCAGCAGGGACTCGAAGGCGTCGTAGCGAAGCGGAAGACCAGCGTTTACGAGTCCGGTAAGCGCACAGGCTCTTGGGTCAAGCTGCGCATCAATCGTGGGCAGGAGTTCGTCGTCGGCGGATTTACGCCAGGGGTACACGGTCTCGATTCGGTCATTGTTGGCTACTATCGCGGCAAAGATTTGGTCTATGTCGCTAGAACGAGAAACGGATTTGTGCCTGCCACGCGGAGGAGCGTTTACGAGAAGCTGAAGCCACTTATCACTGACAAATGCCCGTTCGTGAATCTGCCGGAGACCGGACGCGCCAGATGGGGAGAAATCTTAGACGCCGAACGGATGAAGAAATGCGTCTGGGTGCGTCCCAAATTGGTAGCCGTTATCGAATTTCTCGAATGGACCGAAGGAGACAGATTGCGGCATTCAAAGTTTGTGGCCCTCCGCGATGACAAGAATCCGCGAGAGGTAGTTAAGGAAGCGTAATTAAGTAGCCCTTCGCGGCTGGTTTCGATTTAGGCTTTTTGATTGACACCCACATAAGGATAGACGTAACCTCCGCTCCCAATAAGGTCCGGCCTTCCTGAGTTCAGCGGAGATTCATTGTTCGTAGCACAAGTCAGGTCCTGCCCTCATCAGGTCATTTGGGAGAAAAGGAGGAATCTATTATGGTTAACCCCCGACTGCTTGTCTTGGTGGCGTTTGCAGTGAGTGTCAGTTGCCTGTATGCGGCGCAAGAGAAGGAAAAAGTCACTCTTGAGGGCACGCTCGTCTCAGCAACTTGCTACCTCGGGGACAACTCAGCAACCGGAAATGACATGGGTGGAGTCAAGGGCTGCGGTACCGGGTGCCTGAAACAGGGGAAACCCGCTGGTTTGGTGACCAAAGAGAAGCAATTTCACATACTAGATGCCCCTTCTTTATTGCTCGCACCGTATGTCGGGCAGGAGATGCGCATCACTGGTATTGATTACAACGGCGTTATTTCCGTTAAGAAGGCAGAAGTCAGGAAAGACAGTAAGTGGGAAGAGATAGACATCAAGTCCTTGATACCGAAAAGCTAGGCTGCGTACACGGGAGGCCATCATGGTGATTGGGAATCGCTTGAAAGAATTGCGCGAATCAAAAGAACTCTCGCAGGGCGACATTGAAAAACGGACTGGCTTGCTCCGGTGCTATATCTCCCGCGTTGAGAACGGCCACACGGTTCCATCTATTGAGACGTTGGAAAAGATGGCACGCTCTCTCGAAGTCCCGATGTACCGCCTGTTTCATGCTGGTGAAGTTCCAGCAGGATTGAGCAAGATGAAACCTCCGAAGGATGACGAATTCGGGAGCAAGGGGCGCGAAGCCGATTACTTCTCCAAACTGCGTAGGCTACTGGCGAAAATGGAACCCGGCGACCAAAAGCTCCTGCTGCACATGGCCCAAAAGGTCGCGAGAGACTAGCTGGAATCGTTCCACCAGCCTTCGCTCGGTCCTTTCATTGGTTACTCACATGGATGGGCATTCCGAGTATAGATCGCAACCGCTGGCGCTGAATCATTTCTCTTGGTGACTTCGCACCTGGTTTCTCAAGCCATTGCGTAAAGTCCGCTAGTTTCACCTGATGCTCAACCCGGACATCCGCAACGGAAACCCTAACGATGCCCTGCTGAAAGCCGTGAACCCAATCGCTGCGTCGTAGTGCTGCGAGTCCCTGGGCCACCGCTTCATACAAGCTTTCAGCCGTCACTTCGACCGTATGAGCTATGCCCTCCAGGTCTTGGATCGTGACGCGGCAGGATCGGACGGCCATGAGCGCAAAATAGCACATTCGCCTTATCTTCGCCATGCGTAAAAGAGTGCGCTCCTGCTCAGCGCCTCGGTTCTCTCACAACTTTCATGATCTCTTCAACGACGAGTGCCAGTCCGTCCTTCGTTTGAACGGCTATCCGATCTGCTAACGTCACAGAGTATCCGCGCACCTCAGCGAAACCAACGCCGTGCCACACAGGAAGTATTACCTTTCGACCGTCCACTTCACGAGTCGCTAGGCCGTTTAGCTCTTGGGTCGGCCAATGCTTCGAGAAGAAGTATCCACTTAAAATAACGACGCCGTATCGTGAACGTGCAAGTCCCCGATCAATTGATTCCCGCAGGCTGTCTCCCAGTCGAAGGGAAAAATCGTCGTACCACACTCGAAGATCATTTGCTCGAAGTGCTTCTGCCAATGGGGTCGCAATCGCTTCCTTGTCTTCGCTCGCATGTGATACGAAGACATCCCACTCATCTTCGGGCTTCGCAGCCCATGTGCTTTCGGCTGGTCGGATTGGGCGGCTCTGTTTTGTCTCTTCTTTCCGAACAGGCATTTTTAGACTACCGACGATCTGCGCGTGAGTGCCACGTTCGCGCTTGCGCTGCTCAATAAAACTCGACACGAGTTGTTGAAGTTCGTTCTTAAAAGTCTCTGCGGAATCTCGAAGACTTCGAAGGTACTGATTGATATAGCCGAGCGTACGACCCACGTCGCCATCGATGTCGAATCCGGCGTTCGCAAGTTTGTAGACAAAATGCAATTCGTTGTTCTGAACTTCGGCGACAGGAGGATTGCTTGTGAACATCGTGGGACTAACGTCAAACATCCAGCCGTCGCCATGAAATGGAATCACAACTCTGACTTCTGTTCCCCTGATATAGAAAGGTCTAGAACGATCAAGGACGTGTCGCATTGGGTCTTGACTGACATCGACCTCTGTTTCCTTCGTGAGCGCATATTTCTTATCCTGATCGACTACTGGAACATTTAGGCTGAATTCTTCAATCAGTCTCGCCGACACTGCAACCGGGTCAGCATCAAGCGCAGAGTCAGGAATTGTTCGAAAAGCCTCCTTGGCCTTCCGCTTTAGCTCTTCGATGACTGAATAGATGTCAGCTTTTTGGAAAAGCACCTTTGGCATCGTGTCGTCCTTTACCAGTCGAAGCCTAGAGTAACTCCGTGATGTTTGCAGACCACGTATCGCTGCTCACCGATCTTGAAGGAAATGTCTTTGCCGCATTTGGAGTATTCGACGCCAAACGGTTTGCTCGCTGTGTTGGTTTTGCTAGACCATACGAAGTGACCGGAATTGGGGCAGTCGTTCGTCGCGCGTCGGATTCGTTCAGCGAACGACTCCTCTTTTCTTTCAGTCAACTTTGACGTGGTTAGGTTCGCGTTTGCTGAATTGGCATTGAGCAGTTCTTTCCTTTTGCGTTCGTAATATTCTCGCGCCTCTTGGTCCAGAAATTTGCAGAATTCAGTTCCTGTTTGCCCTACATCGCTCCAAATTGTTTTCGGATTGCCTCCAACGTCCTCGATTTGAAGCATCTCAGCAGTTGGATGAGCCAGCAAAATACCGTCGATCTGGCCTCTGTACGCGTCATAGACCAAAGTGTCGCAAAAATCCGCTCCTTGATAGTTGTCTGAAAGCACGACGAAATAGCAAAGATGACTGAAGAGACGCACAATTGCGGCCACTTGGCTTTTGTCGTTTCTGCCGGAAAGAGCAATGGAGTGCTGATGAGGACCTGTTTGTACGGCTTCGAGATAGCCGTGATTCACAAACAATCTGCTGCAAGGCTCTCCGGCTCCTGTGTTGATATAGTTCCGTACCGCTGCAAAGGCTTCTCCCGTTACCATCTTCCCAATTTTCCTGGTAAGGCCCATGTAGGCGATCTTCGCGGTCGTGCGAAGTCCCTCGGCAGCACCAATCATTTCAAGGTTTCCGCCAAAGTGAATCTCGGCTCGCTCCGGTTCGCCGCCAGATTCCTCAATTAGTTCGCGTCCCTTTTCCTTGGCTTCCTTTCTCAGTCTTTCCTTCTGTTGCTCGGACGGATAGCGGTATAAAAACTCTCGTTTCCCGCCTTCAGCGCGTATCTCCGTAACGATAGGCTTCATTCGAAGCCGACCGTTTTCGCTAAGCCGGGCTTCGTATTCAGTTGTTGGAGTCTTGGCCGTAGCGTCTACTTCAGGTATGTTGCCGCGCCTGTCCTTGATCTTCAAAAGGAAACGGACGGGAGCAAGCTCTTCCGCGAGCGGCTGCTCAAATTTAGAAAACCCGTGATTGCATTTGGCGCAGACGGAATCTTTGACTGTTAAAACTCCACCGAGGGCAGCAGGGAAAACGTGTTCCTCCGTGAGTTGATCTGACGTTTTTTCTTCGAGACAGAAGATGCACTGCGCCATGTGAGGCCCCTGAGAGGGTGAATCATGAGTTTCATGTAGCTTAGGTCACCGCTCCAGTCTCGTGCAAATTCTTAGGCCACGGAAAAACAAAAGGCCGGGGAAAAGTTGCGCCAGTTCCCCGGCCTGAACGGGTCGGTTACCCACACGAAGAAAGAAGTCTGGTACGTTCCTGAAAAGGTGGAGTTGAAATTCGATGAAGACTTGCTTCAAGGCCAACTGAATTGGGTGTCCTCGATGTTGACAATCCTTCTTAGCGCATCGCGGGAGTTCGTAATCAAAATTAGACCTTGAGTCCCTCCCACTCCCGCAACTGTCCACTTCGCTGAACTTTCCACGTGGTATGTTAAAAATCTCCCTCATGTACCTCGTTCGTGTCAGCATGCGCTCCCAAAACGGTTCTCCGTTTCACTGGGACTTCACTGAGCCAACTGATGACCATCAACAGGCGGTTCACAATGCCATTCGTACGTTCTGGTCCGGTCTGACCTTGGAAGAAAAGCGAACCGCTAGGACTTCACTCGACGTTATGGCACATCCTACTCACCTTCCTCCCGCGCCGCTTCCTATGCGATAACTCCCCTGCGATTCATCAAAGCTCCTCTTTGAATGCGCGGAAGAACCCGTTCGGCCCCAGCCAATGATTGACCGTCTTTTCGAGGCTATCGACGGTGACGATATGTAGATGCGAAATATGGTAATCGACGCGGCCCGTGACGCCGACCAACGCTCCCCACGAGTGGTCGATGAATAAAGTTGCCTCGCTTACAGGATAAGCAGACTTTGTGATGCTCCCATCTTGATCGTAGTCAACCTGCCAGAGGACATCAGGTGAAACCACTAAGATCGGAACGACTACACGAAGGTAAGGAGGTGTGCTATTAGCAAGACAGTTTCTGACAAGGTCTTCTGAACTGTTTATTGCCTGACTTATTTTGTCGAACGTCGTAGCGTCGTCGCTTACGAGTTCGGCGTTCGACTCTATTCGTCCAACTTGGTCTGTACGCTTTCCAACCATCTCGTGAACAGCATAGATCGTCTGGTTACCGTCTACAGTGATTGCCTCTGTCGTGGGGGTCATAAAACCGGGTGATACCCTATATCTGATGACTTCGTGAAAAGCCTCGTCTACGGTTCGCGGGACAGCGCTAATCAATAACGGAAAATTAGTACAAAGATTCTTACACTCGACTGCAAGCGTCAAACGAAAGTCACCTTGAACTTTGATAGCGCGAAGATCAAACTGACGAATCTTCTGAGTGACAGGGTCTTGATATGTTCCAGAGTGTGAAGTGTTGAAGCCCATCTTTCTCAATAGGGATAAAA
>Ga0307478_10002384_pt1 | contig 14826 bp, 10 predicted proteins | sample atmos_gasesECM4C_2_FD_203713 | JGI IMG/M metagenome (GOLD analysis project Ga0307478, IMG submission 203713) | Hardwood forest soil microbial communities from Morgan-Monroe State Forest, Indiana, United States - atmos_gasesECM4C_05 | ecosystem: Environmental > Terrestrial > Soil > Temperate...
TCACGCTGACTCTTAAGCCATTTGCTCGATGAAGTCCGACGCCGCCGCGCTGGATCCAGTCGAAGCGATCGTCGCGGTCAACCGCGGGCGGGACCCGCTGCTGCTGGCGCGAAAATTCGAGGCGATGGCGACCGACCGCTTCGCTTTCCTGCGCGCGACCGCCGGCCTGGCGCACGCGTCGCTGGACCTGGCCGCGCTGCCGCCGGCGCCTACCGCGTGGGTTTGCGGCGATCTGCACCTGAACAACTTCGGATGTTTTCGCGGCCTGAATCGGCTCGTCTACTTCGACCTGAACGATTTCGACGAGGCGGCGCGCCTGCCACTGTCGGTCGACCTGCTGCGGCTGCTGGGCAGCATGCTGACGGCGGCCCCTGGGCTCGGGCTGACGCGTGAGGAGGCCCTGGCCCTGGCCGCCGACGCGCTGATCCACTACGCCGAGGCGTTGGCGCGCGGCAAGCCATTGTGGCTGGAGCCCGAAACCGCGCGCGGTCCGATCCGCACTCTGCTCGAGCAGGTCATCTCGCGGCGCCGGCGTGATCTGCTGGCGCGCCGCACCGACGTGCGGCGCGGCCGGCGCACCATCCGGATCGACAATCAGCGCGCGCTGCCGCTGCCGGCGGAAGACAAAATGCGCGATCAGCTGGCCGACGCACTCAAATCCCTCGGGCACCTGTACGAAACCCCGGAGTATTTCCTGCCGCGCGATTTTGCGCGGCGCGTCGCCGGGATGGGCAGCCTCGGCCTTCCACGCTACGTGGCGCTGGTGCGTGGTCGCGGCGACCCGGATCGCAACGCGCTGATCGACTTCAAGCTGGCGGCTCCGTCGTCGGCGTCTGCCGCGCTGCCGCGCTTTCAGCAGATCGCCTGGGCCGACGAGGCCCAGCGCGTCGTCACGGTGCAGGACATGTGCCAGGCGGCCTGCCCGGCGTTTCTGACCGCGATGCCGATCGGCGGGCGCGCGTTCGTGGTGCGCGAGCTGCAGCCGGTCGAGGATCGCATCGCGCTGGAGCACCTGGGCCGGCAGCCCAAGCGACTGGGCGATACCTGGAACACGATGGCCGAGCTGGCCGCCTACGCGCAGTTGCGCGGTGCCGGCCGGATGGGCGGCGCCAGTCCCGACGCGATGATCGAGTTCAGCGTCGAGGTGATGGCGCAGCCAAGGCCCTGGCTCGACGCTGCGCGCGAAGTCGACGCAAGGAATACGGCCGCCCACCGGCGCTTTCGCGCCGCCTGGCGCCAGCGCGATCCGCGCCTGACCCGCTGGTGCAAGGTGCCTGCCTGACCGGCAGGCCGAGCGTTCGGACTGTCGGGCATTCAGACGTTCAATCCTTCGCCGGCTCGAACGTCAGCGCCACCCCGTTGTTGCAGAAGCGCTTGCCGGTCGGCTTGGGGCCGTCATCGAACACGTGCCCCTGGTGGCCGCCGCAGCGCGAGCAATGGTATTCGGTGCGCGGCAGGATCAGGTGGAAGTCGCGCTTGAACTCGACCGCACCCGGCAACGACTGAAAAAAACTCGGCCAGCCCGTTCCGCTGTCAAACTTGGTGTTGCTGTCGAACAGCGGCTGCCCGCACCCGGCGCAACAGAAGGTTCCGTGCCGCTTCTCGTTGTTCAGCGCGCTGGTGAAGGCCGGCTCGGTACCTTCCTTGCGCAACACGCGGTATTGCTCCGGACTCAAGCGCCGCGCCCATTCGGCGTCGTCGTACTTTGGTTCCATCGAGGTCTCCTTGCGCACCGCAGCGCGCCCTCGCATTGTGCCGCGGTTCGCGCGACCCTCACCCCCCTGCTTCGCCCGGCTAGGCCCGGCGCAGCCGGGGGGTGAGGGTCTTTCTACCAGTTCGCCGGCGCGTTGCGCACGGGCGCAACCGCGGCCGTTGCGGGCGCGAGCGGCTTTGGCGTGACCGGTGCGGCGCTGGTGGTCTTGACCCGTTTGGCCACAGCACGCTCGGTTTTCGCGGCGACCGGCGCAAGGGGTTTCTGTGAGGCGATCGGCGCCGGCTGAATCGCGGCCAGCTCGACCCGCTGCGCCGCAGCCGCTTTGGCGTCCTTGGGCGGTGCAATCGGCTCGGAGCTGGCTACCTTCGCGCCGCCGTGTTCCAGCACCAGGTGCTGCCCCAGGCGCAGATGCAGAACGGTCGGGTAGCCGTACAGCGACCCGCTCAAATGGTCGATGAACACGCCGGCCGATCCGACCCCGAACGGCAGCAGCGCTTGTTCCAGCCCTTCGCGCTGCGACTTGACCGTGGCGGTGGCGATCTGGTTGTCACGCCGGCACTCGACGACCAGAGGTTTCATCGAGCGGCGCACCCGCACGTCGCGCGCCGGCGTCACGATGTTGCTGGCCGAGTCACCACTGCTGACGCGGCACGGCAGACCTTCGACCGGGCGATCTTGCGCGTCCAGTGCGTCGATCTGCAGTTTCTGGTGAAAGTCGCCCTGAAGTGTCGAGCAGCCCGCGAGCCAGCATGCCAGGGCCATGATCGCGCCGCAGCGCAAGCTTCGATTCATCGATTTTCCCCGGCCGCACCGGCCATCTCCTATTCATCGGAGAGGCGGTCCGCGACTGGAGATGCTTGCCCTGGACGAGTGGCTAATCCGTACGAACGAGGGCTGGCTTGGGCGCCGGCGTAACAGCCACCGCCTTTTGAGCAACGTCCGTACGCACCCCGACCACCGGCTTGCCACCGGCGTCGTCGCTGGCGTCGAACTCCAGTTTCCGTCCGATCTGCAACACCACCCAGCTCGGGTAGGTGTAGCGATACCCGGTCAGATGGTCGATCGCCACCAAGCCCGATCCGCCGGGTATCAGCAGATCGACGACGCCCGTCGCACCGCCGCGCAGACCGCTGCGCGAAATGGCCGTGCCCTCGGCAATCCGATCACCGAGGTGGCAGGCGATCTTCAGGCTGGAGAACGAGCGGTGCACCTCTAAGCCGAACATCGGCGAGTCGCCGAAATACTCGGCCGAGTCGTTGCGCACGTGGCAGCGCATACCCTCGATAGGCCGGCCGCGCTCGTCAAGCGTTTCGATGTGCACGACCTGGGTCGCGTCCCCGGTGACCGTGGCGCACGCGCCCAGCAGAGCCACCTGCACGCCGGCCAACACAACGGTGGCCAAGCGGCCCATCGGAGAAGTGATCAAGGTTTTCCTCGGGGAAGACTGCGGAGTCGATGTGCCATGTTAAATATAGATATCGGCACAACGCAGTCACTCCCTTAGGCACGCAAACGGATGATGCCCTCCACTCAAAACGCGCTTAAGGCCGGGGAAGCCTGACGCGTTAAGCGAAACGTTCACCCGCCGTTGCGATCGAGCCGGGACCGCAGTGCGCCACCGGTCGGTGAATCGCAACGGGCAATCTGCGCCGGGATGTCCTGCGCAACCAGCCGTCCGCCGGCCGTGCCAGCTTCGGGGCCCAGGTCGACGATCCAGTCGGCGTCCGCGATCACGTCGAGGTTGTGCTCGATGATGACGACGGTGTGACCGGCGTCGACCAGCCGGTGGATCACCGCGAGCAGTTTTTCTATATCCGCCATCGACAGTCCGACCGTGGGCTCGTCGAGCACGTACAACGTGGCACCGCTGCCGCCGTCGACGGCACGTGCGCGCGCCAGCTCGGTGACCAGCTTGATTCGTTGGGCCTCGCCTCCGGAAAGCGTCGGTGACGGCTGACCGAGCGTCAGGTAGCCGAGGCCCACGTCGCGCAGCAGTCCGAGCGGGTGCGCGATGGCCGGCGTGGATGAGAAAAATTCGACCGCCTCGTCCACCTGCATCGCCAGCACGTCGCCGATGGAACGATTGCGCAGACGCACCTCGAGCGTGGCCCGGTCGAAGCGCCGCCCGCCGCACACGTCGCATACCACCTTCACATCGGGCAGGAAACTCATTTCGATCGTGCGCAGGCCCTGTCCTTCGCAGGCGGGGCATCGGCCGCCCGCGGTATTGAACGAAAAACGCCCGGGGTCATAGCCCCGGATACGCGCCTCACTGGTGTCGGCGAAGCGCTTGCGGATCGCGTCCCAGAAGCCCACGTAGGTGGCCGGGCAGGAGCGTGGCGTCTTTCCGATCGGCGTCTGGTCGACCTCGAGCACGCGGGCCAGTTGCGCCCAGCCGTCGATGCTCGCGCATCCGCTCCACACGGGCTCGGCAACCCTCACCGCCGGCCTCTCGGCCGGCTTTTTCTGCCGTCTCCCGCTCGCGGGAGAGGGGCCGGAAGTGAGGGTGGGTGCGCGCCAGGGCCGCTGCGCCAGCGCCGGGCGCAGATTACTTAACAGCACGTCACGCGCCAGGGTCGACTTGCCGCTGCCCGACACCCCGGTGACGACGGTGAGCTGGGCCAGCGGAATGTCGACGTCGATGTGGCGCAGGTTGTGCAGACTTGCCGCGCGAATCGTCAGCCGGGGACCGCCGACCGGCGGGTCGCGGCGCGGGCGCGCGCTGCGCTGCGGGGGCTCGCGCAGGAAGCGCCCTGTCACGGATCGCGGGTTTGCGATCACTTCGTCGAGGCTGCCCTGGGCCACCACGCAGCCGCCCTGCGTGCCGGCGCCCGGGCCCATGTCGATCAGGTGATCGGCCGCGCGGATCGTTTCTTCGTCATGTTCGACCACCACCAGCGAATTGCCGCGCTCGCGCAGCTTGGCCAGCGCCGACAGCAGGATCCGGTTGTCGCGCGCGTGCAGACCGATCGTGGGCTCGTCCAGCACATAGCACACGCCCTGCAGGTTGGATCCGAGCTGAGCCGCCAGTCGGATGCGCTGCGACTCCCCGCCGGACAACGTCGGCGCGCCGCGGTCGAGCGCCAGGTAGCCCAGTCCGACCTCGAGCAGGAAATCCAGCCGTCCTCGGATCTCGGTCACGATGTCGCGCGCGATCGCAAGTTCGCGTCCGGCAAGCTGCAGCCCTTGCAGCCAGGCGCGCGCCTCGGCGACCGTCAACGCCCCCACCTGCGCGATGCTGCGCCCGTCGAAACGCACGGCCAGCGCGACGCGGTGCAGGCGCTGTCCCGCGCAACCGGGGCAGGGCGACTCCTCGCCCTCGTACCATGCGTTCCAGCCGATTTCCTCGCCGCTGTCCTCGGCGCCGAAGCCCGCCAGCCGCAGACCGGTACCGAAGCAGTCGGGGCACCAGCCATGCTTCGAGTTGTACGAAAAAAGGCGCGGATCCGGCTCGGGGAAGGCCTGCCCGCACGACGGACAGGTGCGCCGGATCGAGAACAGGCGATGCTCGAGCGCGGTACTGTCGCCGCCCTCGAGGCTCGCCATCAGCTGTTGCAGCGGCCACAGGATCTGAACCGCGCCGTGGCCCAGCTCCAGCGCGCGCTCCACCAGAGCCCGCAGCTGCTGCTCGGTGTGCGGCCCGACCTGCAGGTCGCCCAGCGGCAGCTCGATCGTATGTTCGCGGAACCGTTCCAGGCGCTGCCATGGCGAGGTTGGCACGAAACGGCCGTCCACGCGCAGATGCGTATGGCCGCGCGCGGCCGCCCATTTGGCAAGCTCGGTGTAGTAGCCCTTGCGATGGACCACGAGCGGTGCCAGCACGCCGATGTGCTGCCCACGCAGGCTCTGCCCGATCTGCGCCACGATCGCATCGAACGACATCGGAGTCACCGGGATGCCGCAGTCCGGACAGTGCTGTACGCCGAGCTTCACGAACAGCAGCCGCAGGAAATGGTGCACTTCGGTCTGCGTGGCCACCGTGCTCTTGCGCCCGCCGCGGCTGACGCGCTGCTCGATCGCCACCGTCGGGGCGATTCCGTAGATTGCATCCACGTCCGGCCGCCCGGCCGGCTGCACGATCGAGCGGGCGTAGGCGTTCAGCGATTCCAGGTAGCGGCGCTGGCCCTCGTTGAACAGGATGTCGAAAGCCAGCGTCGATTTGCCGCTGCCGGACACGCCGGTGATTACCGTGAAGGCATCGCGCGGAATCGCCACGTCGATCCCCTTCAGGTTGTGCTCGCGCGCGTTGCGGATCTCGATCATGCCGTTGGGGGTCGCGGCGAGCTTGTCTTCCGCAATTAGCACCCTCACCCCCGGCCCCTCTCCCACTGGCGTGGGAGAGGGGGGGGACGGCAGTTCCTCCCCTCTCCCGCTTGCGGGAGAGGGGATGGGGGTGAGGGCGGACGACCCGGAGGCGAGGGTTGCCTCGTACTCGCGCAAGGCGCGACCGGTGTGAGAGCTCGGATGCGCGGCGATCGTGCGTGGATCGCCCTCGGCCACCACCGTGCCGCCCGCTTCGCCGCCCTCGGGCCCCAGGTCGATGATCCAGTCGGCGGCCCGTATCACGTCCAGGTTGTGCTCGATCAGGATCAGCGAATGGCCGCAGTCGACCAGGCGGCGCAGCGCGCGCATCAACCTGGAGATGTCGTCGAAGTGCAGCCCGGTGGTGGGCTCGTCGAACAGCATCAGCGTGCCTTTGCGGGCCAGTTGCGCGCCGTCGCCCAGCAGCGGGCCCGCCTGGCCCAGAAAGCCGGCGATCTTCAGCCGCTGCGCCTCGCCGCCCGACAGTGTCGGAACCGGCTGGCCCAGCCGCAGGTATTCGAGTCCGACCTCCGCCAGCGGCGCCAGCCCGCGCACCACGTCCGCGTCCTGCGCGAACCGCTCCAGCGCCTCCGCCACGGTCAGCTCGAGCGTGTCGGCGATCGACAGCGGCTTTCCCTGGCGCGTCAGAGTCACCTCGAGCACCTCCGGGCGAAAGCGCCGGCCGTCGCAATCCGGACAGCGCAAGTACACATCGGACAGGAACTGCATTTCGACGTGCTCGTAGCCGTTGCCGCCACAGGTCGGGCAGCGGCCGGTGCCGGTGTTGAAGCTGAAGGTCCCGGCCGTATAGCTGCGCTCCAGCGCCAGCGGGGCGCGCGCGAACAGGCGCCGGATCGCGTCGAACGCGCCGACATAACTGGCCGGGTTGGACCGGGTGGTCTTGCCGATCGGCGACTGGTCGACCAGCGCCACCTCCGCGATCCACTCCGCTCCCAGGCAGCGCTCGTGCAGCCCGGGGGCTTCGGCCGATTTGCCCTTGGCCTTGCGCAGCGCCGGATACAGCACGTTCTGCACCAGCGTCGACTTGCCCGAGCCGGACACGCCGGTGACGGCCACCAGCCGGTTCAGCGGAAACTGCACATCGATGCGTTTCAGGTTGTGCTGTCGCACGCCCTGCAGCACGATCCGCGCCGCGCCCGGGGCGACCGGACGAGCCCGCGGCACCTCGACCTGGCGCCGCCCCGACAGGTACTGCCCGGTCAGCGTCGAGGAGCGGCACAAGGCCTGCGGCGAGCCGTCGAACACGACCTGGCCGCCGCGTTCGCCCGGACCCGGCCCCAGGTCGAGCACGCGGTCGGCGGCCAGCATCACCTGCGGCTCGTGTTCGACCACCACCAGCGAGTTGCCCGCGCTGCGCAGGCGCTGCATCACGCCGATCACGCGGTGCATGTCGCGCGGGTGCAGCCCGATCGAGGGCTCGTCCAGAACGAACAGCGTGTTGACCAGCGAAGTGCCCAGCGCCGTGGTCAGATTGATCCGCTGCACCTCCCCGCCCGACAACGTGCGGCTTTGGCGGTCCAACGTCAGGTACCCCAATCCGACCTCGCACAGGAAGCGCAGCCGCGCGCGAATCTCCTTCAGCAACAGCTCGATCGCTTGATCCGGGGCGGGGCCGCCGCTCGCCTGGTCGAACAACTCCCGCAGCCGGTCAAGCGGCAGCAGCACCAGTTGCTGGATTGTTTGCCCGTTGAACCGCCACAACAGCGCGTCCGGCTGCAGCCGGCTGCCGCCGCAGGCCGTGCACGGCGTGTAGCTGCGGTAGCGCGACAGCAGCACGCGGATGTGCATCTTGTAGGCCTTGGACTCGAGCCACTCGAAATAGCGGCGGATGCCGTACCACTGGGTCCGCCACTTCCCGCGCCAGGCCGGATCGCCGTCGATGACCCAGCGCTGCTCGCGCTGGCTGAGCGACTTCCAGGGGACATCCAGCGCGACGCCGAATCCGGGCGCATATTTTTCCAGGTCGCGCTGGCACTCCTTGAAGCTTTCGGTCTGCCACGGCTTGACGGCGCCGCCGCGCAGCGTGCGGCCGGGATCCGGTATCACCAGCCCCAGGTCGATCCCGATCACGCGACCGAAGCCACGGCAGGTCTGGCAGGCGCCCAGCGGCGAATTGAACGAAAACGCGCTCGGCGTCGGATCGGAATAGTGAATGTCGCAGTCGGCGCAATGCAGGTCCGAAGAGAAGTGCCAGACTTGCTCTGCGCTTTCGGCCGAGCCTTCGGGGAGGGAAGCTTGCACATCGACACGCCCGCCGCCCCGCTGTAGCGCCGCTTCGACCGATTCGAGCAGGCGCTGCCGATCGGCGCCCTGCGCCCTGAGCCGGTCCTGCACCACGTCGATTCGCTGCCCCGAAGCGGTCGCCTGCTGGCCCAGCACGCGCGAATAGCCCTGCGCCTGCAGGTGAGCGCGGACCTCGTCGGGCGTGAAGTTGGCGGGCACGGTGATCGGGAAGGTGATCGTCAGGCGCGCCTCGGCGGCGCCGGCGCAGCGCCGCAGCAGCTCGTCGACCACCTGTTGCGGCGAGTCGCGCGCGACCGGCTTGCCGCAGTTGCGACAGTGCAGCACGCCGGCCCGCGCGAACAGCAGTTTCAGATGGTCGTTGATTTCGGTCATCGTGCCGACCGTGCTGCGCGAGGTGCGCACCGGGTTGGTCTGGTCGATCGCGATCGCCGGCGGCACCCCGTCGATCCGGTCCACGGCCGGGCGGTCCATCCGGTCCAGGAACTGGCGCGCGTACGGCGAAAACGTCTCGACGTAGCGGCGCTGGCCCTCGGCGTACAGCGTGTCGAAGACGAGCGAGCTCTTCCCGGATCCCGACACGCCGGTGACGACGATCAGCTCGCCGGTCGGTAGATCCAGGTCCAGGTTCTTGAGGTTGTTTTGACGCGCGCCGCGAATGCGGATCGCGGGATGGCGGACCGACATGACCGGCATTTTCGCTTATTTGGGAAGACGCTGATTTCAACGGAGAAAGTTCCCTCTTAAGCCGATTCGCATTCCGCTTCGGCCGGACCGTGCCTATCGGCGGCAAAGCCGCAACCTTGAGGGCGGGCAGACCAGGAATTCGGCGCGCGAATTGCAGGTTCTCCGCGCCACCAAAGTTGCGGGCGCGGCCAATATGCGCCCTCGGCATCCCGAGGAGTCCTTCATGAGAGTCTGTCTTTCCCTGCTGGCCGCACTGGCCCTGGCACTGCAGTTGACCGCGTGCGGCGGCGGATCTTCCGCGTCGTCGAGCACCGCGACCGCCGCAGCCGCCAAGGGCATTGCCACGCCCAAGTCCGTTTCCGTGGTGACCGCCAATTGAGGCCCGCGATGAGACTCCCAATCCGTAGCGCGGCGCTGACCGCCGTGGCCCTGGCCGGCGCTGCCGCCCAGGCGCAAATTCCGTCGACGGCTCCGTATGTTACGGACCCGCAGAACGTGTACGTGCAGGACGACACCTCGCAGGGCATCGGCAATCTGAACCTCGTGCTGTGCGTGATCGGTTCGCTGGACCCGGGCGACATGGTCAATGCCGGCGCGTACATCGCGCTGGTGGACATGAACAAGTGCAACAGCAAGGGCGGCGGTGGCAGCAACAGCTCGGCCACCGGCGCGACCAATTACGCCACCGCGGTGGTCAACGTCACGCGCGCCAGCAACGCTGACCCGATGGTGGGCAAGGTCTGGATGTCGCTGACCGAGCAGGGAAGCACGACCAACGTGTATGCCTACCTGAGCGCGACGCAGTCGCCGGCCACGGCGCCGCCCTACGGCGTGTTCCGGATGGACTACATCGGCCAGAAGAACGGTCAGACCGGATTCAACGGCTACGTCGACTCGCAGCCCGGCACGATCAGCTTCCTCGAGATGGGGTCCAATTCCAGCAACACGGCGCTGACAATGTCCGCGAGCTCCACGACGGCGGGTTTGGGCACGATGAGTATCGCCGGCGGGGGCGGCGGGTCCGGCAGCGCAACCTTCAATTTCGGCTACGACTCGAGCTACTTCCGGCGCAGCGACGGCACCCACGACGAATGTTTCGACCGCTCCAAGATCAACGCCGCCGTTTCCGTGTGGCAGTACGGCACCTACAACGCCAACGATGGCACGCGCGTGGATCAGGCCAATCCGGGCTTTCCGATCGTGGCCACCTCCGGCAGCACCACGTACTATGGATACGCCAATTACTGGGGAATCAACTTCCAGGGTCTGGATCTGAACGGCATCGCCGATGCCAGCCCGATTCCCGCCCTGACCGTCACCGATCAGCGCCCCGGCAACACGACCGCTTACAACCTGTCCAAGGTGGGCGGAAAGCTGACCAAGTGGACGCAGGCGGCCACGACGCTGGGCGCGCTCGACGGCATTCCGTTCTCGTTCGGGGCGGACCTGACCAACCAGACCAGCAACACGACGGCCGTGTCCGGCTGGAATAACTGGATCGCCCAGTGGAGCTCGGCCAACCAGACCTTCACGGTGACCGGCATACAGTCGTGCGGGTCCAACGGCTGCGTACCGTCGGCGCTCGCGGGCAATGTAACGGCGACGATCAACACGTCGTTCTTGGCCACCCAGCCCATCATGGGGTGGTCCGATTCGTTCGGTGGAAACCTCAATATCGCCGCGACGGGAGCCGCCCACATGGCGAGCGATGCCGTCTATTACTTCACGCAATCGACGGTGATCCCTGGATCGAGTGGAGCGCCGACGGCGCTTCATTGCCTGAGCCAGTGTCCCACCGCCGCCGCCCTGTCCCTGTTCAGCAGCGGCGGCAACTCGGGCTCGCCGTTCGGAAACAATACGGCGCAGCAATGGTTCAGCGCGCTCAGCGCCAATACCGTCAACTACACATTCGGTGCCGGCGGGCTGATGGAAAGCGGCACTTCGATGGTGCTCGAACAAGCCACCCAGTATCCTTCCGGATCGATGTACGCACAGGGCGGCATCAATACGGGACGGCTGTTCGATACGGCATTTGGCTCCACGAATTGTCCGAGCGGCATGGTGTGCGAGCCGTCCAATCCGACCGTTTACTACACCTGGCAGACCGGACCGAACCAATGGAGCCAGTCGCTGTGGCTGACCAAGGCGAGCGACAGCAGCGTGGTCCAGCTCGATGCGCCGCAGAACGTGCCGTACACGGTTCCGTCCGCAACGCAGTATGGAACGTTTGCCGGCAAGTCGATCCTGCTGCAGTTCAACGGCTTCGGCAACCTGTTCGGCGTGCCCGGCTATTGCGTGGACCCGGTGACCAATGCCACGGTGGACTGCAGCACCGCCAACTCGCGCTATGTGCCGATGTTCTCGCTGCCGGACGGCACCACGATGACGCTGCCGGCGACTTCGAGCACGGCGGCCATCCCGCTGATCGTCAAGGCGCTCGACGCCGAAGTGCGACTGAAGAACTTGGGCGCGAGCCTGCCGTCCTCGCCGTGCGCGTCGATGACGCTCACCACGATGACGCTGCCATCGGGCGGTCTGCACGACCCGACCAGCTCGACCGATAGCGAGTACCTGGGCACGATGCCCACGGTCACCACCGCCCCCAAGGTGATCGACGGCGTTCTGCAGTAACCGGCGACAGCCGGGGCAGGGAAGAAAAAGCGCGGCTTGCCGCGCTTTTTCTATGGCCGTCGGACTTCAGGGAGACGCGCTCCAGTGCGTCAGAAACTCGTTGACCGACCGCGGGTCCATCCGGCGCATTGCCTCGAACTCGCCGTTTTTCTGGCTGAACACGACGTGGCCGTCACCCTCGAGAACGGCGAGCGCCGGCACGCCCTTGTCCAAGGGGACGCCATAGCGCTGCGCCAGGTCGACGTTGTGGTCGATTCCGCTGTCGCCCACATTGACGCGCACCAGCACGAAGTGGGCGGACAGCAGCTCGGCGTTCTCGGGCTTGCGGAAATTTTCCTCGAGCACCTTGCAGTCCGTGCACCAGTTGGCGCCGAAATCGATCAGCACCCGCTTGTGCGAGCTCGCCGCCCGCGCGAGCGCCGAGTCGACATCGGAGCGGGCGTTCGAAGGACTCGGATAGAGCGGATCGGCCAGCGCCGATCGCATCAGTAAGGCGGCCACCGCCAGGGCGGCGAGCACGGATCCGGCCGTCCGGATGCGGCGGTTGGGATGAACGTTCGGCATGTCGACTCCGAGTGGTGCGCCGTGGCACGGCTAACGCAGGAACTCCTCGGCCAGCCGCACCCAGAAGGTTGCGCCGATCGGGATCAGCTCGTCGTTGAAATCGTACGAGGCATTGTGCAGCGTGCACGGACCGGCCCCATGTCCCGCGTCGCGGTGGGTGCCATCGCCGTTGCCGATGAAGAGGTAGGCGCCGGGAAGCGCCTTCAGCATGAAGGCGAAATCCTCGGCCCCCAGCGTCGGGGCGACGTTTCGCACGACGTTGTGCGCGCCCACGACGCCGTCGGCCACCTGCGCGGCAAACTGGGCTTCGCGCGCGTGATTGACGGTGGGCGGGTAGGTGCGCTGGAAGTCGACCGCCGCGCTCGCACCATGGGCCCGCGCCGTGTGTTCGGCGACTTCCCGGATCCGCCGTTCGAAAAGATCCGTGACCGGATCGGCGAAGGTCCGTACCGTGCCGCCGATGCGAGCGACATCGGGAATCACGTTGGTCGCATCGCCCGCGTGCATCATCGTCACCGACAGCACCGCCGCATCGTTCGGATCGCGGGCGCGGGTCACGATGGCCTGCAACCCCTGCACGATCTGCACCGCCGTGAGCACCGGGTCGATCGTCAGATGCGGCATCGCCGCGTGCCCGCCGCGGCCGGTGACCCGGATTTCGAACTCGTTGGTCGACGCCAGCATCGGGCCCGGCGCCACCGCGAACTGGCCCACCGACAGCCCGGGCCAGTTATGCAGCGCGAACACGGCATCGCAGTGGAAACGCTCGAACAGACCGTCGCGCATCATCCGGTCGGCGCCGGCTCCGCCTTCCTCGGCCGGCTGGAAGATCAGCACGATGTTTCCGTCGAACGTGCGTGACGTGGCCAGGTGGCGGGCCGCGGCGAGCAGCATCGCGGTGTGGCCGTCGTGCCCGCACGCATGCATCCGGCCGTCGAAGCGGGAGCGATGAGAAAACGTGTTCGTTTCCTGTATCGGCAGCGCATCCATGTCGGCCCGCAGCCCGATCGAGCGCTTCGATTCGCCCGCCCGGATCAGGCCGACCACGCCGGTTCCTCCGAGGCCGCGGTGTACCTCGATGCCCCAGCCAGCCAGCGTACGGGCCACCAGGTCGGCGGTGCGATGTTCCTCGAAGCGCAATTCCGGATGGGCGTGCAGATCGCGCCGGATCTGCTCCAACTCGGGTTTCGACTGCTTCAAGCCTTCGATCAGCTGCATGGGCGCTTGCTCATGAATCCACCGTCGATGTTAGCGGGCCCGGGGACGCCGGCAGCAGCCGCCTTCTCCGACCCCAATACGTGATTGTCCAACAACAATAACCCGTACAAGCTCACGGTGATTCCGGGCTGGCGCGAGCAAACTCCTTTTATTAGCGAGCCTTAATCAGACTCATGGTATTGGGCAGGCATGACCCGTAGTTCGCCTGGACTACATTCGCTCACGTCTTAAGATGCACGTCGCTCGCCCGGCCTGGTCGAACGCCGGGCGAGCTTGGCTGGGATGTCATGAACAAGGAACTGATTCGAGTACTGATCGTCGATGATCACGCGGTGGTGCGCGAGGGATTGAAGCACGTGATCAGCCGTCAGATGGACATGATCGTTGCGGGCGAAGCCTCGACGCGCGCCGAGGCGTTGCAGTTGCTGACCGAGCAGCGCTTCGACGTGGTCGTGTGTGACGTCAAGCTTCCGGATGGGCTGGGCTGGGACGTGCTGAAGTCCGTGAAGGAGAGTGCTAGTCCGTTGCCGGTCCTGATGCTGTCGGCGTTCACCGAGGAACAGTATGCGGTGCAGGCGTTGAAAAGCGGCGCCGACGGCTACATGAACAAGGGCAGCCCCGCCGATACGCTGATCTCGGCCATACGCCGGCTGGCGTCCGGCGGCAAGTTCGTCAGTCCGGAATTCGCTGCGCACGTGGCGCAGGTGCTTGGACACGGCGACGCCTCGGCGCACCAGGCATTGTCGGAGCGCGAATTCGCAGTGATGCGGATGATCGCATCCGGCAACAGCCTGGTTTCGATCGCCCACAGCCTGAACATCAGCCCCAAAACGGTCACCACCTATCGGGCCAGGGTGCTGGAGAAGCTGGGCCTTGAGAACAACGCGGCGCTGACGCGGTACGTCCTGGAAAAGGGGTTGCTCGACTGATCGCCTCTGCCGCGGATCTGGCGTCACGGATCGGCTCGCCCGAATTCGATTCGATTCGGGAGCTCTATGACATCCAGCGCGCTTGCTGCAGCAGACTGTCGATGAACTCCGAGGGATGGGCCGTCGCCTCCCAGGTCATGGGGTTGCCGCGCGAGGCGGTCGAGCATCAGGTCATCTCGGTCGTGCGCGACCGCTTTACCGGACACGAGGCGATGATCAATTCGGTCCGGGCCAGGCGCAGAGCCGGCGCGGGCGAGGCCGCAGCGGCGCCGTCGGCGTCCTCACCCGGTTCGGCGCCAGCGCACTGCAAGTGGTGCCGGCAGTGGAGCGTTCGGCAGTCCGACCTGTGGACGGACGAATGGGGACAAGTGCTTTCGGCCGATGGGAGAACCGGCACCCGTCCGAACTGGGCGCGGCAAAGTACCGTCAACGGTCTGGCCTTTGGCGATGAAAAGATGCACTTTCTGGATTCGCTGGCCGAATCCGAGTTTGTTGACCTCTTCGAGACCGGCGAGCGCT
>Ga0307478_10002385_pt1 | contig 14825 bp, 14 predicted proteins | sample atmos_gasesECM4C_2_FD_203713 | JGI IMG/M metagenome (GOLD analysis project Ga0307478, IMG submission 203713) | Hardwood forest soil microbial communities from Morgan-Monroe State Forest, Indiana, United States - atmos_gasesECM4C_05 | ecosystem: Environmental > Terrestrial > Soil > Temperate...
GTTTCCTGCGAACAGAAATATTCCGATGATGGCGGCCACCGCGCAACGCATAGACCATCCAAGTTAACATGACTTACCGAACTGTTCGTGAGTTCCAGAACAGTTTAGAACTGGGTTTACCAAACCTAAGAAACGCCGAGCGTCGATTTGCGCATTTAATAAACCCAGTACTATTGCTCGGGACCGTCGCGCCCCTCTACCTTTGAATTGCGTCCTTGGCCAATTCCTGACGTTTCGTGAGGAGATCCCTATGGTTGAACGCCGCCGTTGCAAACGCTTTCCGTTTACGATTCCCGTCAACGTCTACGGGCGGAGTCCTCGTAACCATCCGTTCCGAGATGTAACAGCCACCATGGCAGTCAGCTTATACGGTGGCCTACTCGATATGAAACCACGCGTAAAACTCGGCCAAAAGATCCTCGTGGTAAATACTTTCACCCAGGAAGAGCGCGAATGCCGTGTAGTGTACGTCGATTCGAAGCAGCGCGGCCGCAGGAAGGTAGCGGTCGAATTCGCGAATACCGACGGGGATTTTTGGCACGTCTATGGCGATTCTGTGCGGCTTGAACCAACTGCCGCACGAGTGAATGCGGCATTACAGAAATCGGGTGCGACATCCGAGCGGGCGTAGTTTTCAATTTCAACTACCGGGGACCGCAATGGACTCTGGGCCAGCATGTCTAACCAAGAAGAATTCGTAGTTTTCATGACTTTGCCCCGCGGCGTCGACAAAAGATCGCGTTGGAGCGATCGGAATGCGCGCCGCGCTCGGGATTGCAAGAGATACCACACAATATAAATTCCGAGGCAAAGATATACCGCGTACACCGCGTGCGGCCACGCGCGATTCGGAACTAACGTCCAAATCCGAAAAATCAAGACTGACGAATAGAACCAAACTACGAAAACTACGCTCACGGCCGCTAGAGTGATAGCAAGCCGTCGTCTTCACATCCGCATTCGCTGAAGCCCGATGACAGCGAAAATACTTAGTACACCGACAATCAGTCCCAAAGCCTTCCCCGGACCCGCGAAGAACTGAAAAAAGTGAAGGTTCAGCCTGGAGGCGCTCCGAGTGTAGAAATCCAAGTCGGCAATCAATCTGAACGCAATGACCGCGACGAAGGTTACAAAGTACGATTCAGCAACGATAATTCCGAAAGGAGGCTTCGTCGGAGAACCTGTGTTTGGACTTGAATTGGGCATGGTCATCGAGCGCAGCGGTGAGGCTAAGTTGACTGTGCCTTCGCGTCAATCTATCGTTCCATTTGAGTCGCGACTCGATCGGCGACATGTCCTGTAACGCGAATTATCAGGAGCTGACGCTCAGTCCGTGGCGCCCTGCATCCAATTCTCGTATCCGGGCGATGATGCCAGACGCAAGATCGCTTGGAGGTGAAGCCTTGGTTGCATATTCAGATCTGCGGTTGACGAAAATTCCACTCAGCCACGGAGCTGGCCGTATGCCCGCACTCGGCTTTGGCACGTTAATTCCCGACGCAGCCGTGACGGTAACTGCGACGAGAGGCGCATTGGAAGCCGGATTTCGACACTTCGATTGCGCCGAACGATACCGGAACGAGCGCGAGGTAGGCAGTGCTTTGCGGGCAGGACTTGCCGCGGGAGGGATCGCTCGCGAAGATATTTTTGTCACCACAAAGCTGTGGAACTCCAATCACCGGCCGGAGCGCGTCGAACCGGCTTTTGAAGCGAGTCTAGAGAGGCTCGGTCTCAAGTATCTGGATCTTTACCTCATTCACACACCATTCGCATTTCAACCCGGGGACGAGCAGGATCCGCGAGATCAAAACGGCAATGTGATTTACGACCGCGGCGTAACTTTGCTCGACACTTGGACAGCGATGGAAAATCTTGTGGATCGCGGCAAGTGCCGGGCCATCGGGCTTTCAGACATCACGCTAGACGTACTGAAACCCCTCTATGAAGCAGCGAGAATCAAGCCAGCGGTGGTCCAAGTAGAATCGCATCCGTATCTGCCGGAAACGGAGCTATTGGAATTTTGCAAGGAGAAGGGAATTGTGTTTTTGGCTTTTGCGCCGTTGGGCCACGGGATGAAGCCGGGCCTGCTCGAGGATCCAGTCATTTCAGCGATCGCCGCGCGAGTGGGAAAGACGCCTGCACAGGTGCTGCTGGCTTGGGCGGTCCAGCGCGGCACGGCCGTGCTTACCACGCCTAAGAATGCGGAGCGCGCGAAAGAGAATTTCAACATCTCGCGGCTTCCGGAAGACGCGCTCGACGAAATCAATCGAATTCAGATCCGACAGCGGCTGAATCCAGTGGTGAGCACCGGCGTTCCGGGGTTCATTCCGCAACGGGGATGAATATTTCTGCGAATAATAGCTGTCGTAACCGTCCAATCGCTTTGTACGTGATTCACGGAGTAACCGGAGATTTCCAGTTACAATCGGGCCTGTTTACATCCGTTGATCGGTCCGGATTTGAAATTCGAGTCGAGGCCTCCCGGCCAACCTTGTAAAGCCTCCGAACAATCGCTCCAACCAGGGAATCTTGCCATCATTGTCTAGAGTCGGCGGCGCATGGACGTTTGTTCGAGGACGGTGGTAAGCTTTCGCGCTTGAGGGTCGCAGGCGAGAGGGTTGCGATACTTCGTACAGCAATAATTTCTGAAAACTCGCAGGGACACGTCGAATGGAATCAGACTCGAAGAACCCACGCAGCGGAGCAGATGGTTTGCGCGCGCTAGCGCAGCCGGTGGCGGCGCCGCTCAGCCGCGCGGCCATATTCCTGGTGGTGACTGTGAAGCAGGGGGCCGAGAATCGTGCTAGGGTGCGGTCGTTTTGCGCGGACCTGAGCGCGATCATTCGCGCGGTGGAAATGCGGGATCTCGAAGCTGGGCTCTCCTGCATCATGGGGATAGGGTCGGAGGCGTGGGACCGGCTATTTGGGGCGCCGCGGCCGGCATCGCTGCATCCTTTCCGGGAGATTCGCGCCGGAGGCCGAAACGCTCTTGCCACACCCGGCGATTTGCTATTTCACATTCGCGCGAAGCGCATGGATTTGTGTTTCGAAGTGGCGACGCAAATCATGGCGCGCATCGGAGAAGCAGTCTCGCCGGCAGACGAAGTGCAAGGCTTTCGTTATTTTGATGACCGCGATCTCATCGGCTTCGTTGACGGGACGGAGAATCCGCGGGGCCAAGAAGCGATGGACGCCGTATTCGTGCGAGAGGAAGACGCGGCGTTCGCCGGAGGCAGCTACGTCCTGGTACAGAAATATCTGCATGACATGACGGGATGGGATGCGCTGTCCACGGAGGCGCAGGAGCGAATCATCGGCCGCAAGAAGCTTTCGGACATCGAATTGGACGCGTCGGTGAAGCCGAGCTCGTCGCACAGCTCACTCACTACGATTGTCGAGAACGGGCAAGAACAGAAAATCCTGCGCGACAACATGCCTTTCGGCCGGCCCACGCAAGGCGAATTTGGAACCTATTTCATCGGCTACAGCCGTTCGCCGAGTACGATTGAGCTGATGCTCGAAAATATGTTCGTCGGGCGGCCACCCGGCAATTACGACCGGCTGCTCGACTTCAGCCGCGCCGTCACCGGCAACTTGTTTTTCGTTCCGTCCGCGACGTTTCTGGATGACGTGAGCGACGAGGAGCCCGGCGATGCCGCCGCGCTGCCCGACGTGCCGCCGGTGTCGTCCGAAAATTCTCAACCCGCGGCCTCGCGAAACGAGGGTTCACTCGGAATCGGTTCCCTGAAAGGAGACAACCCCGATGAATAATCTTCATCGCGAACTAGCGCCCATTTCCGATGGAGCATGGGCCCAGATCGAAGAGGAAACTTCACGCACGTTCAAGCGCTATTTAGCCGGACGCCGCGTGGTTGACGTGCACGCGCCGGAAGGCACGGCTCTTTCCGCAGTCGGCACAGGCCACTTGCGTACGATCGCGGCTCCGAAGGATGGCATCATCGCCAGGCAGCGCGACGTGAAGGCGCTGGTGGAGCTGCGTGTGCCGTTCGAATTGAGCCGTCAGACGGTTGACGACGTGGACCGCGGCGCGAACGACTCGGATTGGCAGCCGGCGAAGGACGCAGCGCGCCTGATCGCTTTTGCCGAGGACGGCGCCATATTCGATGGCTACCCGGCCGCCGGGATCGAGGGCGTGCGTCAGGGAACCAGCAATCCGAAGACGACGCTTCCAGCCGACGTGCGCGAATACCCACAAGCCATTGCGGAAGGTCTGAGTCAGTTGCGGCTCGTCGGCGTCAATGGTCCGTACTCGGTGCTGCTTGGCGCGGATGCCTATACAGCCCTCGCCGAAACCAGCGATCATGGGTACCCCGTGCTGGAGCACGTCAAGCGGCTGGTGGACAATAAAATCATTTGGGCACCCGCGATCGCCGGCGCTTTTGTGCTCACGACGCGTGGCGGCGATTTCGACCTGCACATCGGCCAGGACGTTTCCATCGGCTACCTCAGCCACACCGACACGCTCGTGCGATTGTATTTGCAGGAGACGTTTACATTCCTCTTCCTCACCAGCGAAGCTGCAGTAGCGATTGGTCCTCCGGGGAAGGCGAAGAAGAGCTGAGATGTAAATAACCTGCGTCTGCTAGCGAAACGTCCGCAGAAGAGCCGGGTTAAAAATGCGGGCGCAGTTGAAGCCATCTGCCATCGCGCTTTTGTGCTGCCTTCTCTTAGCCCAGGCCCCTCGGGACGATTCGAACCACAGAACGATATGCGTCCCTACTATATCCGCAGAGAGGCCAACGCGTTTCCTGATTGATTATGATCCGGCGACTCTTGCGTTGCGCATTGATAAGAGAAAAGCGATACCGTGAACACACGAGGAAGGGACCAGGATTGAAGGGCTGGACTTGAAGCAGCGTCACCTTGTGGTGATCACTTCCGACGGTAAGAGCATCCAGTCATTCTGGTTCCTGTCCGCAAATTGTAAGAGCCAGCATCTGTACCTTGGTTTCGACGGGTTTCCCGCAGAACTGCAGGCTGGCGTCGCCGGTTGGTGCGGACGCAACTGATGTCCAGGGAGGGAGTTCTAGCTTAGCGGTGGCTTCGAGGTCGGTGTGCGCGAAGCCGCGCCCGTAGATAAATGCGGTTTGCCGATTGCTTTCGCCAACGCGTACGCGAAACAGTCACCAAAATTCATGCCCGCAAGAGACTCGTGAGCAGATGCTTGTTTACTGCGTCTCGGTAGCCGACTTTTCGATCCTTTCCTGGCGCGAGTCCCGTTTCAATTCTTCCGACAGCACTATGGCCTCTGCAATCAGCTTCATGGACTTGCGGGTTTGGCGGCTTTGTTGCTGGAGAGTGAGATACGCCCTTTCTTCGTCGAGACCTAAATCGCGCTGCAGGATTCCTTTCGCGCGCTCGACGAGCTTGCGCGTTTCGAGGCGCTCGGAGAGCTGGACGTTTTCGGTTTCCAGGCGCGCCATTTCGATTTCGGCGCCGACCAGAAAGCCTACGGTGGAAATTAGCTGGATGTCCCGCTGACGATAAACGTGCGGTGGAATGTGCTGGAGATTGATGACGCCGACCAACCGGCCGCGGCACATCAGCGGAACAGAGAGAAAGGCCTGGTAACGGTCTTCGGGCAGTTCGTTGAAGAATTGGAAGCGCGAGTCTTTGGACGCGTTCTGCGCGATAGCTACGGCCGTGCGATGCGCGGCCACCCATCCGGTGATGCCTTGGCCGACGCGCAGTTTAAGGCGATCCACTTCTCTGGCGTGCGGATTTTTGGAAGCACGGAGGATGAGATCTTGCCCTTCCAGCACATACACGAAGCAGGAATCACATTTGACGAGAGATACCGCGCAGGTTACTACCTGTTCCAGAACTTCGTGAAATGGGTCGGCGGCCGCCATGCGGCTGCCAATTTCATGGAGAAAATCTACTTCTGGGCTGCTATATACCACGTGTAAATTGTCCATACTAGAAATTATCGGCAAACGGCGGGGCAGTCCAATCGCAAATTTCGATGTGAAGAATAGTCACAATTGCGGATGAGCGGCGCGATGCGGAAAAATCGCGATTTCTGTTGCCGCTGTTCCTAAGTGGTACGTATTGTGCGAGTTCCGAATGAATAAGAATGTTGCGCATCCGCACGCGATGCTACTCGAACAAAATTCTGAGCCGACGTCGAGGTTACTAAAATGAATATGGATCGTAACTATGCAGCGATGCTCGGAGTTGCCGTGGCGCAGGCGCGGGCCGGGTTGGCTGAAGGCGGCATCCCGATTGGCGCGGCGATTTTTGATGCGAACGGGAAACTGATTGGAGCGGGGCACAACCGCCGCGTGCAGCAAGGCGATCCTTCGATGCACGGCGAGACGGATGCGTTCCGGAACGCGGGGCGACAGCGAAGTTATCGCGATTTGATCATGGTCACTACATTAGCCCCTTGCTGGTATTGCAGCGGATTGGTGCGCCAGTTTGGCTTCCGCACGGTGGTGGTGGGCGAGAGCCGCAATTTTCAGGGCGGGATCGAGTGGCTGCGTTCGTTCGGTGTGAAAGTGACTGATTTGGATTCGCAGGAGTGCGTGACGCTGCTCGCCGATTATATCGCCGCGCATCCGGAGGTGTGGAACGAGGATATCGGCGAAGTTCCCGGCGAATGACGGCCTAAAGCTAGCAGCTTGCTCCCGCTGCTTTTTCCGATTTGAAGACGGTGCGTTTCGCGGCCAGTTCCGAAGACCACAGCAGAATATCGAACAGGCGCGCGCGCTCCAGATTGTCGAGCCCGCGAATGGGATGCACCAAGCTCGCAGCCTGTTGGGCGCAGGAATGCAAAAAGCGATCGATGGAAACGGATTCCGCCGCGCCCGGGTCGGCAAACGGACTGGCGTTGCAATGGTTCAAACGGTCGTAACACTCGGCGATAAAATGATCCACGCAAATACGCCGCAGCTCGAGCGAGCACATCGCCGGACGCCCGCAATGCTCGACGTCACATCTGGTTGGTTTGTCTGGCGTGGACAGGCGGTTTTCTTTTTTATCGTGGGATTCATAGAAGTCTTCTGACATTTGACCCGGGCCCTCGGTACCCTCATATGGTTTTGCCATGTAGCTTGCGGCAATCTGCGTAGCAAATTGGTTCTGGGTTGCTCCTTTAAGTGGCCACAATTCATCGGCCGTTGAATCCGGTATCAGCACGTGCGCACGCGGCCCGATTGCGAAATGGCTTCGGGAGATTCGGGCAGCGCCGCCTCGTACGAGTGAACTTTTCCGCACAGATCAATTAAGGGTGAAACGATCCTGCGGATCGCCGGCAGTTCCTCCCAACGGTTTTCGGTGGACTGTCCGGCAGTGTCCCAGAAACTCAGTACCTGAATCAGGCGCGGTTCCTTGTGCGAGGTCAGGACGAGCAGTGCGATGAATCCGATCTGTTGCTGCAGCAGATCAGTCACTTCCTGGCGGATACAATTCCGAAGATGATGGACGCGGCCGGGCTTGGCGACGAATTCCACGGCTCGCGCGTTCATCACGCTGGGCTCGGCGCCAGCGTGGTAGTCCAAGAGCATTTTCGCCATTCGAGAATCCAGGCTGCCAGCCGTTTCTCCGGGCACTTCTAAATCCAGACTCAACGATGGACTCATGTCGAAGGCTCCTCAATCTCTGCCCGGATATTTACGGGCTGCAGATGGGGGAGGCGCACCCCGGTGGGGTTCCCTGACCGGCAGGGCCGGAGTGCGCCTTGGGGATGGGAGACTAGCGCTGCACCATCACCCGGATTGGGCCACCTGCACTCCCAATCCGATGTCAGTACAACTACGCAGAAGTAGTGCAACCAGTGCGCGAAGCGTTTCACAGTGGGAACAAATAATTGCTAGGCAAGTGCGCATGGCGAGGCCGCGCAACGAGTGGGCAGGGCGAAGAAAAGGAGGGATAGGAGGCGTAACAGGCTTGGATTGCGTTAGTTATCGGGGCCGAGATATACTCGCCGCTTCCTTCGAGGCGCGTGTGGAATTTTTCTCCTTCGATGAGGCCTACCTAAAACGACTCCGTGAGCGGGATTTTCCCACGGAGCAGCATTTCGTTGCGTACTTTCGGCAACTCCTGACGATAAAGCTACGGTCGCGGCTGCGGTCTTCGCAGGCGGTGGACGACATTGCGCAGGAAACTTTCTTGCGAGTCTTCAAGACCATGCAGTCGGAGGGCGGAATCCGGCAGCCGGAGCGCCTGGGGGCATTCGTTAACTCCGTTTGTAATAATGTGTTACAGGAGTTCTACCGGTCAACGGATCATGGCACTCCTATAGACGATGACGCGCCGGAGCCCGTAGATAAGGCGATTGATCTGGAAGGGTTCCTCGTGACCAAGCAGACGCGCGAGCAAGTAAGGAAGGTGCTCGAGCAGTTGGGTGAAAAAGACCGCCAGCTGCTTCGCTATATCTTTCTGGAAGAAAAGGAGAAAGACGAGGTCTGCCGGGAATTCGGTGTAGACCGTGATTATTTGCGTGTGCTGCTGCACCGTGCGAAGCAGAGTTTTCGAACATTCTATGAGAAAAGCCAAGCGGCGGGGTTGCCGCAGGCGAAACAATGATTTCGCCCGATGAAACGGTTGGGCGTTCCCAGTCACTACTGAGGTGACGGAAACTATGGAACATACCGAAGCAGTCCAACTGAAGGCAGCTGAGCGCTACGTTCTGGGAGAACTGACGGGCGACCTTCGCGCGCAGTATGAGGATCATTATTTCGGGTGTGTGGAGTGCGCGCAGGACTTAAGGCTGGCTGCGATGTTTGCAGCGAACACACGAGCGGAGCTGGAAGCTGAGGCCGCGACAGCGGGTTTGGCGGCGCCTGCAGTGGCAGTGCGCAAGCCTGCTTCGAGTGGCTGGTTTGCAGGTTTTTTGCGCCCGAGCTTTGCTGTCCCGGTTTTTGCGCTGCTCTTGCTTTTTGCCGGCTATCAAAATCTGATTGTGATTCCGCATTTGAAGTCGGCGTCGCCGTCTGCTGCGCCGCAAACTTTGCCTTCGTATTCTTTGATCACTGCGGGATCGCGCGGTGGAGAGCCGCTAGCGGTCACGGTGCCGGCGAACAAGCCGTTCAGCTTGTACATTGACATTCCTCCCGCAAGGCAGTTTCCTCAGTATGTTTGTGAAGTGGTGAACGCCTCGGGCGCGATCGAATATTCCTTGAACATTTCCGGGCAAGAGGCGCAGAATTCCGTGCAGCTGCTGATGCCGCCCGCGACGCTCAAGTCCGGGAACTACACGTTGGTAGTGCGCGGGTTGGCGACGCCGCAGAGCGCGGCCGGCAGCGGTACCGAACTAGCGCGCTATCCATTCACACTCTCGTTCTCGAAGTAAATAATTTTAAACAGTAAGGCAGGAGGACAATTCCGATGCCCACACCCTTCCGAATCTTTCTCTACAACGCGCATGGCTACGGCCTGAGCGGACGAATTGACCGCCCATTCCAGCAGATGATTGATGTTCAGGCCATGGGTTCGCTGCCGTTGAGCGGCGGGCATGGGTATGTGCGCGTTGAAGATTTTAACCTCAAGGACATCGTCTCGTTCAAGGCAGCTTATACGCAGGTTTCCGGGAGCCAGAATCCGAAGGATGGAAGTTACACCACGTTTGTGTCCTCCACTCTCGAGGGCCTGAACGTTCACAACATCGTAACCGCCGATCGCGTGGTGGCGCGCATTTCCTCCAATCATCCCGCGGACGGCAGCGAACCCACTATCACGCCGGTGGGTAGCCAGTTCGAAAACCTCCGAATTGCGGGCTGCCCCGTCGAAGTCGAGCTCGATAACCATCTTTTCAATCGGCTCGGCACGTATAGCGCTTTCAAAGGCGAGTACGAGCGGGACGAGCAAGCTCGCCAAGCGATGCAAGAGCGCTTTCTCTGGGGCCGGTTCAAATCTGACATACCGGATTTCCTGCGCGAGCGGTATAACTGGGTCGCGGGAGATGCCTTGCCCGAGTCCAAGGGGATCGTGCTTTGTACGCTGGTGAAAGACATCAAGTTCAATTGTCCGGAGGTGCGCCGTTTCGGGAACGTACTGGTTGTTCCACACTTCGGCAAGATCTATCTTGCGGAGTTCGTGGTGCAACCCTACCAGCGAACCGTGACGATGCTGCGTCTAGAAATGGGCTCGGGCACCAACGGAATGGTGAGCGGCCCTGGCGCAGGGGGAAATGGCTCAACGTATCCCTGAGACCGCCAGTCTTTCTGATCATCGGTCTCCTGTTGTGCGGATGTACTAAGTGGGCGGGAATTGCACCAGAAGCCAAATATCAGGCGGCGCAGCGCAAGTTCGAACGCGGAGATCTCGCAGAAGCCTCGCGAGAAACGGACGTCTCCTATCATTTCTACGCGGAAAGAGACCAGCCATGGAGCTGGCGATTTCGCGTTCTCGAAGCCGAGATACTTGTCTCGCGCGGATCGAGCAGGGATGCCCTTAAGCTTCTCGATGCACCGATTCCTGCAAGCCTGAACCACAGCGCTACTGCGGTCAGGAAAGAGATGTCCGCCGGGCTGGCGGACTGCTATCTCCAACAATTCGCGGAAGCGGACCAACACATCGCAGCGGCTCAGCAACTGGCGACAGCCTATCAGCCTGACGTTCTGGGAGAAGTTTTTCTGGCCCGAGGGACGCTGGCTTTTCTTCAAAACGACTTTTCCACCGCTCAAGGATTTTTCCATCAAGCTCTACTGATGGCCCGCACAAATCACCAAGCTTTTGTTGAAACCAAGGCGCTCGGTAGCTTAGGACTCGTGGCCATGAAGGAGGAGCACTATGACGAGTCAATTGATTGGTACACGCAATCACTGGCAGTTTCCCAATCGCTCGGCGCACGAAGTATTACCGCCAAGACGCTCGGAAACATGGGCTGGAGTTACTACAAGATGGGGGATCAAGACCGGGCTTCCTCGCTCTACACAGAAGCGAGAAGTGCGGCTGCAGAACTAGGCGTGACTCGAGACGAGATGCTCTGGCTCACGAACGTCGGCTCGATTGAATATGACGAACTGAACTTTCCGGCGGCGGCGCGCGACTATCAACAGGCGCTGGCTCTCGCACGTCAGATGGAAAACAAGTCGTCCGCCGCGGTATGTTTGTACAATTTGGCGCATGTCGAATTGAGGCAGGAAAAATATGATGCCGCCGAGCAATACAATGACGAAGCTGTAGCGCTGGCGCGAGGCAACCGGGATCGTCCCGCGGAATTGTATGCGCTGATCACCGAGGGCTACATCGCCACGGGCCAGAAGAAATTCCGTCAGGGAGAGACAGAGTTTCGCGAAGTAATCAACGACAAGAAGTCGGACAATTACTTGCGTTGGCAGGCGCAGGCCGGTCTTGCGGATCTCTACACGGCGGAAAATCGGCCGGCACAAGCGGAAGAATATTTCGGCAAGACTCTCGCAACGATCGAAACCGTGCGGTCCTCGATCAACCGCGAGGACTTTCGCCTTTCCTTCGTGGCGGGTGTTATCAGTTTCTACGAAGATTATCTTGATTTTCTCGTCGCGCATCACGACATCGAAAAAGCGTTGCAAGTGGACGAAATTAGCAGCGCTCGGACCTTGGCCGAGGGTCTCGGCATCAATTCCTCTTCCGTCAATTTTCCCATCAGGGGTTTTAACCCGCGGCAAATTGCCAAGCAGTCACAAATGGTTCTTCTTGACTATTGGCTCGGTGCCGGCCACTCATACCTGTGGCTGGTCACGCCGGCGCGAGTGACGATTTTCACTTTGCCGCCAGCGGCGGAGATTGATCCTTTGGTGCAGTCTTACCGGCAGGCTTTGCTCGGCTCGCGTGATGTACTGGAGACGCAGAATGCCGCGGGGCAAAAACTTTACGATTTACTGATTGCACCGGCTGCGAAGTTGATCCCTAAGGGCTCTCGCGTCACGATTTTGCCGGATGGCAGTTTGTACGGCTTGAATTTCGAGACCTTGCTGGCGCCTGCACCCCAATTGCATTATTGGATTGAGGATGTGGATGTTTCGTACGCCAACTCCTTGACGCTGCTTGCCGCAGGGGCTGCGCGGCACGCGTCGGCAGCGAAAAAGCTATTGCTGGTGGGCGATGCTGTTTCGCCAGACGCGGAATTTCCGAAACTGCCCCAGGCCGCCGCGGAAATGAGCGGGATTGAGAATTATTTTGCCGCGCCGGACCGGAAAGTTTTTGCGGGTTCAGCAGCGACACCGGGTGCGTATTTTGACAGCGAGCCTGAGGATTTTTCGTACATCCATTTTGTCGCGCACGGCACAGCCAGCCGCACCAGTCCGCTCGATTCGGCGGTAATCCTCAGCAAGCAGGGCGATAGTTACAAGCTCTACGCTCGCGACATCATTCAACATCCGCTGCATGCGGACCTCGTGACGATTTCGGCCTGCCACGGCGAAGGTGTGCGCACCTATTCGGGTGAAGGATTAGTAGGGCTTTCATGGGCATTCTTGCGCGCCGGCGCGCACGGCGTGATTGCCGCGCTTTGGGAAGTGAATGACAATTCCACACCGCAGCTGATGGATCATTTATATTCCGAGATCAGCAAAGGCGTGGCTCCGGCGGTGGCTTTGCGTGACGCGAAACTCGCGCTGCTGCATTCCGGCACCGTCTACCGCCGTCCGTTCTACTGGGCGCCCTTTCAATTTTATCGGGGCGCCTGAGCACGAAAGGGAATCAAGCTTTATACTCCTGCGATGCCGAAAGTGGCGCTTTTCATTCCATGCTTCGTGGACCAGTTGAGCCCTCAGGTCGGAATGGACATGGCGAAGGTGTTGCGCCGGATCGGCTGCGACCTGGAATTTCCCGCTGCGCAAACCTGCTGCGGGCAACCTGCGTTCAATACTGGTTATTGGAAGGATGCGCGGCCACTCGCGGAGCGTTTCGTGCGGGTGTTCCGCGCGGCGGACGCGATTGTTTGCCCTTCGGGTTCCTGCACCACGATGGTCCGCAATTTTTATCCTGAGCTGCTGACGGGCAGCACGCTGCATGGTGAAGCCGTGCAAGTGGGGCAGCGCGTGTATGAGTTTTCCGAGTACTTGGTGAAAGTGGCGCGCGTCGGCGACGTGGGAGCGAGTTTTTCGCACCGCGTTACTTATCACGATGCTTGCCATGCCTTGCGCGAACTGCGCTTGAAGCAGGAGCCGCGCGAATTGCTGCGGCACGTGCGCGGGATCGAAGTCGTGGAGATGCCCCACAGCGAGGAATGCTGCGGATTCGGCGGAACCTTCGCGACCAAGTTTCACATGATTTCCGCGGCGATGGGAGACACCAAAGCGGGGAACGCGGAGAGATCGGGCGCGGAGTATGTGACGTCCACCGATCCGAGCTGTTTGATGCAAGTGGAGGGAATTCTGCGGCGGCGGAAGTCGCCGATGCGGACGATCCATCTGGCCAGCATTCTTGCGCAGACCGGCAGTACCGGGCGACGTGTTCCTAGAGCGGCGGCTGGCTCGTGACCGCCGCACAGGATTTTCTTCGCAATGCGGCGACGAAGTCCGCCGATCTGGTTCATCGCGAAATCCTGCGCCGCGGAATTGATCACTACGATGCCGCGGTGCGCGATGGCCGTGCGAGGTTCCTCGATTGGCAAGCGGCGCGCGAGAAATGCCAAAGCATCAAGCGCGAAGCGGTGAAACATCTCGATCGCTATCTCGAGGAATTTGAACAGCACGTGAAGGAGCGCGGCGGTCACGTATTCTGGGCCGAGAACGCAGAGGAAGCGCGGAACTATATTTTGGATCTTGCAGCGAGTCGCGGTGTGCACACCATTGTGAAATCGAAATCCATGGTTGCGGAGGAAATTCATCTCGCGCCCGCGCTCGAAAAACAGGGCATTCAGGTATTCGAAACAGATCTCGGCGAATTCATCGTGCAGCTGCGGAACGAGCCGCCGTATCACATCGTCACACCTGCGATGCACCTGACGCGCCAGGATATCGCGTCCCTCTTCAAGGATAAATTGGGTGGCATTGATACGGACGATCCGCAGGAACTGGTAGCAGCGGCGCGGAAGGCGTTGCGGCGCGCTTTCTTTGCCGCCGAGATGGGAATTACCGGCGCAAATTTCTTAGTGGCGGATTCCGGAATGGTTTCCATTACGACCAATGAGGGAAACGCGGATTTGGGGATTGCGCTGCCCAAGATTCATGTGGTGCTGTCGGGAATCGAGAAAGTCATTCCGCGGATGGATGATCTCGCGATTCTCTTGCCGGTGCTCGCGAGTTCCGGCACGGGACAGCCGATCACTTGTTACAACACGATGGTGGGGGGAGCGCGCGGTCCGAATGAATTGAGCGGTCCTGACGAATTTCACGTGGTTCTGCTCGACAACGGGCGCACGGAACTTCTCGCAGACCCGGAGCAGCGCGAAGTGCTGCATTGCATACGCTGTGGAGCTTGCCTGAATGCGTGCCCGATCTATCGCAACGTCGGCGGTCACACCTATGCCACCACGTATCAAGGGCCGATCGGCAGCGTGCTGACACCGCATCTGCGGGGCCTGGACGAGTTTCAGCATTTGTCGCAGGCTTCCTCGCTTTGCGGCGCGTGCACGGAAGCATGCCCTGTGAAAATTGATCTACATCATCATTTGTTGCACAACAGGCGAAATGCGGTCGAACGCGCGCGCCGGCTATGGCGGGAACGAATCGCGTTCAAATTGTGGCGATGGAGCATGACGGGCGCGGGACGCTTCGGATTTCTGGGGGGTATTGGGCGCGGCGCATTGCGGGCGTTGTACGCGCTCGGACTGGAGGGAACGTTTCTCGATCCTTTGCGTGCTTGGACGAAGGATCGTGCCGCCCCGCCCATTCCTACCACATCGTTCCGCGCGCTTTGGAAGGAGCACGATG
>Ga0307478_10002386_pt1 | contig 14824 bp, 10 predicted proteins | sample atmos_gasesECM4C_2_FD_203713 | JGI IMG/M metagenome (GOLD analysis project Ga0307478, IMG submission 203713) | Hardwood forest soil microbial communities from Morgan-Monroe State Forest, Indiana, United States - atmos_gasesECM4C_05 | ecosystem: Environmental > Terrestrial > Soil > Temperate...
GTGGTTCACGCCGAAGGGAGAGCACGGTTCGAGCTTCATGAACGTACCGGGCTTTCCAGCGCTGCCGGGAACTGCAACCTACTACTATCCGAACGATTTGAGCGCCCGGCTGGTGTGGTACCACGATCATGCGATCGGCATCACGCGGTTGAATGCCTATGCGGGGATCGCGTCGGCCTACATCATCACCGACAGCTTCGAAGCGGGGCTGGTGAGTTCAGGGTTGTTGCCGGACCTGGTGGGAATTCCGCTGGTGATTCAGGACAAGGGGTTCGTCGCCAAAAACATTCTGCGCCAGGATCCGACGTGGCGATGGGGCGATCCGGGCGATCTGTGGTATCCACACGATTACGAAGTCAATACGTTCCTGAACGGCGCGGCAAATCCGAAAGGGCGCTGGGATTGGGGACCGACGGTGGACCCGCCCGCGTTGGGGACCAAGCCACTGCCCGTTCCGGCCGGTTCGATCCCGGAAGCGTTCTTCGACACGATCGTGATCAATGGCGGAGTCTATCCGAAGGTGAGCGTGGCGCCCAAAAGAATGCGCTTCCGACTGCTGAACGGATCACAAGCGCGCTTCTATCATCTGAATCTATATCCGGAGCAAGCCCGAAATCCTGGCGAAGCGCGCGTGGGCACGCCGGGACCGGTGATCTACCAGGTAGGGTCGGAAGGCGGCTTCCTGCCCGCGGTAGCCATTCACAATAACCGAACACCGATACCGTTGGATCCAACCGATACCACCGGCAACACTGCACTGCCCGATGGGCCGTTTAACCTACTGCTTTCGCCGGCAGAGCGCGCGGACGTGGTTATCGACTTCAATGGCGTGCCGGCGGGGACGAGCTTCATCCTGTATAACGACGCGCCCGGGCCGTTCCCGGGCGGCGACTCGCGGAACGACTACTTTACCGGGGATCCCGACCAGACGGCGATGGGCGGAGCCCCGACCACGAGGCTCGGTCATGGGCCAAACACGCGGACGCTGTTGAAGATCACGGTGACAGCGGGCAGCGGAGACAGCGTCTCTACTGCGACCTGGCTGAAACAGCTCAACGTGCAGCTCAAGACCAACTTCCTCAATGGGAATCAGCCTGGACTGCTGTACAACAACGGCGATCCCTCGGTGCCGGCATTTCCTTTCTTGGATGTACCCACCCGCATGCTGACTCTCAACGAGGACTTCGATGAGTTCGGACGTCTGATTCAGACGATCGGAACGTTCGACCAGAACGGAACGAACAATCAGGGTTTACCAACCTGGGGTCGCGGCTACCTCGACAAGAGCACGGAGAATCCCAGGGCGGGAGCGACTGAAGTCTGGCAAATCATGAACCTCACGGCAGACACGCATCCCGTCCATTTCCACCTGGTGAACGTGCAGCTGATTCAGCGGCAACCGTTCAGCGGAGTCCCGGGGAACTGGACCTATAGCGGCGATCCAATCCCGCCCGATGCCAACGAGGTCGGCTGGAAGGAAACGGTGCGCATGAATCCGGGAGAAGTCACGACCGTCATCATGCAGTTCAATCTGCCCAACCTGCCGACGGCGGCCATGCGGAACGCGGTCAGCCCGAGGACTGGGGGGAAAGAGTACGTGTGGCACTGCCATATCCTCGAACACGAAGAGCACGACATGATGCGGCCGTTGATTGTCGAGTGAGGAAAAATGGGGCCTCGCCCGGGGCGGGGCCCCATAAGCGCTAACTGAAGGCGGAATTACTTTCGGTTTGTCCGGGTTCCAACATCAGGACGGGCACCTGCGCCCAACGCCAAACGAAACCCACGCTTAGCGAGGTCTGATCCCCGCGGCTTCGATGACACGCGCCGCGCTTTCACTCTCGCTCAAAACGAACCGCGCGAACTCAGGCTGGGACATGCTCATCGGATCGGCCCCATGATTCGCAAGCCACTCGCGCAAATCGGGTGCAGCCAGCGCTTGTGCGATGTCCTTCGACAGTTGGTCCACCACACCGGCAGGAGTGCCGACCGGCGTCCACACTCCATACCAAATTGGATAGTCGAAGCCGGGGACACCCGCTTCGGCTATGGTCGGCACTTCCGGCAGCAAGGATGAGCGCTTCTTGCTGCTAACGCCCAGCGGGCGCAGCCTGCTTGCACAGATATCGACCAGAGTGAGCTGGATGGGCGCCAGCAGATAGTCCGCATGCCCTGCGACCGTACTGGCGATCGTGTCGGCGATCGCGTCGCCCGGTCGTGCCGGCACATGCACTGCTTTAATGTCCGCCGCTAGATTGAATTTCTCGATGCCCAAGTGTGAGCCGGTGCCCATGCCCGTCGAGCCAAACCTCAGCTGAGCAGGTTTCGCCTGAGCCGCTGCCACCAGCTCGCCGATGGTAGTGATGCCAGTCAGCTTGCCTGTGACCAGCACGTAGGGCTGGCTAGTAAGCGGAGCCACGGGGATGAAATCCGTCAGCGGGTCATACGGCAGGTTCTTCAGCAACGCGGCGTTGTATGCCTGAGCGCTGGTGTTCACGAGCAATGTGTATCCATCGGCTGGCGACTTCGCGACCTGGGCGGGGCCGGCCGTTGCTCCCGCACCGGGGACGTTCTCTACTGTGACAGGTTGACCCCACAACTCAGTAAGCTTGTGAGCGAGGGCACGGCTCACTAGATCGGGTCCACCCCCCGCCCCGAACGGTTCGATCAGGCGCACTGGTTTGCTTGGATAGTGCTGTGAAGTTTGGAGCATCAGAGCCAGAGAACAAATAAACCCCAAAACAATTTCAGTCGACATCTTTTCTTCCAGAGGAATCCCGAGGTCAGGCCCGTTTCCGCCGTGAATCTCCGATTCTTCGTGCAAGGTCGGCCTAAGCCAGATGAGCTCTGGGTCCATCTTAAGTTAGCGCTTATGGGCGGTGGCCCCGTTTTTATGCGAGCGGAAGAACTGATAGCTAACACCGGTCCCCTAGGGTCAGGCCGTCAAAAACGAACCTTCCGCTTGCTTCCACGCTTCTGGCGATTAGAATTGGCGCGACGTATCTCGCGTTTCGTCAATGACCAAGCCACCGGACTCCGCTGAGTCGCGACCCGTTATCCACGACCTGACCGGGAGCATCGTGGGCCGGTTCACCCTGCAAGGGTTGCTTGGCGCCGGAGGCATGGGGCAGGTTTATCGCGCGGAAGACAACACCCTGAAACGTGTGGTCGCCATCAAGCGCATGGCGCCGAAGTTGCAGTTCGAGGAGCGCGACCGACAAAGATTTCTGAAAGAAGCGCAGCGCGCCTCCGCTCTCAACCACCCCAACATCGCCGCCATTTACGACGTGCTCGAAGTCAATGGGGAAATCCTCCTGGTGATGGAGTATATCGAGGGGGAAACCCTGCGGTTGCGCCTGCGCCAGCCGATCAGCATCGAGGAATTTCTGGATCTTGCGATTCAATGCGCCGAAGGTGTAGGCGCAGCGCACCAGCAGCATTTCGTGCACGGCGACATCAAGCCCGACAACATCATGCTCACGCCGGCGAAGCGGGTGAAGATTCTCGACTTCGGAGTGGCCAAGCGCTTTGCCTTCTTCGATCCCAACGAAGCGACCGAGAGCCTCACCGCGTTCCTGAGCGGCACTCCGGCCTACATGGCGCCGGAAGTGTTGATGCAGAAACCATACGATGGGCGCGCCGATCTGTTTTCGCTGGGCCTGGTCTTCTACGAGATGCTGGGCGGACGACAGCCCTTTCAAGCCGACAGCCCTGCGGGGACGTTGGCCCGGGTCCTGCACGCCGAGGTTCCGCCCCTGCAGAAGGCCAATCCGAAAGTGCCCGCAACGCTAGCGGCTCTCGTGTCGCGGTTGCTCGAGAAGGATCCGCAGGCTCGCTATGCCAGCACGGCGGAGCTGGTGGCGGATCTTCGGACCATGCAGCAGGGTGGCAAGCCCGCCGGGGTGCAGATCGACCGACGGTTGCGTGCGCGGACGGTAATCCAGTTCGCCATCGCCCTCGTCGTGGTTGCGGCTGTACTTCTCGCATACGGGCCGGTTCGGCGGGCCTGGCAATCCCGGGCAAGGAATGCTGAGACGACCGCTCACGCGTTGCCGGCCAACGAGATTTTGGCGGTCCTTCCGTTTAAAGACGTCGACGGGAATCCCAAACTGACCGCCTTAGGTGAAGGTCTGGTCGATAGTGTTTCGGCAAAGTTAGGTCGTCTGACCGGGGATCGGGCTCTGGCTGTGATTCCGGCCCGCACCCTGCAGCAAAGGAGCGTCACCTCGCTGGGGGATGCCCGTTCGCAGTTCGGAGCGAATCTGGGTTTGGTGATCGCTCTGGAACAGGCTGGAGAACTGATTCGGGTCCACTATTCGCTGCTCAATGCACAAGACGGAAGTAAGGTTGGGGGGGACTCGATCACGGTGCCGGCCTCTGACGCCTTTGGCGTCGAGGATGACGTGGCACGGGGCGCCGTGAAGGCGCTGCAGCTAAAGCTTCGACCTGAAGAGCAGGCTGCGCTCAACGTTCACGGTACCGATCAGGCAGCGGCGTACAAGTACTACCTGCAAGCCAGCGGATACCTTCTCGACTACGCGAAGTCGGAAAACGTCGAGAACGCGATCGTGATGGCCGACGAAGCCTTGAAGCTCGATCCCAACTTCGGCAAAGCAAAGGCAGTGCTGGGCGAAGCTTACTGGCGGAAATACTGGCTGACGAAGCAGGATCGTTGGACCAAGTTGGCGCGGACGGAGTGCGACAGCGCCGTCAAGCTCGGCAATGCGGGGACCGCGGGCCACACCTGCCTGGGTATAGTGAATGACGGTACGGGGCATTATCAAGAAGCGGCCGCCGAGTTCCGGCGGGCCATCGATCTCGAGCCCACGAACGAGGACGCGTACATCGGACTCGCGCTTGCCTACGAGCACCAGGGGTCGATCAACGAGGCAGAGAATACGTATCAGGCGGCCATCAGCACGCAGCCGGGCAGCCCGGTCGCGTACAACTCCCTGGGTACTTTCTATCTCCGGCGCAAGGAATACGAGAAAGCGTTAAGCATGTTCCAAAAGGTGATTGAGATGGCTCCCGAGGGTTACGGAGCGTATGTCAACGAGGGCGCCACTCTGTCTAACATGGGACGCTATGCCAAGTCGATCGAGCCGCTGAAAAAGTCGATCGCCTTGCGGGCGTCATACGCGGCCTATGTCAACCTGGGCACGACTTACTTCGGGCTCAACCAGTTTGTCGATGCCGCGGCGGCCTATGAAGAAGCGGTCAAACTGAATCCCAGTCAGTATGTGACTTGGGGAAATCTGGGCGATGCCCGCAAGTATCTGGGCGCCAAGAACGACGCGCAATCCGCCTATCGGAAAGCGATCGAACTCGCGGAGCAGGAACTGAAGGTGAATCCGCACGACCCCGATGTGCTCAGCAGCCTGGCCAGTTACTACTCTGAACTGGGAGACCGCAATGACGCACTCCTCTATCTCGAGCAATCGTTGCAGTACGGACACCACGATAAAGATATACTTCTCGACGCCGCGACCGTGTACAACAACCTGGGTGAGACCGGTTTGGCCGTGGAATGGTTGGGAAAGACGGTGCAGGCTGGTTACCCTGCAGACAGGATTAAGGGGCTGCCGGAGTTCCGCAATCTCGAGAACAATCCCGGCTACGTGCAGCTTGTTGGCAAATCACAGGCCTCGAAGTAGACCATCGCAGAAACCCCGGGGAAGTTCCAATTTCCAACCAACACGATCAGGAGGAACGATGGGAGACCATAGTGTCGATATTTGTAATGACTGGAATGGAAGTCAGGGCGATAAGGTCACTTTCGTAAACAACACGCCCAAAAATTGCGTTATCACTCAGGAGGGCAACACTTGGCCATTCAAGGAAGGGCCGCCGATCCCCGCGACTGGCTCGATTCCTCCAGGCGGTACCGCCACGGCTCACTTGAAGAAACCGCTCGCTAACGGCAAGTATCCTTACGATGTCGATTGCTGCAAGAGCCAGACACCCAAAAACGTTACCGTCCCGTAGACCATGGAATAGGGGCCGTCACTCCCGATGGCCCCTTTTACCAGGCGTGCTTCATCGCCTTGGCGAACTCAACTACTGGAAGAGTATTCAAGACATCGTCTTTGGTCAGCCACGCACGCCGGGCCTGCAGGATCCCGTAGCGGATCTTGTCGAGGTGCGAGGTGTGGTGTGAATCGGTGTTGATGACGATCTTCACGCCATGCTCGCGAGCCTGACGCAGGTGAACATCGCTGAGGTCCAGGCGATCGGGGTATGCATTCAGCTCCATCGCGACTTTGTGGCGGGCGGCGGACTTGAGGATCGAATCTATGTCGAAGGCATATTCGTCGCGCCGCAGAAGCTGGCGCCCCGTGGGGTGACCGAGGATCGAAGTGTTGGGGTTCTCGATGGCTTTTAGCAGTCGTTCGGTCATAGTTTCGCGGTCGAGGCTGAACTGGGAGTGGACGCTGGCGATGACGACGTCCATCTGACTGAGCACATCGTCGGAAAGATCGAGTGTGCCATCCCCCAGGATATCGACCTCGATGCCGGCGAAAATCCTGATGCCGTTCATGCGGTCGCTGGCGTCGCGGATGCGCTGGATGTGGACCAGGGCGCGCGCGTCGTCGAGACCGTTGGCGAACGCCAGATTCTTGGAATGGTCGGTGATGGCCATGTATTTGTATCCGCGCGCTTGCGCGGCCGCGGCCATTTCTTCGATGCTGTTGCGCCCGTCGGTCTCGACGGTGTGCATGTGCACGTCGCCTTGCAGATCAGTGGCGGTGATCAAGCGGGGCAGTTCGTGCTTGGCGGCGAGCTCGATCTCTCCAAGGTTCTCGCGCATTTCGGGCGGAATGTAGTCGAGCTTGAGCTTGGCGTAGATTTCTTCTTCGGTTGCTCCCGCGACCGGCTTTTCGGTTTCGAGTTCGGCGAGGCTGTACTCACTGAGCGTGTAACCCATTTTGAGGGCACGCTGGCGGAGGGCGACGTTGTGTCCCTTGGAGCCGGTGAAATATTGCATTGCGGCGCCGAAGGATTCGGGAGGAAGCAGGCGAACATCGACCTGCATGCCGCTGCGCAGACGAAAGCTGATCTTGTTGTCTCCGCTGGCAATGACGTCCATGAGCGGCGGGTAATTGGCGATGTGCTCGATTGCGGCGGCGCGCTCGGCGTCGTCGACGCAACACTTTCCGGTGACCAGGATATCGAGGTCGCCGACGGTTTCGCGTCCACGACGCAGCGAACCAGCGGGTGTGATCTTGTCGATGCCCGGAATGGTGGAAAGATATTTGGAAAGCTTTTCGGCCTCGATTTCGGCGTGATCGATCAGATAGCGCCCACCGATGCGGCGATAGTCTTCGATGGCCTTGATCAGCTTGATCTCATGCCTCTCGCCCATGCGCGGAAGTTCGCGGATTTTGCCGGCGCGGGCGAGTTTCTCGACACCATCGATGTCGGAGACGTTGAAGTGGTTCCAGATCAGCGCAATGGTCTTAGGGCCGAGTCCCTGAATCTTGAGCAACTGCAGCATTGAGGGATGGTATTTCTCCAGCAACTGGGCGTGGACCGCGAGGCGCCCGCCCTGAAGAATCTCCTGAAGGTTCGTCAACATGCCCTTGCCAATGCCGGGAATGGCGAGGACTTTCTTGGGGTCGGCAATCAGGTCAGCGATACGCTGCGGAAAGTTCTCGATGGCTTGGGCGGCATTGCGGTAAGAGCGGATGCGGAAGGAATCCTGGCCATCGATTTCGAGCAAGTCGGCAGTTTCGTACAGCAGGTTCGCGATGGCCTTGTTGTCCATGGGCTGAAGACCAGCTTAAACAAGTTGCCGCAGGAGCGAAAGCCGCGAGACCAGGCAAGGATCGGCCGCGAGACAGGGATTTAGCGTGAGTCGGCCTGAAGACAAAACAGGCGTCGTAAGAGCTAGTTGGGGGGGAGGGTGAGGTGAAGCAGCTTTTTAAGAAGCTTTAGAAACGTTTGCCGCCTGGGGTCCTTTCTGACCTTGCGTGATTTCGAACTCGACCGTGTCGCCTTCCTGCAGACTCTTGTAGCCGTCGGCAGTGATCGCGCTGTAATGCACAAAGACATCAGGTCCATCGTCACGACCGATGAAACCGTATCCCTTGGCATTATTGAACCATTTGACCGTACCTTTCATACGTTCCACGTGCGCCCCCTCAGGCAGGCATCTTTTCTCGGGAGCTTCCTAAAACCGGGAGTCCAGGGGCCTGCCTGCCGATTCTGCGTCACATTGTGTGACTGGGGGGGTGGGCTGTCAAGGATGCATGTCACAGGTGAGGCGGTGTTCCTACCTTCTTGTGTGCCTTTGATGGAGGGCCAGCCAGAGCACCCCGGAGATGGTTTTGGCGTCGCGAATGTCGCCCTTCAGGACCATGCGTACGGCCTTGGAAAGAGGCACGAGATGCTGCTCGATGACCTCATCTTCTTCGGGTTGGGCTGTTCCGGGCTTCAGCCCGCGAGCCCAGAAAAGGGACATTGTCTCGGCGACGAACCCTGGACTCGCGTAAAACTTTAAGATTTGTTTCCATTGCTCTGCTTTATAGCCAGTTTCCTCGAGCAATTCGCGCTTGGCGGCAGCCAGCGGGCGCTCTCCTTTGTCAATGCGGCCAGCCGGCAGCTCCCAGAGAGAGCCTTCGGCAGCGTGGCGATATTGACGCTCGAGCAGAACATGCGGCTCGTGCGGACCGTCGGTAGTCGCCAGGACCACAACCGAGCCGGTGTGGCGGACCACTTCGCGCAAGACACGAATGCCAGACGGCTCGATGACGCGTTCCGACGTGACCCAGAACACCGGGCCGCGGTAGACCAGCCGACGCGACAAGACACGGGCGCGCTTCGGCTTGCGAGAGCGAGAAGGTTTTGCCATCCCATCAATATAAGCGAGAGCGCCGAGGATTTTCGCGCTGGACGCGGAGGCGGAGGCAGGAGAGTTCGAACGCTGCGTGAAACTTCGCGAGAGCCGGAGGCGCTGCTATTCTCCTCAGCATGGCGGAAGGTAAGAAATCCCGGCCGAAGGTTGCGATCGTCGGAGCGGGGAAGTTGGGCAGCGCGCTGGCGCTGTCGTTGCACGCAGCCGGTTATGCGGTGAGTGAGATCGTTTCGCGTGACCGTGATTCGTCGCGGCGTCGGGCGCGGCAACTGGCCCGGCGAGTGGGGAGCCGCGCGGTTGTGGTGAGCACCCGGGAAATCGCGGCGCAGATTGTGTGGCTGTGCGTGCCCGATCGGGAAATTGCCCGATGTGTCCGCGCGCTGGCTGGAATTAATTGGAAAGGAAAGATCGCATTTCACTCCAGCGGGGCCCTGGGCAGCGAGTCCCTAGCTTCATTGGGACGCCGCGGGGCGAAGATCGCAGCTATCCATCCCATGATGACGTTTGTCGGCGGGGTCTCGCCTTCACTTCGAGGCGTGCTTTTTGCGATGGAGGGCGATCGCGAGGCACTGGGCGCAGCCCGGCGAATCGTGCGCGAGTTGGGTGGCGAGAGCTTTCTGATTGCGAAAAAAGATAAGGGCCTCTATCACGCCTGGGGGACGTTTGCCTCTCCGCTGCTGACGGCGTTGCTGGCGACGGCCGAGGCGGTGGCCAACGAGGCCGGCGTTCCATCCAGAAAGGCACGGCGATGGATGGTGCCAATCGTGCGCCAGACGGTTGAAAACTATGCCCGTCGCGGCGGGGCGCGGGGTGTCAGTGGTCCGATTCTGCGCGGAGACACGGAAACGGTACAGCGGCATTTAAAAGTTCTGCGCGCGCTTCCAGAGGCTCGGGCCGCTTACCGTGCCCTGGCCTATGCCGCCCTGAAAGTCCTTCCTGCAAGGAATCGGCGAGAGTTGAAGGCGTTGCTCGGTTGATTAGGCGTTCTAGCAGGACGGCACGGCGTTCGTCCTGATTTCCTGAACCACCTCAAAGCACAATGGTGCGACGAGCGCGAAGGGAACCGAAGCGGCGGTGCGCAGGGGCAGAAGAAGCAGCTTCGGCGAATGAGCAATAGCGGGCAAAACGATTGAGGCGAAGGCGACGCCGCAAGCCGTCAGCCACTGCCAACCAAGCGCCCCGATAGCCATCAGGGCGAGCACGCGCAGGGGAAGGCTGCCTCGCAAAATGCGCATGGGGCGTATGCACAACCAGAGGGCGGCAGGCAGCAAGAGAAACTGGTCGTATACCGCAATCGTGCTCGGCAACACGAGGGCCGTAATCCCCAGCACGAAGACCGTGCATAGAACGAACCCCTCGGAGTTGGCCGGTTCGCGCCGTTTTTTCCAGCACAGCCACGCCGCCAGCGCGATCAGAAAAAGCGAAAGAGCATCGCCCGCGACGCGTCCTAAGACGAACTCTGCCAGCGGCGGAGGCGAAACTCTGCGGTATTCACTCAACATGCGCCACCATCCAGAGAACCAATTTGGCAGCATCCATGTGCTTGCGGCAACCAACAGAGCGGACGTCGCTAGTGCACTGAGGACGGTCCCCTTCCTCTCTGACAAGTCAGCGAAGACCCATACCATCAGCCAGAGGCCGACTAGAAGAACGAGCTGTGGCTTGATGGAGGCGCAGGGCAGCAGGATTCCCGCCAAGACATACCGCTGGCGTGTCAGCGCTAGAACCGTTCCTGCGATCAGCGCCCCCGCGAGCAAACCGGGTTGTCCAGAATAGATCCCTTCGAGAACCGGATAGCTGGCAAGCGCCAGACAGATGGCAACAGCCGTACCGTTGAAAGCGAAGTGGGGATCGAGGGCTCGCAGCCACCAGAGCACGGCGAGTGCAGCGAGCAGGGCCAGAACAACGCAAATGATGATCTGCACGGTGGGAAACGAGAAGGCAGCCAATGGAGCGAACAGCAAAATCGTGTAAAGCGGATAAGCAAACGCGCGCATATTGACCTGCGCGTCGCCGGGAGTGCTGCGGTCCAACGCACGTCCATACAGAGCGGTTTCGATGCGAGGTGTCAGCTCTGGCGAGTACGGGTCGCGCCCGTGGAACAGTTCACCGCTAGCCAGCCAGATCGGATAAAAATCGTTGCAGTAACCGTATCCGCCTGCCAGATGGCGAGCAACCAGGCTGGGACGCATCCCCGGGATGAACAGGAAGAAAAAGTAATAGCTGCAGCCAAACAGCACGAGCACGGCGAGACCCGCGACCAATTTTGGAGAGAGGCTCATGCCGGTGCGGACCATCGTAGCAGGGAATGGCGCGCGGCAAGCCTTGACTATCGCGAACTGAACAGGTGGCCGAGTTTTTCCTTCTTGGTCTTCAAGTAATCCTCGGCATGGGGACTGGCATCCACCTCGCAAGGAATTCGCTCCACCACTTCAATCCCCGCCTGCTCAAGAGCGGCGACCTTGTCGGGATTGTTGGAGAGCAGCCGCACTTTCCGGATGTCGAGCGCCTTGAGCATGGCGCCGGGCAAGGTGAAATCTCGGTGATCGGCCTTGAAGCCCAGGCGCTCGTTGGCCTCCACGGTGTCGAGGCCCAGATCTTGAAGCTCATACGCCTGCAGCTTGGCCATCAAGCCAATGCCGCGTCCTTCCTTCTGTTCGTAGAGCAGGATGCCCGCGCCCTGCTGGGCAATCATCGAGAGCGCCATTTCGAGTTGCTGGCGGCAGTCACAGCGCAGCGAGCCAAACACGTCCCCCGTAAGACATTGAGAGTGAATTCGCACCAATGGGGGCGAGGACTGCACGTCGCCCATCACGAGGGCGACGGCTTCTTCTTTCTCGCCAGTTCCGTTCGTGGGTATGGTTTCGAAGCCGTAGATGCGGAAGACTCCCCAGCGGGTGGGGAAATCCGCGGAAGCAACTTGTCGTACTGGGCCCGAGGTGGTCACAGCAATATTATAGACGCGATGAATGGATATCACTGCAGAGTCGTCGGGGTTCCACCTTCAAGATCGTGATCCTGCATTGAGAACGTCTATTGCGAGGCAACCCCTGGGTTTGGTCTATCTGCCGCAACGCTGCTAAAATTAGTCGACCGAGCAATTTCCATTCGTGGGGCTGTAGCTCAGCTGGGAGAGCGCCTCGTTCGCAACGAGGAGGCCACCGGTTCGATCCCGGTCAGCTCCACCAATCTTTCAACAACTTGCAGAGCATGTGAGACCGATTTCGTGGTCCAAATGAGCCACTTATTGGACCACAATTGGACCAGAACGACCCGGGCCCGAGTTTCTCATCTGTTCTGCCACGTATTCCGTGAGCTTTGCGACCGCCTGTCTCTGGCCTTCGGGCACGAACTGCGCGTAAATCTCCATCGTGGTCGAGATGCGCGCGTGGCGCATCTGTCCCTGCACCGACTTGGGGTCGGCACCCGCCTGCACCATCCACGTCGCACATGAGGTGCGTAAACAACGCCAATCGGCATGCGCCAGGCCGAGTTTCTCGGCGGCCGGCTTGATGTAGCGTCGCAGGATGTTCGCAGCGTTCATTGGCCTTGCTTTCCACACTGACTGAAACACCAGATCATCCAGCCCAGCACTCTTTACCACCTGGTGGTGCCGCATGGCACGGCCGGCACGCACGTCAACGGTCAGAGTCTTGAGTCGGTGAATGCGCTCGATCACGTGCTCATCGACCGCGATTGTTGCAGCACTGCCCGGGGTTTTGGTGCAAGACCAATCGCCGCGGGAGTAGCGCTGCTCTATTGTGAGGGAACCTGGACCGATGCATCTCCACTTGAGCGCGGCCAACTCGCTCACACGGAGCCCGGTCCACACTGCGACGTAGATCATCGACGCGTAAGGCTCGGGCACCATCAGCAGCAGAGAGTGAAACTCGGCAGGAGAGACAAACGGCTTGGCTCTGCGTCCGCGCTTATCTTGCGGGAGCTCGAGTTTCTCCAGCGGGTTCCGGTCGAGGTATTCGTACTTCACTGCCGAACGCAAGACGCTCGACAGCGCGTCGCGCACCTTCACGATCGTTGGAAACGAGACACCGCGCAGTGCCATCCCCGAAAAGAACGCTTGCACACTGAGGCGCGTGATGTCCCGCAGCATCAAGTTCCCAAAAATAGGCTCGATATGCTTGCGGATCATCGCGGGGTAAGTGTCCTGGACGCCCTTTGCGAGAAGCGGAAGTTCGGTAAGGCTGTACGCGTTGTCCACGTATTCCATGAAGTTCACAGCGGAGCCGGTTGTGATGAGACCCCGATTTACCGCCCGCAGTTTCTCGGCGGCTATTTTAAGAACCTCGCGTTCAGGGACGGACGCGGGGGCTAGTTTGATGCGTTCACGTTTCCTTACCGGGCCCGCGGTGTTCTGCCAGACTCGCAAGTACCAGAAGCCGCCTTGCCGCTTCGGCTTTGGATCTTGAAATCTCCTCCTTGCCATGCGCTCCATTTCTTCCGCGACAGCGGATGGAGCACTGGTGTTCGCCTTGTCTGAGAGTTTAACGCGTTCGTCAACTGCAGAGTGCACGGCTTGTTTTCCGTTTCTGCCTGGTCTGCTGAGCGCCACAAGGGGAGAATGCGGCGCCCTGGTTTCTCTTAGGCCGACTGTCGTGGCACGTCGTACCACACCATTTGAACTGCCGAATCCCATTCATTTGCGACGGGTACCAGCGCGGGTGAGACGGCCGGCCACATCTCGAGAGCAATCTGATTACTCGAGAACGCAATTCGCAAGTTTCCGTGCGTATCCATCCCGATTGGCAAGATATGCGCATGGTGACGCTGATACGTGGCGTCGGTTCGAAGGGTGCGCGCCCAGCGCCCGACTAATTGAGCCTGCTCCGCGTGGGTGAAGGCCCGAAAGGATTTCGGTTGGACTGTGGTCCAGAAGCGTCGCTTGCGATCCACAAACTCCTCGAAGGCACTGGCGGCCGGTTTCCGCGGTGATGGCACGACCCCCGGCGCCGGCTTGTCTGCATTGGGTTCAGGGGCAGTGAGAATGGGCGCGACTGCTGCGGCCATGGTGATGGTCTCCTGTGGTTGGGGTTTGTCTTGCGGTACTGATGCTTTCTTGGCGCGTGCTGCATTTTCGGCCCATGCCTCAGCTTCTACCTGCGCCAGTCGCGTCTGCCACGCTTGTTCTTGCAAGTAGACGCACCACTCATGGTTCAACGCTTTGGCTTCGTCGAACCAGTCAGGCCAGGAAGGAGTATCGAGGGCTGCATCGAACGCCTGCTCGAGGGTGCACCCTTTGGCCCACGCATGGATGCGCAGCGACTCACCTAAATGCGAGAACCATTCGTAATCCTCGTCAGGGTCCGACGATGGCTCGCAGTCCCACGCGATCGCTAACTTTTCCCCGTAGGTGCTCACATCGTGCATAGAGCACTCGGGTTTGGGTTTCAGGTACCAGGGGAAAAGGTTTGGCTCTTGCTCTTGGTTGAGTTTTTTCGTTTTGCTTTGTGAGGGAGAAATGCCACTTGTTTTTAGAACGGGTGGTATGACGGGTGGTACTTGGTGGTTAGCGGTCATCTGGGTGACCGGTGGTGGACCGCTGAATGACCGGTCGTCAGATACTGAATGACCGGTGGTGAATACTGAATGACCGGTGGTGGACTGCTTGCACGTTGCTAGCGTCTCGCTAGCAGCTTCTGAATGACTGGTCGTCAGAACAGTGTAGGAGTTTACGAGTTTGCGTTCACCAACCCACTTGCTGTGGCGCGCGACATCGATGAAGCGATGGTCTTCCAACCATCGGGTCACCCGGCGCACAGTGCTCTCGCTCAAACCCGTCTCGCGCACGAGTGTCGCCTGGGATGGCCAAGCGCCCGTCCCGTCGGCGTCTGCATGAGACACGATCTGCGTTAAGAGGAACTTTCGAGTCTGGCGCCCGCGGCGATCCCCGAAGACTTCAATCGGAAGTGCGCGCACGGAAACAAACGCGGGGCTTTGCCTGGAATCACTGGT
>Ga0307478_10002387_pt1 | contig 14822 bp, 15 predicted proteins | sample atmos_gasesECM4C_2_FD_203713 | JGI IMG/M metagenome (GOLD analysis project Ga0307478, IMG submission 203713) | Hardwood forest soil microbial communities from Morgan-Monroe State Forest, Indiana, United States - atmos_gasesECM4C_05 | ecosystem: Environmental > Terrestrial > Soil > Temperate...
CCATGTCTTCGACGGTGACGATCGGAAAGCGCGGTCCCCACCTGCGCCCGTCGGGCGCGAGCGACGGCGGCCCGGTCGACCCGTAACAGCCGCCGAGCGCGTTGACGCCGACGACGCACCAGCGGTCCGTATCGAAAAGTGCACCTGGAGCGACGAGCCCGCTCCACCAATCGGCGATGCGCGACGAACCGGTGAGCGCGTGCGGTGCGAACACCACGTTTGCACCGCCGTCACGCGGCGCTCCATAGATCGTGACCCGCGCGGTGACGTTGGGCAGCGTCGTTCCGCCGCTGAGCGGAATGTCCCCGAGCACGACGTCGTGGTCGACCACTGATTCGAGCAACTAAACCGCCTCGAACGCAGCTTCGAGATCGCCGATGATATCGGCGATCGATTCGATACCGACCGACAGCCGTACCGTATCTTCGGTGATGCCGCTGAGGATGCGCTCTGCGGGCGAGAGCTGCTGGTGCGTGGTCGATGCCGGATGGATCACGAGCGACTTCGCGTCGCCGACGTTCGCGAGCAGCGAGAAGAGCTCGAGCTTGTCGATGAACGCTCTGGCGTTCGGCAATTCGAACGTGACGATCGCACCCGCGCCCGTGGGCAGATATTTGCGTGCACGTTCGTAGGCTGCATCTTCGCGCAGGCCGGGATAGCGCACGGCCGTCACTTTATCGTGTTTCTCGAGGTACTCGGCGACGGCTTGAGCATTGGAGCAATGGCGTTCCATGCGCAGGCCCAGCGTTTCCATCCCTTGGATCAGCAGGAATGCGTTGAACGGCGAGAGCGCGGCACCGATGTCGCGCAGCAGTTGCACGCGCATCTTCAAGATGTACGCCAACGCTCCGAACGACTTCACGTACTGCGCGCCGTGGTAGGACGGGTCGGGTTCGATCAGCTCGGGAAAACGGCCATTGCTCCAGTCGAACGTGCCGCCGTCGACGACGAGGCCGCCGATCGAGGTACCGTGTCCGCCGATGAATTTCGTCGCCGAATGCACGACGATGTCTGCGCCGTGTTCGAGCGGGCGCAGCAGTATCGGCGTCGGCAGCGTGTTGTCGACGATGAGCGGAACGCCCGCCGCATGCGCCGCGCCGGCAACCGCCTCGACGTCGAGCACGTCGACTTTGGGATTGCCGAGCGTCTCGGCGAAGAACGCCTTGGTGTTGGGTTTGACCGCGGCTTTCCATTGCGCGAGATCGCCTGGTTCCACGAACGTCGTCGTGATGCCGAATTTCGGCAGCGTGTGGAAGAATGCGTTGTACGTTCCGCCGTAGAGCGAACTCGAGCTGACGATATGATCGCCCGAACGGGCGATGTTGAGGATCGAATACACGACCGCGGCCTGACCGCTCGCGACGGCCAGCGCTCCGACGCCGCCTTCCAGCGCAGCAATCCGCTGCTCGAGCACGTCGGTGGTGGGGTTCATGATGCGCGTATAGATGTTGCCGAACTCTTCGAGCGCGAACAAGCGCGCGGCGTGCCCCGTATCGTCGAAGACGTACGACGTGGTTTGATAGATCGGAACGGCGCGCGCCTTCGTCGCCGGATCGACGTTTTGGCCGCCATGGAGGGCGACCGTATCGAGTCCGGGCTTGGGCTGGTCGTGGGTCGTGCTCATCGGGCTTCTCCTGGAGGCAAACTGCCGCATTCGTTCGGCACAGGGCCGAGAACCTATGGCGGCGACAAAAAGCGCCAAGTGATTCGCTATTATGTCATCGCGACGGCGATCGTCGTCATCGTCGGCAGCGTCGTTTTCGCGCACCGGCTCGCCCCGCCCAATGTGCGCATCTCGGCCCAGCCCAGCGGTACGCCGACGGTCGACACCCACGTTGCCGAGGCGCCGCCGATGGCTCGGCCCTTCAGTGCTCAGGGTCCCTGGGTGCTCTCGGCGTTGCCGGACTGTTTCGAGGAACAAGCGCGCCTCAGCGGTCCGCCGGCGGCGCTCGATGCGAAGCTCCCGCCGGCCGGGGACCGCATCGCCCCCGGGACGATACTGCACGTCGCCGGCTGCACCGTGCTCGTGCGACCGCGTGACGTCTGGGTCGACCGTGGGCCGGACCGGCTGCGCGTTCCGCCGGATGCAGCGCTGTACCGGGTCGACGGCCGCCTGGTGCTGACCGTACGCACGGGCACGGAACTCGAGATACGGCGCTACTGAGCGCAGGGCTCGCCCGCACACAGGAAAGTTTCGGGGGCGATCGACCAAGAAGGGCAGGGTATGGCAGCAGCGATCTCCGCGGTCCCAACGCGCCGGCTGGGACGGACCGACGAGAGCGTCTCGATGGTGGCGATGGGCGGGGGGCATCTCGGAACGAGTGTGCTCAGCGACGTCGAGGCGGTGCATCTCATTCATCGCGGCATCGATCAGGGCATCACGTTCCTGGACAACAGCTGGGACTATGACGACGGGCGCAGTGAAGAGCGGATGGGCGCGGCGATCGGCCGTGGCGGATACCGGCGGCGGGTTTTCCTGGCCACGAAGTTCGACGGCCGGGACCGGCAGACGGCGGCCAAACAGCTCGACGAGTCGTTACGGCGCTTGCAAACCGATCACATCGATCTGTGGCAGTTCCACGAGAATATCCGGCCCGACGACGCCGATCGCGCCTTCGCTCCGGGCGGCGCGATCGAAGCGATGATCGCGGCCCAAGAGGCGGGGAAAGTGCGCTTCCTCGGCTTCACCGGCCACAAGGATCCGGACTATCACGTGCACATGTTCGAGGTCGCGGCGAAGCATGGGTTCGTGTTCGACACGGTTCAGATGCCGCTCAACATCATGGACCCGCACTTCCGCAGTTTCGAGCGCGGGGTGATTCCGCTGGCGCAGCAAACCGACACGGGGATCATCGCGATGAAGACGTTCGGTGATCGTAGCGTTCTCGACACGCGCATCGCAACGCCGCTGCAGATGCTGCATTACAGCATGAGCCTGCCGGTTGCGAGCGTCGTGAACGGCGTCAACTCGATCTACACGCTCGACGAAGCGGTGACGGCAGCGGTGTCATTCCGCCCGCTCTCAGAAACGCAGGTTACTGCGCTGCTCGCGCGCAGCGCGGCGCAAGCAGCGAACGGCGCGCTCGAACGCTACAAGATCAGCGCCAACTTCGACGCGACCGTACACCACCCGGAATGGATGGGCGAACCAGAACCCCCCCAAACGGAGCCCCACTCCTGAACGGGGACCGTCTGAGGAAAAAGGCGGTCGTCATAGCCGTCATCCCTCGTCCCCGTCATCCGATGTATCATCTCGATGTGTCATCCCGAGCAAAGCGCCCGCAGGGCGCGTCGTCGAGGGACGGCCACCAAGCCCGATGATTACGGCTGTCCCTCGACGACGCGCCTACGGCGCTTTGCTCGGGATGACACGGACGAGGGGTAGAAAGATCGCGCGGGAGGCAAAGGTCGTGCGCGGGGCCGTCGAATTTCGCACGGTCATGGATTTACGCGCCGAAGTCGAGAATCGCCGGACGTTCGCGATCATCTCGCACCCCGACGCCGGCAAGACGACGCTCACCGAGAAGCTGTTGCTCTACGGCGGAGCGATCGTAACGGCCGGTCAAGTCGCGGCGCGCAAGCGGGCCCGCTCGGCGACCTCCGACTGGATGGAGTTGGAGCGGGAACGGGGCATCTCGATCACGTCGACCGTCCTCCAGTTCCCCTACCACGGCCGGACGATCAATCTCCTCGATACGCCGGGCCATCAAGATTTCGGCGAGGATACCTACCGGACGCTCCTGGCTGCCGACAGTGCGGTCATGCTGATCGACGCGGCCAAGGGCGTGGAGCCGCAGACCCGCAAGCTGTTTGCGATCTGCCGCGCGCGGCGCATCCCGCTCTTCACGTTCATCAACAAGATGGATCGGCCGACGCGCGACCCGCTCGAACTGCTCGACGAACTCGAGAACGTGCTGGGCATCGGTGCGTACCCGGTGAACTGGCCGCTGGGCGGCGGCGAGACGTTCCGTGGCGTGTACGACCGCGAGACGCACGAACTGCACACCTTCGAGCGCACCCAGCACGGCGCGAAGCGCGCGCCGGTATCGGTGGCCGGCGTGCACGACGAGAAGATTCGTGCGCTGGTCGATGAGGGGACGTACCGCGAATTTCTCGACGGGATCGAGTTGCTCGAAGGCGCGGGCGCTGCGTTCGATCCCGCCGCCATGCTGCGCGGTGACGTGACGCCGGTGTTCTTCGGCAGCGCGATGACGAATTTCGGCGTGGAGCTCTTCCTCGACCGGTTCGTGAGGATGGGTCCGTCGCCGAGCGCGCGGCTCGACGCGGCGGGCACGCCGATCGAACCGGCGGACGAACACTTCTCGGCGTTCATCTTCAAGATTCAAGCGAACATGGATCCGCGGCACCGCGATCGCGTCGCATTCGCGCGCATTTGTTCGGGGAAGTTCGAGCGCGACATGATGGTGCGCAACGTGCGAACCGGAAAGGACGTACGCTTGACGCGGGCGATGAAGCTCTTCGCCAACGATCGCGAATCGATCGAAGTCGCGTTTGCGGGCGACGTGGTGGGCCTCGCCAATCCGGGCACGTTCGCGATCGGCGATACGCTCGCGGATTCGAGCAACGTGCGCTTCGATCCGATTCCGGCCTTCGAGCCGGAGCATTTCGCGCTGGTGCGGAGTATCGACACCGCGAGCTACAAGTCGTTTCAGAAGGGAATCGCTCAATTGCGTGAAGAGGGCGCGATTCAGGTACTCTATCCGTTCGGTCAGACGCGCATCGAGCCGATTCTTGCGGCGGTCGGCGCGCTGCAGTTCGAAGTTGTGAAATATCGCCTCGAATCGGAGTACAACGTGAAGACGCAGATGACGAACTTGCCGTTCACGCTCGCGCGCAACGTCGCCGGCGATGCCGATGCCGTCGCGTCGGCGCAGTTGCCGTCGAATGCGAAGCTCGTCGAGGACTGGGACGGCGCACCGCTGGGCCTTTTCGAGAGCGAGTGGAGCATGCGGCTCGCGGCCGAGTGGAATCCGCGCCTGACGTTCGAGCCCTTCGGCGTTCGCGGCCTCGCCGCCGTGGTGTCCTCATGAGCACACCCGCAATCGCCGGTTCCAAAGGCGTTCGGGGCCCGGCCGGCAAGACCACCCGCTGGCTCTTGATCGCGGTCGTGCTGATCATCGCATTCGGGCTCCTGCGCGGCCTCTTCGCGCATCACGAGACGACCTACGAGCGGATCGCGCGCGAGATGACGGTCGACTTGCAAAACAACGATCTGGCCGGGGTGCAGCGTTTCCAGAACGCCGAAACAGCCACGCTCGTGACGCACGCGGTCGTGGGCCGCGATGCCGACGCGTTCGGGCCGCTCGGCAAGCTGCAACGCGTGCTCGAAACGCCGGGAACGCCGGAAGAAACGGCACGCCGCGTTCATGAGTTCGACGCGACGTTCGATAAGGGTGTCGTTCACGAGACGATCCGCTTCGACCCCGACAACAAGGTCGTCGGCTTCAAGTACGATCTGCCACAGTCGAAGTAGATGCCGGCGTTCGCAGTAACGTTCGACGACGTCGCGCGGGCTGCCGAGCGCCTGCGCGGGATCGCCCATCGTACGCCCGTGATCACCTCGGTCACGCTCGACGAGCGCACCGGCGCGCAGGTGTTCCTCAAAGCCGAGAACTTGCAGCGCATGGGTGCGTTCAAGTTTCGCGGCGCCTACAATCGGCTCGTGCAGCTCGATCCGGCGGCGCGGGCGGGCGGGGTGGTGGCGTTCTCGAGCGGCAATCACGCGCAAGGCGTGGCGCTGGCGGCACAATTGCTCGGCATCCCCGCGGTGATCGTGATGCCTAACGATGCTCCGGTTGCCAAGCTCGCGGCCACCCGTGGTTACGGCGCGGAAGTGGTGCTGTACGACCGCCTCACGATGAACCGCGCGGAAATCGCGCAGGCACTTGCGGCCGAGCGCAGCGCGACCGTGGTTCCCCCGTTCGACGACCCCGCGATCATCGCCGGGCAAGGCACGGCCGCGCTCGAGCTGATCGAGGACGCCGGTCCGCTCGACGTGCTGCTGGTGTGCACCGGCGGCGGCGGGCTCCTTTCCGGCTGCGCGCTCGCCGCAACGGTGCGCTCGCCGGGGATTGCCGTGTATGGCGTTGAGCCGGCAACGGGCGACGATTGGGTGCAGTCGCTCGCGCGGAACGAACGGGTGACGATCCCCGTCCCCGAGACGATCGCCGACGGCATGCAAACCCAGTCGCCGGGCGTGCTGACGTTCCCGATCGTGCAGGCACTCTGCGCCGGCGTCGTCACGGTCAGCGACGACGAGCTGCGCGACGCGATGCGCTTCGCCTTCGAACGGCTCAAGCTCGTGATCGAGCCGAGCGGCGCCGCGGGGCTTGCCGCCGCGCTCACCGGCCGCGTCGACGTGCGCGGAAAACGCGTCGGCGTAACGCTCAGCGGCGGCAACGTCGATGCCGCCACGTTTGCGCGCTTGATCGCATGATCGCTGCGCTGTGTGAGCGCTTCGGGCGCGACGGATTCGCCGACGTGACGGGGCTGATCGCGCCGGAGGTGCGCGCTCGCATCGGCGCCGAGGTCACGGCGGCGCTCGATGCGCATTCCGTGCGGCGCGACGTGCGCATCGCCGTGACGGGCGGCTCGCCGCGCCGCTATCGCCTCGTCGGTCGCGACACGCTCGCGTCGGCGTGCCCGCACGCGGCGGAGTTGTACCGTTCGCCGGACGTGCTCAGCCTCGTCGGCGCGATCGCCGGTCAACCGGTCGTTCCGGTGCCGTACGTTGCCGAAGAACTGATCGCCACGCGGCTGGAACGGGCCGGTGATACGCACGGCTGGCATTGGGACGACTACGCGTTCGCGCTCGTGTGGGTGCTCTGCGCACCCGCCGCGCGCGATGGCGGCACGCTCGAATACATCACCGGCGTGCCCTGGTGCAAGAGCGCGCCGAACGTCGAGGCGATTCTGGCCGAGCGTGAACCCGTCCGCGCGCACATCGCGTCCGGTACGCTCTACCTGTTGCGCACCGATACGACGCTGCACCGCGTCACGCCGCTAGACCGTGATGGCCGCCGCGACGCGCTCTGCTTCAGCTATGCCGCTACCGCCGACATCCACCGCACCATCACCCACGAATCCCTAGAAACGATCCTCACCGGAACCTAACCGGACCCCCCGTGTCATCCCGAGCAAAGCGCCGCAGGCGCGTCGTCGAGGGACCGCACTCAGCGACGATTGCGGCGGCCCTTCGACGACGCGCCCTGCGGGCGCTTTGCTCGGGGTGACAAATGCCACAAGCTCTAGGCTGACAATCAGCAGGTTACTTCGCAGCGGGCTGCTTCGCAGTGGGTTGCTTCGCTGCTGCGGGTTACTTCGCTTTGGGGATGTTTCCGCACGCGTAGTAGGTGGGGACGTCCGTCGTTGAGTGGTGGATGTTGATCGCGTAGCCGCCGGTCATCAGGTCGGCGAGGTGGATGTTCTTGAGCGTGGTGGTCGAGGTGCCGTTTTGCAGCGTCGTCAGGGGATAGGTTGGTTTGGGATCGAGCGTGTCGCAGCTGCCTTTGTGGATGTGTATCGGCTGCGCCGTGTCCGGCGCGAACTGCGTGGTGACCACCACGACCACGTTGTCGCCGTCTTGGGTCATGACGGCGTTACCGATTTCGCCCGAACTGTTCTGCGGGTGGAGCGTGAGTTTCACCGGGCCGAGTGCGAGGGCGAACGTCGAGGTCGCGAGGATGAATGCAGCCGTTGCCGCCGCGATGCGAAGAGACATAGAGACACCTCCAGAACGAGTGAAAGAAGGCCTTCGGAAACGGCCGACCGTGTCATCCCGAGCAAAGCGCCGTCAGGCGCGTCGTCGAGGGACCGCACTCAGCGACGATCGTGGCTGTCCCTCGACGACGCGCCTGACGGCGCTTTGCTCGGGATGACATGGGGGGCGCTTTAGCCGCCAGGTCTGAGGGTTTCGGAACGGTCGGCGATGGCCGCGTGGGCGGCGCGGCGCCCTGGGAAACCGCTGACGCAACCACCGGGATGCGTACCCGAGCCGCAGAGGTAGAGCCCGTCGATGCCGGTCCGCACGCCGAAACGCCGGTCGTAGATCTGGCCGGGCAGCAATTCGCCGTGGAAGATGTGGCCGCCGGCGAGGCCGAGCGTCGCTTCGAGGTCGGGCGGCGCCAGCACCTGACGGTGTTCGATGGCAGCCGGCAGGTTCGGTGCGTAAGCGGCGAGCTGCGCGACGATGCGATCCGCAATCGCGTCGCGGTCGCCGGCTTCCCATGGGCGGTCGGTGCGATCGTAGGGGAAATACTGCGCGAAGATCGAGAGGATGTGTTTTCCGGGCGGCGCGAGTGACGGATCGGTCGGCGTTTGCATGAAGCACTCGAGCATCGGTTCGTGCGACGTACCGAGTTCGCGCGTATCGTCGTACGCTTGCTGCAAGAACGCGATCGAGGGCGCGACGTGAATCGTGGCCCGGTGATGCGGCTGTTCGTTCGTGCCCGGACGCGCGCAAAAATCCGGTAGTTCGCCGAGACCCAAGTTGATCTTCAGCGAGACGCCGTTGGAGGGCCAGGCCGCCGCGCGAGCGTGCAACTCGGGCGGCACGTCGCCGCGCTCGAGCAACTGCAAGAAGAGCGTTTTGGGATCGGCATTGACGAGGATCGTTGCGGCCTCGACCGTCGTGCCGCCACGCAATTCGATGCGCCTCGCGCGGCCGTCGCGCAACGTGATGCGTTCGACGGTGCTGCCCGTGAGCAGCACGGCGCCGGCCGCGCGGGCCGCGGATGCGGCGGCGGCCGAAACGGCGCCCGTGCCGCCGCGTACGAAGCCCCATGCGCCCTGCACGCCGAGCGCACGGCCCGCGTAATGGTGCGCCAGCACGTAGGCGGTGCCGGGATCGCGCGGCCCGGCGCCGGTTCCGATCAGCCCGTCGGTCGCGAGCGTGGCTTGGAGCACCGGCGTGCGCACGTAGCGCTCGACGAGATCCGCGACCGAACCCTCGAGCGTCGCGCGCGTTGCGGCGTCGAAGCGCGCCCACGCGGGCGTTTCATCGGCAAACGACTCGAACAGCGACGTTCCCAAGCGCAGTGCTGCCGTCTCGAAGGCCGCGAAGCCGGCGACGTCGCGTTCGTCGAACGCCGCAATTTCGCGAGCATTCGCGGCGTCGTTTGAACCGAGCAAGAGCGATCGCCCGTCGCCGAGCGGCGTGAACGATGCCGGTTCCTTGCGATAAGCGTGGTAGCCGTGCGCGGCGAGGTCGAGGTCGGCGATGACCTGTGGATCGAGCAGGCTGCAAACGTACGATGCGAGCGAGACCTGGTAGCCGGGCCACACGGGCTCCGTGACCGCCGCGCCGCCGAGCACCTCGCGCCGTTCGAGCACGATCGTGCGCAAACCGGCGCGCGCGCAATATGCGGCGGCGATCAGCCCGTTGTGACCGCCCCCGACGATCGCAACATCGGTCTTCAGCGTTTCTTGGCTCTCCGCTTTGGTTTGAACGGATCGCCGACCACGTACTTCCCGCGTTTGGCCAGGTCTTCGTCGACATCGTCGCAGCCGATCGGCGTGAACGCGCCGCAGTCGTGCGGACGCGCCTCGTAGATGCCGCAGTAAAAGTGCCCCGACCTGTTGCCCTTGAGAAAGACGCACTTGGAGACGATGTCGTCGTCGACTTTCTTCAGCCAGCCGACGTTGTAGCCGTCGGCAGACTCGCGCTCGTTCACGTATTCCTTCATCACTTCTTCGTACGTCCAGCCGAAGTGATCGGCAATGCGCTGCACGTCGGCTTTGTTGACGAAGGGCTCGTAGCCGCCGCAGCATTCCGCGCATCCCGGCGGGCACGCAACGTTGTTCGGCAGATCGTAAAGGTGCTTGCGCGCAAGATCGATCACGCCGCGCACGGCCAGCACCATCTCCGGATCGTCGTTGTACTTGTACACCCATTCACGATGCGTGATCGTGTTGGCATTGTAATACCGCTCGATCTGTTCGTTGTATTTGATCGTGATGTGTTCTTCATCGATCTCGATATTTTGAACCATGTTCATCGGTTCGAGATCGAGTTGATTGATGGAGGTCGGTTGCCCGGTGTCGCGCGTGAATTTTTTGAGATTGCGCAGTTCACGGTGGGCGATCAGATCGATCGTCTCTTGCATGAATGCTCCTTTCGCGGGTTACGGCGGATCGACCCGGCCCCGACGCGAAAGGCCTGCCGCATGGGGCAAGCAATCGGCGTAGACCTGGGTGGATCGCACGTGATGGCGACCGTTGTCGATGAATCCGGCGAGACCAAAGTCAAGCACGAGCGCGATATCGTCGATCACTCGCCCGCGGCGGTGTTCGCGAGCGTCGAGAAAGTCGTGGCCGAAGCGCTCGCCGACACCAAGGAAAAGCAGGTCGTGGGCATCGGCATCGGAGCGCCGGGCAACATCGACCTCGAAACCGGCACGATCCGCTACTCACCGAACTTCGGCTGGAAAGACGTCGCGCTCGGCGATCACATCCGGGGTGCGTTCAAGTTTCCGGTGTTCGTCGGCAACGATGCGCGCTGCGCGACGCTCGGCGAGCATACCTTCGGCGCCGGCAAAGGCGTGCCGGACTTCGTCCTGCTCACGCTGGGCACGGGGATCGGCGGCGGGATCGTTTCGGCCGGGAAGCTCCTCGTCGGCGGCCGCGCCAGCGCCGGTGAGGTCGGTCACCACCAGATTCGGCCGCGCGACGGCTTCGTGTGCGGCTGCGGGAAGATCGGTTGCTTCGAAGCGCAGTGCTCGGGCACGGGCTTGATCCGCCACGCGCTGGCGCTCCAGCCGTCGTTTCCGCGCAGCGCGTTGCTCGACGTGCCCAGGGAGAAACTCGGCTCCAAGGCGATCCGCCGCGCGGCGCAAGCCGGCGACGGTCACGCCCTGGCGGCTTGGAACAACTGGATCGACGATTTGGGCTACGGCCTCGCCAACATCGTAGCGTTTGTGAATCCAACGATGATCGCGCTCGGCGGCGGCGTGGCCAGTGCCGGCGCGTTCATCACCGATAAGGTGGGACCGCTGGTCGAAGCGCGTTCGACGATGGTGCCGCCCGGCTCGACCGCGATCGTCGCCGCCATGCTCGGCAACGATGCCGGCGCGATCGGCGCCGCCACTATGGCGTTGCGGGGCGGCCTCACGGCCTGAGGTCAGACGGCGGCGGCGGAAACCGGGACGCGCGGCGTCGGTTTGCGGCCGTCCTGCGCGACCTGTGCGATCAGCTCGGCGATGCGGCGCGACGAACCGCGCGGTGCGACGCCGGTCAATTGCGCGCGCATCGTGGCCAGGCGTTCGCTGTTCTCGACGATGCGTTTCACGGATTGGACGACCTCGGCCGTCGTCAGCGCGACGACGCCGATGCCGTTGGTGCGCACCCAATCGAGGTTGCCGCGTTCTTGGCCCGGCACGTAGTCGTACACCACGACCGGCACTTCGGCGACGCTGGCCTCGGCGAGCGTCCCGGGTCCAGCTTTGGTGACCAGCAGATCGGCGGCGCGCATCAGTTCCGGAACGTCGTTGCGGAAGCCGAAGACGGTCATCGAGGTGGGCAGCGTGGGCGCGAGTTCTTCGAGCTTCGCCTTGAGCGCCGCGTTGCGTCCGGTGACGACGACGAGATGAAACGGGAGGTTCGTCTTCGCAAGTGCGAGCGTGGTCGGCAGCAGTTTTCCGCCGCCTTCGCCGCCGGCCATCAGCAACGCGATCGTCTGCTCTTGCGGCAAGCCGAGTTTGCTGCGGATCTCGCCCTTGGTGGCCGACACGTCCTCGAACTTCGGATGGATCGGATGACCGATCAGGCGCAGCCGGCTCGGCGGGACGCCACGTTCGATGGCGCGGTTGTAGACCTCGCGTGCCGGGACGATGGTCAGATCGGCCTCGGGTAAGAGCCAGCCTTCGTGCACGCGTCCGAGATCGGTGATCACGGTGACGATCGGCACGTGGTCCATGCCGGCGTCGGCACGGGCGCGCAGCGCCGCATGGTTGAGGAGCGGGTGGACCGAGACGATCACGTCGGGGTTGTACTGCGTGAAGACGTCTTTGAGCCGTTCGCGATAGAGCGGTTCGCAGAAGCGCACGATCGTGCGATAGCGGCGCCGTCCGTTGGTCGCGTGATAGAGCGCGCCGTAGATCGGCGGGGCAAAGCGGAGGGCCGCGCTGTAGGCCGGCCCCAGTTTCGAGAGCGGGAACGTACAGTGGGCCGCGATGTCGTCGATGCGCCACTCGAGCCGCGTCCCCTTATCGATCTCATCCAGCGCGGCCCCGATGGCCATCGCTCCGGCGCGGTGCCCGCCGCCGGTATCGGAGATGAGGAAGAGGACGCGTTTGGTCATCCGGTAGGTGACTTTCGTTGCTTCAAGGCGCGCAGGGCAGCGGCACTCTGGCGATTGCGGGTACGCATCACACGCAGTGCCACGGCGCGACGGCGCCGAGGCGAGATCGCGCGCAGCCACGCGATCGAAGAGCGAGCCGGCACGTCGTAGAAACGGAAGATATCGCCGAACTCGATCTCAGGATTTACGTGGTGGCCGTTATGGTCCTCCGGCAGCACGAGGCCGGTCACCCGGGCAACGCGGACGAGCCACGCCGGGCTTTTCCAGCCCAGCTCCGACGTATGTCGCCACCAAACGTGCAGTTGTCCGAGCACGAGCCCGACGGCCGCGCCGGCCACCGAGAGCTGCATACACAGAATAGCGATCGCTATATAGGGAAGCGCTCCGAGGAGGCCGTCGAGCAGCACTTCGGGGCTACGCGAAAGAACCGCGTGATCCCAGTACGAGCGCTTGCGATCGTGATGCGTCCGCAGGTGCAATTTGCCCCACACATGCTGTGGAACGTGATAAAAGAAGGTGGAAGCGAAATCTCCAACCACGAGGACGATGAGCGTCGCCACAATTCCTGAGATCAGTGGCGAGCCCAGCACGATCGAATTCACGCGTATCCTTCGTTTGACGTACGGCCGTTAACCGGAGCGTTGGGTTTGCGTGCACGAAAACCTCTCCGGGCGACCTTACTGGCGGCCTCCGTGGTGTTCAACCCCGGTATGGTCCGGATCGACATGCTGCGCGACGCCGCGTTGTCGTGGCATATACCCGTGCCGGCGCCGCTCACGCGCGGAGCCCGGCTGTACATGGATGCCCCGCTCCGGAGCGGCCAGCTGAGCGCCACCGTGCGGAGCATCATGCGCACGAACCCGCGGCTCTCGGCGTTCGACGCCCTGCTCCTCGCCGACCGGACCTTGCGCGCCGCGGCCGCGAACGGCATCGACCCCGGCTTTCTGGCAGCCACGCTCCTCCAGGAGTCGGCGTACGATCCGGACGCGCTCTCGTGGGCCGGTGCCGCCGGTATCGGCCAGTTCATGGTCGGTACGGCCGATGGCTACGGCATCGACCCGTTCGACCCCGAGCCTGCCATCGACGCCACGGCTCGGCTGCTGGGTGCCTACGTCGCGCGCTATCGTGCCCAGGGCGCGGCCGACCCGTTTGGGCTGGCGCTGGCGGCCTACAACGCGGGACCGGGGGCGGTCGAGCGCTACGGCGGGGTCCCGCCCTATGCTGAGACGATCGAATATATCAGCGATATCCGCGAGCGCTGGTCCCGGATCGTGCGCGATCGCTGAGGGGCGGGTTTGAAGGGTCGCCCGGGGCGGGTACGGCCCCCCAGGCGATGCTTGAAAACATTCCTCGCAACCGGGGGGTTCGGTACGGCAGTATGAGTCCCACGAATCCCGTTGCCGGCGCGGGGAGATTTGCACTCCACCGCGATCCGCATCCGGCCCGGGTGGCAACGTTTGCGGAAGACGTGGGGCGCGGTTTGGGCATGCGGCCATACACGCTGATGCCCAAGTATTTTTATGACGACTTGGGCTCGGCGCTCTTCGAGGCGATCACGCATCTGCCCGAGTACTACCTCACGCGCGTCGAGCGCGATCTGCTCGCGACCTACAGTACGCAAATCGTCGCGGCGTTCGGCGAACCGCTGGAGCTCGTCGAGCTCGGCAGCGGCAGCGCGACGAAGACGCGACTGCTCATCGATGCGATTCTCGAACGCCAGGATACCCTGATGTTCCACCCGATCGACATCTCGCCCGACGCGCTGATCGAATCGTCGCACGCGCTCGTGGCTGCGCTCGATTCGTTGCACGTGCGCGCCTATGCCGGCGATTATTTCACGCTGTTGCGCGCGAAGCGGATCGAGACGCGCGAGCGCGTGCTCGCGCTCTATCTCGGATCGAATATCGGCAACTTCGAACCGGTACAGGCGCGCGAACTCTTCGGATTGCTGAGCGAAATGCTCGAGCCGGGCGACGGACTGCTCCTCGGCTACGATCTGAAAAAAGAAGCGTCGATCTTGGAGTTGGCCTACAACGATCCGACCGGTGTGACGGCAGCCTTCAACAAGAACTTGCTAGCGCGCATCAATCGCGAACTCGGCGGCGATTTCAACCTCGATGATTTCACGTTTTTCGCGCGTTACGACGACCGCGACGGCGTCGTGCGTTCGTTCCTGCGCGCGGAACGGGCGCTCGCCGTGCATATTCCCGGGGCCGGGATCGAGGCGGCGTTTGACGCCGGCGAGACGATCCACATGGAGTCCTCGTACAAGTTCCAGCGTGAGGAGATGATCGCGCTCGTGATGCCCTTCGGCTTCGCGGAACACCGGACGTTCAGCGACGCCGCCGGCCGCTACGCCCTCTCCCTCCTGATCCGCTCCTAACGTTTCTGTGTCATCCCGAGCAAAGCGCCCGTAGGGCGCGTCGTCGAGGGACAGCCACAACCGTACCGGTCAAGCGCGGGCCGTCCACCGTTCCGCCGCGCGCAAAACGCCGTCGGTAACCAG
>Ga0307478_10002388_pt1 | contig 14821 bp, 12 predicted proteins | sample atmos_gasesECM4C_2_FD_203713 | JGI IMG/M metagenome (GOLD analysis project Ga0307478, IMG submission 203713) | Hardwood forest soil microbial communities from Morgan-Monroe State Forest, Indiana, United States - atmos_gasesECM4C_05 | ecosystem: Environmental > Terrestrial > Soil > Temperate...
TAAGAAGGCTCTCTTCGTGAATCCCGCTTATGAGACGATCACAGGCCGTTCTTGCGAGTCATTGCACGAGAACCCCACCTCTTACGAAGAACTGATTCACGTTGAGGACCGGGTTCATGTGCTCTCGAAACTCGACGAAGCTACGCGAACGGGGCACTTCAACGAGAGGTTCCGGATCGTCTGTGCCCAGGGCGAAGTCCGCTGGGTGTGGGTCCGCGGCTTTCCCGTTCGGGATGCCGAGGGAAAGATTCGCCGGCTCGTGGGTACGGCGCTCGAAATTACGGCACAGAAACAAGCGGAGGAGGAAGCCGAGGCGTTGCGCAAGGCCACGCTTTCGCTCACTCAAGACCTGCGGATGGATTTCATCATGGAAACCCTGCTGAGATCTCTCGCAGAGTTAGTCCCATATACGTGCGCTAGGGTGCTGGTGCCCGAAAGCGGTCCGCATATGCTCGCCCTTGGAGAAAGGACCTGCCCTGAACCGCCGAAAAAGCCGGGGCCACGCGCTCCGCTGACGTTTGTCGCGGAGGAGTCGACGTTCTTCCATCGCATTCTGACGGAGCAGAAGAGCGTCTTGATAGGCGACACAAATACAGAGGAAAAATGGCACACGTTCAAGGGGCACAAGCAATTGCGCTCCTGGCTCTCCGCGCCGCTCGTCGCATCGGGAGAGTATCTCGGGTGCCTTTCGGTCGGCCACACCCAGCCCAATCTTTATACGCAAGATCATCTCCGCCGTGCCGAACTGCTCGCTATCCCTGCGGCGGCCGCGATTCAAAACGCGAGGTTGTACGAAACCGCATGCATCTACGGTGAGAATCTTGAATCACGGCTTGCCCAACTCAAACGGACAGAATCGGCACTGGCGCGGTCCGAAGACAGCCGTAGATCGTTCGAGGAGAAGTTTGAGAGGGTATTTGAGTCGTGTCCTCTTCCTTTTTCCATTACTACCTTGAAGGAAGGGCGCTTCCTCGACGTCAATGCCGCCTTCGAGCACAGGTATGGCTACTCCCGCAATGAGGTCCTGCGGCGCACAGTACACGAACTGAGAATCTGGGAAGACCCCGCCGATCGGGGACTCATGCTTGCCCGGCTTAATCAGGGCGCACCGATCCGAAATATGATGACTCGACTTCGCACAAAATCCGGACAGATCAAGCTGACGGCATACTCGGCTAATAAGATTCAGTTCGAGGGCGAAACTTGCATCCTCGCGATTTCCGAAGACGTACATCAGGACGATTCTCGGAAGAGCAACTGAAATCGGTTGCGAGCACTCGCCGGCAACAACAGAAATTGGAAATCGGCCTGGGACGCCGCTACCTGTACGGGTTTTCGGGCACCCAAACTCTCTCCGACCTTATCGCACGGCTGGGTAAATTCTCTGTTTTGAGCGCCTGCCCGAAATTCCAACCACTCGCCAGAAAACTCATCCTTCTACCCCAAGACGGCGCCAATCTGCCCTTAATCTCTGGCCGTTTCGATGTGGGGTTTCTGTATGTTGGGCGCGGTCGAGCAGGTTCGGAATCCAGCTGCAATCAATCCCCGTCTTCTGCCAGCCATTGACCAGTTGCTGATCGCCGGTATCAAGCTCGGGCCGAACAAGAAGCACGAAGCGATCAACAAAATTCTCAAGTTAGTTCCGGAATGGAAACGCGGCGATTGTTGGCGTCGCATTCGGCAATTGCGCAGAACACCCGCTCTCGCCCGCGAGGCTTCGCAAGAATTGAAAAAGGCTGAGGAGAATGGCCTATCACATCGCAGCCCTTCGCGTCCGTGGCTTCCGGAGGATGATGCGAAGCTGCTGGATTTGGCCGGATACGAACCGGTCGATGAGATCGCTGAGCGCCTTAGTCGGTCCGAACGTGCTGTTCGTTTCCGACTCGGGGCACTTGGGATGAGCGCAAGAGTCACCGATGGCTGGTCCCAGCGTGCCTTGCGGAAACTGCTGCGTATGAGCCGCACACGACTGCGACAGCTTGTCGCGAGCGGCCTACTGCGAGTTCGCGATCCTCGTATCACGCGAGCTTCACTGGCCGCTTGCTGTGCGAAACGTGGCTGTGTGGATTCTTCATCAACATCCTCCAGTTCACGTACGCCGAGTTTGTCTGGGGGGCCGTGTTCATGGAAACGAGCGGCTAAACTTTTGCATCTGGAAGTTGCGGATGTGCAGGAGCTCGTTTCAGCCGGGCAGTTGAAAGTGGTAGACACGTTCGTCACAGACAGGGCATTTGAAGAATTCTGCAGAAAGCATGGGAACGCAATCAACATGGCCCTCATCGACCCATCGACGCGAAAATGGTTGGTCAGTGAGTATGGCGTTCAAGGTCCGAGCGAGGAGCAGAAATTGCCTCGCGCCCAGAAGCACGCGCTCATCATCAGAGTATGCAAGTGCGGAAGGAAGATCGCCGGCAATGTGTACTTTCGACACGTGAGACACTGCCGGGAACTTGATGAGAAGTCGCCCGCAATAAGTCGAGTACTTTCTCCTAACGTCGTCGATTCGCGTCCCAGGTCACTGCGCCAGCTGGGAGACTGAGTTCGGAATTCAGTTGTTGCACGACTGGTCTCGACGAATCATTGCACCCCTTGGAAGAAGACCTCATCAAAGGTCCTGACATATTCGCCACTGGCATCAATCAGGCTGGCAACCGGCTTGCCCTCGAAAATCGTTAGCACAATCGTGTAAGACCCTTTTGGAAGGTTCAAGTCCGTTTCCGAAATTCCGTCTGTCTCCAGCCGTCCGACCACCGTCCCTTGCTCAGCCAGTTCGGCCAGGCTCTTTTTGGGCGGTTGGTGATCGGACGGCCTCGGGCGTGGGGGACGTGGAGGAATGGGAACGGGACGAGGCGGCGTGTGATCGTGCGGGGGCGGCGCAGGTGGGCGGGGCGGCGTCGGTGCCTGGCCGACAGCCATGGACTTCGCATCCGTACCGAACGCGGCTGAGGCGGGATATGTGTCGCCGTGATCCGATACGATGGGCTCGATCGAGTAGTACTGTTTGTCGTTCACCCAAATCACCACGGCACTCTTCGCACTAAACTTTATCTTTCCTTCCGTCACTAGTTTTGCAATCGCTTTCGGATCAACGCCCTGGCCGAACAGCCATGCGGAACTGATTGCGAGCAACGTCGATACCAGAAGACTTTTTGCGATCGTCCGTTTCATTTGATCTCCTTAATCAGTCTTGCACGCTCGTGAACGTCTTCACTGTGCCGGCTTACAGTTCACTGGGTCCGGGGCTGCGCCAGGGAAAGAGACCAGACAAAATCGAGCTGAAGGTACTTTTGGGTTTGACCGGAGCTAGCGGTTTGAAAATACCAGGCTGGATCGGGCGTTCCGTTGTAGCTCTGCCGGCCGGGCAAGAATATGCCGAGGCGATCTCCGGTGGCATCGATGCCAGCCCGCGCGTGACAGGTCATGCAGGAGGACGTTTGGACGAAACCACGCTCGATAATTGAGTTACCCAAAAGCGTAGGCCGCCCGGTGGAATCGGTGAAGTTTGTTTGCGCCCCGTCCAGCCGATAGTATTGCCACTCCGAACCCATCCCCGCCTGTTTGAAGAGTTGCTTCAGCTCACCCGAGACATCGCCGCTACTCGTCAGGCCGAACGAATCACTACACTTCAGCGCCTTGCACCGATCCGGGTTATCCACCTGCTCAAACGTGGCCCAAAACCAGTTCGGGATGTCTTTCGTCATAATGTGGAGCGCATACAGACCATAAAGCTTTCCGTCGCTTCCAGTTTGCCAGTGATACTTGGCCTTCTCACTTTCGTTGATGGCCTTCCAATGTGCCTTGACCTCGATCGAATCGATGGGAAAACTGATCGCTGTCCCTTTATTGAAGGCTGCGACCTGACCTTGCAGGTACCAGAGATTGTTCATGACAATGAAGTCAAATGTGGATTTGTTCATCCGCACTTCTTCCTCGGCCGGATTGGGAGGTATGAACTGAGGTTGGATCGCGTGCGCGACTCCCATCTCTTTCATCAGCATCTCGATCTGATTGGAGTGTTCGAGCAGTCGTTGCTGAATCAGCAATTGCTGCTGAACCGAAGGTTTAAACACCTTTGGCTGGTGCGCATTTTGCGGGAAGACCGGAGCGGTGTTCGGATCTTTGTAAACATCATCCTGATTCGCCCAGGTTTCCCAGAATGCATCATTGCTGCCGTTGCCAGCCGGGCGATTTACGTTCGCAAACAACTCCCAGGCGAACTTGTCGCTCGCGTTCATCGCAGGATTGCGGTCCTGTGCCAGAGCGGAATGGACCGAAAATAAGACAGCCGCGAACACTAGAAAGCGCAAAGTGGCATTGCTCATATGCTCTCCTCAAAGTTCATTGAAAACGAATGACCGCAAATCCCTGCTTTAGGGCTGAAACCCGTCGCTCATCCACTGGGCGTAGAGGGCCAGTTGCGCCGGACTCCAGTAGGGTCCGCCGGGTGGCATTCTGGGCGGTGTGCCGGTTAGATACGCCAGAACCTGCGTGGCGTTTTGATGGTCGCCCGTGGGGTCGGACATGTAACCGTAATCATCCAACAGTACCTGTTGTACCCTCATATGCTGAACGTCGATGGGTCGAAACAAAGGTTTGATATCCGCCGCGAATGATACTGCCATTGCATCCTCCTTCTATCCCCGAATCCGATGAGCAAACCCACAAGGCCCAAAGAGAAAATCAGGTCATTGCGAGGTCCTCCACGAGGCTGTCAGGGTTTGCCGTTGAATAGCGCTACTCCATAGCATTGCCGTCCAAAACGCGGCGATCCGCACCGCCTTGCGCGGCGCCCGCCAGCACCATCGCGACGGTGTGGGGCTCTCCAGTTGTTCAGCCCAGAGCCACAGCGTGACAACGGCCATTACGACGACGTGGCCGCGAGAGACCAGCAAAGGCAGCAGCATAAGCGTCCAGCAGGAACCGCAGCACCAGAACCCGTGCAGCAAGCCGAATCGCACCGCAGTCGCGTCGGCGGTCCATCCGAAGGCCGTGAGATCCGCGTGAACGTGGACGCGATTCAGGCAGCGTTGTTTCGCAGGTGAAAACTGCCAGAGAAGAGCGAAAACAATTCCGCACGGGAGGAAAAGCCGTGAATCGGGAGCGCTCCTCCGGAATTGCTGTGCCAACATCGTCAGAACCAGTCCAGCCGCGGTCCAGACGCCGGCATAGCTGGCTCCAAAAAGCAGGATGGCGCGCACACGCCGCCGCGCCAAGCTTCGGTCGCTGATATGTCGCATCGGCACGATCAGCAGCGGCGCCATCATGGCAATCAGCATCACGGCCCACCCGGCAGAGAACGAAGCGTATGTTTTCAGAAAGGACAACATGCCCGGCGTCGCTCCCGAGAACCCTGCACCCCATAATTCGGACGAGCAGTGGCTCACCGGTATGACGCGCATGGGCGTGAGTGCGAGCAGAAGCCACGCCCCCGCGCTCATAAGAACCATGGGTAGCGTGATCTGCAATCGCACCTGTGATGCGCGTGTCATCGAGGAGCTTTCTCAGCGACCCTCGCGGTAGATTCTCACGCGCCCGATGGTGATTTTGGCATCCTCCGGAACAGGGTTGAGCGGCACGATCCGCACTTGAAGTGAATCGACATCCAGTACATTGTTGAGGTGTAGTTCGTCGACAATCTTGGTGATGTCCAAAACGAAAGTGAGACCTTGACCCGCATGTTCCTGGTCCGTGAGGCTTGCTTTTCGTAAGCCGAACAGCGCAATATTTCCCGCCCGAACTTCCTGGCCGCCAGGTTCTTTTACATACACGCCGAGCACGGGAGCGCCAGCTTTCCCGCGGATGTTTTCCAGGTTGAGGAAAACCCGGTCGGGCTCTGGAGAAATCCCTGCAACCGCGGCCGAGAGACTGGCCGCGACCTTTTGACGCACATCTTTATCGAGTTGCACCGAGGTCAGAGCCTCGCTACCTGCGAGTGGCACCGGACCCTGATTCTCACCGACCAGTTCTACATTCTGTCCACTCGTCACCGCAGTAACTCCTTCCGCCGCCTCCACAGTTGCGGCGCCCGCTCCCAAACGGAGCAATCGGGCGTCCAATGCCTCCGCAACCACGCTTGGCGATAAGTCATCGTAGGTGTAGTCGAGCTTTCCGAGGTCGCTCATGTCACCTGGAGTGTAGTCCCAGGGAACTCCAGCCGGCATCGGCATCGAAAACTTGCGCTCGCCGATGCTCGCCGGACCTTTGGTCCACTTTGGATCAACGGGATCGACATCGCTGGGAGGGTTTTGCCGCCATATCTCCCAAAGCCGGTCAATGTTGGCGTGGTGTAACCAAAAAATAGGATCGAGCCCGGCTGTGTCCGGATCGGACATCAATCCCAACTTGTTCTGGCCACCCACCAGTCCATGTACCGCATTATGAGGTTGATTTTCGACGCCCCCAAAACGATTTTGAGCTCCGGGATGCATGAAGCCGGTATTCGGGCCGCCGAAACCCACATGCCCTCCGCTTGCGGTTCCGGTGAAATCGGAATCGCCCATCGCATCGAGATCGACGCTGTCTAAAGGCACAAAGACATTGCCATCATCTCCCGGCCCGTAGCGTTGCTTCACAAATAAAGGATTGTCTCCGGTGCCATCAGTCCAGTCGGGCGATGCAAATGCGGGTGGCAATTTGTTCTCGTTGGCCTTGAAGTAGTTCCAGTAGGGCAAGGTCCAGTCCTTGGGTCCGCCGGGAAGATTCGCAATTTCCGCTCGCACGACGGCTTCAAATGCGAGTAGATAGCCGCGGTGCCACGGCAGGAAGTACCAACTGCCGTGCTGGCACTGCAGCCAGAAAAGTTTTTGATCTGCGGCCGTCGCCATCTTGTCCGCTGGACTCCAATATCCAAGTTGCCGCCAGACTCCCTGATCGAAGCCGTGGATCGCCGCGTAGAAGCGCCATCCGTTTCTGTCGAAAAGGTCAGAGGCCTTCTGCTTCATCGCCTTGACTCCCCGCGCGTACCACAACAGATCCGGGTTGGCAAAAGTCCCGCCATTATTCCATGCGTTTGCTCGCGTATAAGTGGCCATTGATTCACTCCGCCGTGCAAAGTTATTTTGTGGTTGATGTTCGTGAGACCTTGGTCAAGTTATCCTGGTTTGCCTGCCAATGAATCATGCAGCGTGGCGTCTTGGGTATGCTCCCTCGGACCGGAGGCCGAGGAAAGTACTGGGTCGTCTGCTGCACCTCGATTGCGGTTTGTTTGCCGAACAAGATCGTGATCAACTTCAGTGCTTCGTCAAGCCCGGAGGAGATGCCTCCGCCAGTAAGCCGATTCCCCGAGACGACAAACCGGGGATGTTTGCTATCGACCTTGATGTCCGGGAATTTCTTGAGACAGTTCACGACTGCCCAATGCGTGGTCGCCTTATGACCATCGAGCAGACCCGCGCGTGCCAGAAGAAGTGCCCCTTCACAGACAGAGCACACCCAGCTTGCCGCGGCTCCGACTTTCTTCAGGTAGGAGAAATAAGCGGATGCAGGTTCGAGCATCATCTTCTCCATGACTTCTGAAGCGCCACCCGGGACCCACAACACATCGAGCGTCGGAGTCGCCGCGAAGCTCGAATGGGCTTCGAACCGCACTCCGTTGCCGGAAGTGACCGGCCCTCCGTCCTCAGAGAGAATGACGGTTTCGAGTTTCTTTGGCGGAACCCACCCGAACATTTCATAGGGTCCTGCGACGTCAAGCAGGTCGACCCCTTCGTAGACTGGAATGCCGAGTTTCATCCCTGCTCCTGGACCGTTTTTTGTTTTCTCATCTGTCGCATGGCTTCCGGCTAACTTGCCTTGACTGCGATGAAAGAGGCGACCAATCCTGCCGGGTTTCCATCATGTGGCTTTACGCGGATGACGGACCCGGTAATGGCCGGCACCTGGTTGACTCCGTTCGGCCAATGCTCGGTGAGCGAGCCGTCGTAATCATAGAAATAATGTTCGGTGGGTGTTCCCGGACGCCCTTTGCCGACAATGTGCGCATGGGGCGGAGCTCCGTCTTTGGCCGGAGTTACGACGCCCTTCAAGTCCATGACATTGCCGGCGCCGAAGCTCAGTTCCCCATCGAAAACGGTGGCTGGCGCATCCTTGACGGTCCATGTCGCTTCGGCAAAGAGCAGGGCCTCGAGTTTATTCGGGTCGTTGCCTACCGGCGTGGGGTCATTGAGGAAACTTCGATACGTCCAGGTTCCCGCAAAGGGATTACTCATCGCGTCACTCCTGTTCTTTCGGTCTAGGGTTGTTGATCATCATCGGCTGCATCGCTCGCATGCCGATACCATTCCCGGGTGCGCCGAGATCCGGAACGATTTCGACATTGGTCATCATGCCGCTGTCCTCATGATCGAGAATGTGGCAATGGATGACGAACTCGCCGATGTACCGATCGTAGTTGGTGCGGATCATGACCTTGTAGTCGTTCTGGACGAAGACGGTATCTTTGAAGGCGTGCCACATGCCGCAGTACTGGTTCTGCAAGCCTACGGAATCGGGCGGTTCAAGGCACTCGCCGTGCGCGCCAAAGATGCTCTTGCCGTTATGCTCGACGTCCATCACCTCAAACGGGTTGACGTGAATATGGAAGATGTGAGGTTCACGCTTCGAGGTGAGTACCCAGTCGTCAGTCGTTCCAACTTGCCGGGTAAAGTCGATGCGCGCGGGATCGTAAGTTCTTTTGTTGATGTAGAACCCGAAAGCCGACCATGGTCCGAGCGGCGGATTGGACTGCGAAAAGGCCGGGCCGTTGGGAGGAAATGCGGTCGGAAAAGGCAGCGGGCCGATAAAAAAGTCGGCGTGCTGGACGTCGGAATTCACCGTCGCATCTTTTAGGTCCATCATGGCGTGCCAGGGCGTGAGATCTCCTTTCCGAAGGCCGGCGAGGGCTGCAGCGGGAAGAGTCTTGTCGCCCTTGTTGCCGTCATAGAGGGCCTCGAAGACGTAAGTTTCCGGATCGACGGTGATGGCTTTGCCGCCCTTGACGATGACTGTCGCGAGCAGTTGTATTTCGCTGGTCCCCTGACCTCCTTTTTCCCTTTCCGCCGGTGTTGCCGCCTGGTTGAGAACGCAATAGGTGCCTTCCCGCGGAAACACCAGCAGAACGTCGCTACGGTAACCGGGCTGCATGAAGTTAGTTCCGATACCGCCGCTGACGCTCGTCTGGATGACGCCGTCCTTGATGCCAATGGGACGGATGGCGGCACGAGTAAGGCCATCGGCAGCGATCTCGAATTGTGGAACCAGCGGGACGGGTTGGTTCGGTTGGCTGGTGCTAGGGCAGATCTCTTCGACGATCTTTGCCTGCTCCATGGGGGTTCCGCTGATGACTCCTTCGAGCGCCCGGGCAACGCGTGGGTTCTTGCTCGCCAGCATGGGAACGATCTGGAGGTTGACGGTATCGTGAATACCACCATGAATCATGCGCCAGTGCTGGATCACACCCGCTTGAACCCCAGTCAGGGTTGGCTGGACGGCTCCGTTGATGCTGGTGAAACGGCCGCTGGTGTCCCAGATCGTTGGCGACGCAAGCTGAAGCCCGAAGTTTTCGATGATGCCGACCTTGCCGGCAGGACACGACCAGGTATTGTCGGAATTGGTGATGATTGTCGCCAACGTGGCGTCGGTAAAGCACGCATACGGAATTTGCTGGAAGAGGAATATTTGCTCGGGAAAAGGTTTGTTGCTGGCATCGTGAAGGATGGTGTCAATGTCTCCCTGGGCACCGCCCGTGTAGTGGCGATCGCCACGAATGATGAGGGCGCCCGAGGCGCCGCTCGCGACCTGTGTGGCGGTGGATCCGTGGCGATGCGCGTGGTACCAGAATGTGCCCGCCGGGTGATCGCCGGGAATGTTGACCTCATAATCGAAGCTGGTTTGCGGCGCGATGTTAAGCAGCACGTTGTCGCTGTTGCCGGAGGGAGAAACGTGCAGCCCGTGGAAATGTATGTTGATGGTGTTGAGACAGCCCGCCGAGCCATCGGGAGGATCTTGCCCAGCCGGACACGTTGGGTCCGCTTTTGCTAGGTGATTCATGAGGTGAACCCGCAGTGTTGTGCCGGGGCGCAGCTCGAGCACCGGGCCGGTGAGACAGCCGCCGTAAGAGCGCAGTCGAACCTGATCCGTGCTACCGGTGGAGGGATTGAAAATGGAGTTGGTGTCTTCGCGGACGACCAGATTCACCGAGACGACATTTCCGACCTGACTGAGATCGCCTGCCGGATTGCAGCCGGTAGCGGAGATCGCGGCCTCGAGAGTGGTGACGGCTCCGGCTTTCGCGGGTGCCCCTAATCTCGGCGGAGCAAGAAATGGCTGAGGCGCCTGGGCCGAAGATAGAGTAGATACCGAAAAAGTTATGAGTGCGGACGGCAGCAGTACCCGGGAGAGTAGCGCAACCCCGCCTTTCATGGAATGCCCCTTAGTATGGATCATGCTTCCATCCCGAAAGCCTCGAAGAGATCGTTGTTCCCTGAACGCACGCAGCCAGAACAGTACTTTTCACCAGTTTCGACACAACAACTCTCAACCATTGGACATTTGCCAATGGCAACCTGTGATAAGGCCCAGTCATAAATCTCCCCTCACGCAAAGCCAGGGTTATAACCGTTTATGTGACACTTGTCCTATTGGGAAATCGGCGAGCAGAAGGCCCCTCGGACGAGAAGCCGCAATTTTCCGCTTCGTCCTTCACTCGCCGAACGCGCAACACCATATACGCTGCCCCCGACGCGTGTCAATCACCAACTCGCGGATCTTGTTACAGCTCCATGAAAACTCACTCAGGAACCAACAAGGTTCGTATTAGTGAATGTTGATGACCATCAGTCGTAAGTGCCGAATCAATCCAGAGCTACACAGTCTGAACTCCGCGTCATCCTAAGGAATGGCTTAGTTACCGTAACTCACTTAGATAGAGGTGACGTGCTTTCTATCTGCGGCTATGTCGGTCGACGGGGCACCGGACAAGGCCGGTACCCCGTGACTCCAGGGTATCGTTCCAGGGTATCAGTCCAGGGTATCAATCCAGGGTATCAACGGTTCCGAATTCACTCACTGCTTGTTAAGCAGTGGAGCGAATACTGGAACGGCAGCTGCAATCAGTGGAGCAGAGCGCGCGATTGGCGCTGCACTCGCACTGAGCAACTGCGCGGTTGGCAGCCCGGCGGGTGGCAGGGAGACAGATGCGCCAGCCGCGATGGCGGCCAAAAGGTCAGGTGGAGAACGCTTGCCACCTGCCTGTCCCTTCACTGGTACCGCAGCTGGCACGGCATTCCAGGCGAGCGCACTTGCGGTATCTGCCAAGTGCCGACTGGTTTCCGAAAGCGATTCCAGGATGGCTTGCAGTTTGGCCTCATGCATGAGTGATTCACCTCCTTTCTGTCGTGGAATTGACCGGCATCATCTCCGGTCAAACTCTGCGTGTCGAGATAAATGGCGCACCTGACGGGACTCGAACCCGCATCTCCCAACCCCCAAAGCTGGTGCTTTTGGGACCCTGTTGCTCCTGCTGTTCCACGCCGACCAAGTTCGAGGCAGTGATACCCTGGTGGAGCTGCCCTTCACCCCTTCGGTGATTCCCAACCGGACCGTGAGCGTCCTCATTGCCGATTAAGCTACGGGTGCGCATCTTAAATTCTCGAATCACCTCCGCCGCAACATCCGTTCACGTTCTCAGATTCATGACACAATCTTTCAGTAAATGGCTGAAACGCACGTGCTCGCAGTTCTGTCGAATCGCAGGTTCGCCGCCATTTCCACAAATTCGTTGATCGCTTTTCTTTCGAGATTTGCGAGCACAAAATCCAATCCGTTCCGCCGCGCGAGATTTGGTAACGGCAACACTCCACGAGGTCGCTCTTTGGTATAGAGCCAACCCTGCTCATCGAACTCCTGAAGGAGATCTTCGAGTGCCCTCGGTCCGGCATACTCGCCGCGGTAACCGAGATTGACGATCGAGTCCGCTGTCAGTCCCTGTTCCAAAAGCCATCGCCGGGTTGCCAGAGGAGGGTAGACGGCGCTGAGCCGGGGATTGCAGTCGTAGATAAAAACCCAGTTCCCCTCGGAGTCAAGCCGCGCGTCAAAATTCATCGGACCTCGGTAACCTTCTTCGACGGCCAGACTGCACAGCCGTCGAAGTTGGTCGCGCACAGTGTAAGGAATGTCCTCGGCGGTTAGCTCTGGCCCCAGATAGGAGCCAATATAGTGACGCCGGTCTTGATCTCCATACAATTGCCCCGCGGGCAAAAAATCAATCTCGTCCGCCGAAATGTCGCAGGTGATGCCAACGCCTTCGAACGAATTCTCGTCGGTGGCCGGCCGATCGATCGCTTCTTGCACCAGAATGCTGATGTTGTTTCTACGGCTCCGTTGACACTCCAGAAACCCCGCCAGTTCCTCACCCGAAAAAGCAGTTCTTTCCAGACTCGGAGCAATGGCGATATCCGCGCGCAGGGATTCGACGTCGGCGCGCTCATCAAGGTCCTGACCGAGAACGCGCTGTGCCACTTCCGCTCGTAGTCGGCCGCACTCTTGTTTGAAATTGTCCTCGCATATTCGGGACGCCACATTGCCGCCCGAGTCAAAACTTGATTTGACAAAAATCGCTCTCGGTTCGTCGCCCTCGCCGATGCTGTGTCCATTCCTGGCAATCCGGCGGAGATCCTGCCACGTTTTCAAATCCAGGAACTCGCGGGCGGAAAGTAGAGCTGTGCTTACATGCGTGGGGATGTGCTGTCTGAAATGACTCGTGCGCCGAATGTAGTACGCCTTGTTGTGCCAACGAAGTGCCACACAGCCGATTTTTCCGAGTTCGGTCACATCTGCGCCGAAACCAAACCCGTATCTTGAAAGGAGGGTGTTCATTTCGTCGACCAGGCGCGCGCACGTCGGAGACACCTGGTTCAATACCAATTCGCCTCGCTTCAGGCTGCCCTCGATTCCGGGATCGAACAGTTGTTCTTGGAAAAATGAACCGTCGTGAATCGTCAGAGCTTCGACGTCAATGGGAAACACCAGCGGAGTCAGAATGTCAGGAAGCTCGATCGAGATCCGATCGCTGATCGTCTTCATCCGGGTGGCGTGACTCTGCAACAGCCCGCGGTAATAGTTCCAGTGCTCTTCATTGATGACAAACAGGATGGGGCGGATGCCGCTGAGAGCGCTGTACGTCAGATAGCGGTCCTGGCATCGGAGCACAAAAGTGTTATCGGCCTCGCCACTGTCGACAAGAAGCAAGCCCGACACTAACCCTAACGGCGGAGCATCGGTGGTCGCACTCGAGTCGCGGGTGAAGCGAAACATCGGTATGTTGGTGGCTTTCATGCGATCGGCCTGCGGCGTCCTACACCCACACCCTCCGTGCTCTTGCATTCGGTGAAATTCGGGAATTCCCGGCGCAGGAGGTCTACGAAGCTTGCGAGTTCGCGCTGATTGCGGGCGATGATGCCGTCGAAAAAGGAGCAATGACAGATGTCCTCAAACAAAATGTTGTGGCAAATGAGGTAGCTGTCATAGGGCATGTGGGGAAGCGCATGACGGAGCAGGGGCGCATAAACAGCTTTTCCCCGCTGGTCGGGGTCGGCGTGGTCGCGCGGGCCTTCGGCGTCAAGCACAACGAAGTCGAACATCTCCGGAGTCGAATCAAGGTACTCCTCGCCGCAGGTGGTGATGATGGTGACCGCATCGCGAAACTCTGACTTCGCGATATTTCGTTGCGCGACCGATTGGGCGCGCGGGTCGGGGTCGACGAGAACAACTTTGCCCCCATGCGCGGCGATGGTTTGAATCGCAGCACAGGCCCAATAGCCGTAGTAGGAGCCCAGAAAGACTGCCGAACGAGGCCTGGCGATGTCGGCAATGGCAAACAGCAGGCGGGCTTCTTCCGGATAGATATAAGTATGAAACGGGCCATGCTCGTATTCACTTTGGGCTCGCTTGATCACGTCATCGTAGCGGTGGCCGTCGTACTTACATCCGGGAAGAATGTCGCGTGCAGCCAGTCGGCACAACATCTGTTTTACGAAGTTTGCTTCCGAGCGGGGATAGCGCTTCGCGAAATGTACATCCTCTTGAGGCAGGCCGGCTGCGACCAACTCGAGCGCAATCGAATCCAGAAACTCGCCAAATGCGGCCCGGGACAGTTTCCCGCCGCGAAAGTGCTTATACTCACAACGCGTCTTCAGAACGGACCAGGCAATATCGTGGACTGGCCCAGGTATAGTCAAGAGTGCTGACATATTGCACCTCGTTTGTCTTCTTCCAGAATCGGCACAGGCCACGCCGCTTCCGCAATCATTCCCGACCCGCGCCCGCGAGCCCAAATTTCTTCTGTGATGTGCGGACAAAGAGGAGTGAGCAAGCGCAGAAATATGCTCCCCGCTTTCGAAAGGGCGGCACAATCCCGCGCGTCCAGCTTCGATCGGCGGCTTAGCGCATCCTCTTCGTATTGCTTCAATCGCGCGAACAGTTGCAGCAGATTGGACGTGGCCAGGTGGTAGTAGTTTTGGTGAAGCGATTCCGTGGTCCGGGACAGGGCGGTCTCAACCTGGCGCCCGAGCTTGCGAGTGAGTGAATAGGCCGGATCGATCTGCGGGTTTGCGGAATCGTCAAACCGGATGGAATGGGAATTGCGGTCGAAGAAATTCCAGACCTCTTCCAGAAAACTGCTGGCCTGTCGCACCACGCTGTCGGACCAATTCAGATCGTTTTCGGGTGCGGCCGCACCGAGAACGCCAAAACGGAGCGCATCGGCACCATACTTCGAGATTAACTCGTCGGGGTCGACCACGTTGCCCTCGCTCTTGCTCATTTTGCGACCGCCGGATTTCACCAT
>Ga0307478_10002390_pt1 | contig 14816 bp, 10 predicted proteins | sample atmos_gasesECM4C_2_FD_203713 | JGI IMG/M metagenome (GOLD analysis project Ga0307478, IMG submission 203713) | Hardwood forest soil microbial communities from Morgan-Monroe State Forest, Indiana, United States - atmos_gasesECM4C_05 | ecosystem: Environmental > Terrestrial > Soil > Temperate...
GCCGCGCCCCGCGCCCCCGCGGGCCCCCCCCCGCCCCCCCCCGGGGGGCGCCCGCCCGCCCCCCCCCCCCGCCCGCGCCCCCCCCCCCCACGGCCGGGTCGCCCTCCTTAGCGCGAAGCGCGAAGGAGGGCTGCTCCACCAAAAACCGCATCGTTTGCAGGCGCGAAGCCAGGCGCAGCACGACCACCCGCGGATCGTTGACCATCGCCAGCAGCATGCGCCGCAGCGCCTCGGCCTGCGATTCGTGGCGCTGTGCCTCGTGCGCGCCGGCGGCACGCGAGCGAAGGCTTTCCGACAGCAGCCTCAACTGGCGCAGATCACTGACCAGGACCGCCACCGTCGGCCCGGCCCGGCCACGGACCCACTCGTCGGCATCGCGCAACACCTCATGCGCGCCGAACAGGTAAGCGGCGGCCAGCAGATCGGGGGCCTCGCGAACCGAACGCACGATCTGTGCGACGCCCTCGGCGTGATCCTCCATCGGCTCGCCGCTGCGCAGAAGGCGGCCCTCGTACAGCGGAAAAATCAGGGCCCGCGCCTCGACCGCATTCAGGGCCGACTCCGTCCCCGGCGAGGGATGCTGTTGCTGCTGTCCTGTCACTGCGATGTCCTGGTCCCAATCCGCTCTGCACCAACGTCGCAACCTGCAAATTACACCGCCCGGCACAATTGCGGCCGGGAGGACCCGATGCACAGGCGACCTGTCTCACGGCAATTGCCCCTGAACCTGGATGCGGCGCAGCGCAAACGGCTGGCCAAGGAGGCCTTCGAGCTGATCGAGCGGGTGCTCGGCCGCCGCGACCAGGGGCCGATCTTCGTGCCGACGCCGCTGCAACGGGTCGAAGCGATGAGGGCGGCTCCGCCGGAACACGGCACCGATCGGACCGAGCTGCTGGAGAGGCTGCAGGCGGCCGCCGAAGGCGGATGGAGCAAGTCGCACGGCGGCGACCTCGGCTTCATTCCCAACGGCGGACTGTACAGCGGCGTGGTGGCTGCAATGCTCGCCGCCGGTCTGCACACGTTCACCGGCACGGCGTTCGAGTCGCCGGGCCTGGTCGCACTCGAAGAAAGCGTCCTGCACTGGCTGGCCTCGGTGTTCGGTATGCCGCCCGCGACCGAAGGCTTGCTGCTGTCAGGAGGCTCGCTCGCCAACCAGACCGCAATCGTGTGCGCCCGCGACAGCGGCGATTTCGCGCCGGATCGCAGCGTGGCGTACCTGTCGGAGCGAGCACATCACTCGCTGCGCAAGGCGATGCACCTGTGCGGGATACCGGCCGGATGCATTCGGTCGATTCGCGCCACTGCGGCGGGCCGGATCGACCCGCAGGCGCTGGGCGAACAAATCGAGCGCGATCGGGCGCGCGGCCAGCGCCCGTGGCTGATCGTTGGCGTCGCGGGCAGCACCGACACGGGGTCGGTCGACGACTTGAATGAACTCGCCGCCTTCGCATCGCGCTGTGGCGCCTGGTTTCACGTCGACGCCGCTTACGGCGGCATGTTCGCGCTGACCGAGCGGGGCGCGGCGCGGCTGCAGGGAATCGCGGCGGCCGATTCGGTCATCGTCGATGCCCACAAGGGCCTGTTCCTGCCGTACGGCGTGGCCGCCGTGCTGGTGCGCCGCCCCGGAGCGCTGGCGCGTGCACACACGGGCGAAGGGGCCTACATGCGCGACGTGCAGCGCCTGCCGGACCTGCCGAACTACTTCGAGCGCGGCCCCGAGCTGACGCGGCCGTTTCGCGGCCTGCTCGTCTGGCTGCCGCTGCATCTGCACGGCGTGGCCACCTTTCGGCAGGCGCTGGACCGCTCGCTCGACCTGGCGCAACAGGCCGCAGCCCGCCTTCGCGCCATACCCGGAATCGACGTGCTGCACGATCCGGATCTGTCGATTGTTGCGTTTTGCGCGGCGCATGGCGATGTGACCACGCAGCGCATCTTCGCGATCATCAACGAATCGGGACAGGTGCGCGTCTCCAGCACCATGCTGCACGGTCGAACCGCGATCCGCCTGGCTTTCCTGCACCCGAAGACGGGCGAGGCGCAGATCGACGCGGTCGAGCAGGCCGTCCGCGGGGCACTGGGGCCGCAATAGCCGCCGCCGGGCACGCAATGGCCCAGCCGGGGGTCGCTCGGCAAGGCCCCGCAGACTATCGGTTACCCGGCGCGCTAGAAGCTGTAGCGCCCCGTCACGCCGATCAGGCGCGGCATGTTGGTCAGGTAAGCCAGCCGGGCGGTGCGGCCACGCTCGTAGTCGAGCGCCAGCCGGGCGGTTTTGTCCCAGAGATTGTTGACGAAGCCGGCCACCTCCCAGCGGTCGGTCTTCACGCCGAGCCGGAAGTTGCCCAGCGCGTAGCCGGGTAGCCGCGGGTTGAAGTTGACCTGGCTCACGGTCAATGGACCGCCGAACTGGTCGAGCTGTGCCGCGCCGCAGGGTTTGCCACAACCGCCGATCACGCCGAAATTTGGCGCTTCGTTTTCGAACTGGGAAAACGACGAGCCCACATACTGCACCGTGAGAACGCTGAACAGGTTGCGTCCGGTCTCGAGCGGGCGCGTGTAACCGATACCGGCGACAGCCTGCAGCCGTGGCGCGGTCGGCAGGCGGGCGCCGTCGGCCAGGCCGCCAACCACCGACGTCACGCCGGTCTTGGACACCGACGTGACCGACGAGGTGAGCTCGGCATTCACCCAGGTCGCCGAGACGCTGAAGTCCCAGGTCGAATTCGGCCGCGCGGACAGCTCGGCCTCGATGCCGGCGCTGTGCGCGTTCGGCACGTTGAAGACGATGCGCGAGGAGCAGCTGCCCGCAGTGGTGGTCGCCTGCAGCTCATGGATCTGCGTCCAGAAGAGCGAGGTGTTGAAGATCACCTTGCGGTCGAGGAGCTGCATCTTGGCGCCCAGCTCGTAGTCCCACGCCTTCTCGTCCTTCCAGTTCTTCTGGCCGCCGAAGGTCACGATGTCCGCCGGCGAACACAGCGGTATGTTGAGCGGGTCGTTGATCCCGCCAAGCCGGAAGCCGCGCGAGACCTGGGCGTCGAACAGCAGGTCCTCGCTCGGCTTGTAGGTCACGATCGCGCGCGGCGACAGGCCGTTGGAGCTGACCGTACCCTCGTTGGCCGAGCAGCACGTGAACAGGCCGGTGAAGAGCTGCGTGCGGCTCTCGTTGAAGTTGTAGTAGCGCACACCGGCCGTGCCCGACCACTGGTCGGTGACGTGCCACGTGCCCTCGCCGAAGAAGGCGTACTGCCGGAAGTTGTAGTGAAGGTCCGAGAAGAACGGGGTGTCGGGCGGGGCCTCCTGGTTAACCGACGTGGGGTACCCGAGCCTTGTCGAGAAGGCGTCGTATCCCGGCGTGGGCAGATCCTGGCCGTAGCGGCGTCCGACGTGCTGGAAGAACGCTCCGCCAAGCCAGTCCACTGGCCCTGTATTGGTCGAAGCCAGGCGCACCTCCTGGCTGAACACGTTCAGCTCGGTGCGGTCGTACAGCGCCGAGCTCAGCCGCACGTCCGCGGGTGTGGCCGTCGCATGGACGGGCGGAGGTCCCGGGTTGATGATCGCGGGCCCCGGGCTCAGGGTGTCAAACGTGATGCTGCCCGTCAGCTGGGTGGCATCGCGCCTGACCGTCAACTTGCGGTGCGTATACGAAGTGACCGAGGTCAGCGCCGCGCCCCCCAGATCGTAGTCGGCCTTCAGGTCGCCCAGCTGGAACTGGTCGTTCAGGCCTTCCGGCTGCTGCGTGTACTGCTGGCGCTCGCCGATCGTCACTGCCGGCTGGGTCGTCGTATACGGGTTGGCCAGGAGGTTGTACAGGTCCACGCGCGGGAACCCGCCGGTGTCCAGGTCCTGCAGGACCAGTCGCGGCTCGACGCTCAGGTTGTCCGTGGGCTTCCACAACAGGGCGAGCCGGCCGCCGTAGCGGTCCGCCGTGTTGACGTTCTTGTTGATCGCGCCGCCCGGCTGGATGGCACCGATGAAGCCCGGTTGGTGGTCTTGATAGAGAACGCCCCGCAGCGCCGCCGTCGGGCCGAGCGGAACGTTCAACATGCCGCGTACCGAGCCACCGGCGTCGGTGTTGCCGGCGGCGGTGAAGTCGGCGGTCGCCTCGACATTGCCCTCGGAGACGCCGAGCCTGGGAGCTTTGGTGATGTAGCGCAGCGTACCCGCCTCGGAGCCGGCCCCGAACAGCGTGCCCTGCGGGCCGCGCAGCACCTCGAAACGCTCCAGGTCGTACAGCACCAGATCCGGAGTGAACAGGGCCACCGAAATGGGCGACTCGTCCAGGTAGACGCCCACCTGCTCCTTCACCCCCGGCTGGTCACGGATCACCTGCCCGGAGCTGATGCCGCGGATGGCGATCTGGCTTTGACCCGGCCCGAGGTCGGCGATGGCCAGGCCAGCCACGTTGCGCGCCAGATCGACGATGCTGTCGGCGCCGGCATTGCGAATCTGGCTTTCGGTGGGCGCGGCCACCGAAAAGGGTACGTTCTCCAGCAGTGAACTTCGCTTCTGGGCCGTAACGACGATCTGCTCCGGGCCGGTCTCTGTTCCCTCAGCAGCCGGTGGCGTTTGCTGAGCTTTGATGGCGGGGGCGAACAGCACAACAACAAGAGCCGCGAGACTCTGCTCGGCACAGGATCGGGGCATGATTTTTCTCCTCTCCGTCTACGATCGGCTCGACAGGCCGATTTGCGGGCGAGTCTAGTTGCCCTGTTCGACGCTGTCGACGGCAGTGTGTGATATCCGCCAAAACGGAAACGCCACCGGACTCGATCGGGCAAAATGCCGCATGCTCGGTCGGCTGCTCGGTGCGCTCGCCCCCGACGCGGTCGATATCCCGGCGCCTTTGTGGGACCGCGTGGTGGGCGAACTTGTCTTCCTGCGCCGTTTCGCCACCCCGCCCGGATCGGGCTTGCGCGAGTTGTGCGGCCGCCTGCTGGCGACCAAGGTGATGACGGGCGCCGCGGGTCTGGAGCTGACATCCCATATCCAGGTCACGGTGGCGGCCCAGGCTTGCCTGCCGATCCTGAAGCTGGGCATCGACTGGTATCGCGGCTGGAGCGGAATCATCGTGTACCCATCCGAGTACGTGGCGCGGCGTCGCATCCAGGACGAAGATGGGCTGGTGCACGAGTTCGAGGAGACGGCCGCGGGCGAAGCGTGGGATGCCGGGCCGGTGATCGTCTCGTGGTCGCAGGACGCCGGCGAGCCGGTTCCGGGCGAAGCCCCTTTCAACGTCGTGATTCATGAATTCGCGCACAAGCTCGATCTGCTGAGCGGCCAGGCCGATGGCCTGCCGCCGCTGGATCGACGGCTGCACGCGGGGCTGGAGCCGCATCAGTGGCGCCGCGTGCTGGACGATGCGTACCAGCGCTTCGGCGCGGCGGTCGATCTGATCGAGCTGGAACTGCCCGGGGACGTCGATCCGGAGTCGAGCCAGGCGGCCCCGTACTACGCGCGGCTTGCGCTCGATCCGTACGCGGCGCAGGACGAGGCTGAGTTCTTCGCGGTGTCCAGCGAGACCTTCTTCGTCGATCCGCAGCGGCTGCGCGACGCGTTTCCCGACTGGTATGCGCTGTTGAGCCGGTTCTACCGGCTCGATCCGCTGGCCGGCTACTGAAACCGGGACGCGCTGCTCGCCGCGCTATCCGGCGCCACCGATGCGGCACTGACCCGCTTGCGGCCCAGGGCACGCCGAATAACAAGCGCGGCCGCCACCACAACGGCGCTCAGCGCGCTCAGCCCGAGCTGGACCATCAGGCCCGGCGTAAAGGCCATCAGCACCAGCACCGCGGCGATGCCGCCGATCACCGCGTAGCTCAGCCAGGGGAACAACCACACCTTCAGCGCGAGCTGTTCGCCCTGGCGCTGCAGGCGCTGGCGGAAACGGACCTGACCGAGCGCGATGATCATGTAGATGAACAGGATGATCGCGCCCGACGTGTTGATCAGAAACAAAAAAACGCCGTTAGGCGACAAGACCGAGGCCAGCGCCGCAGCAAACCCCGCGGCGGTGCCGAACAGGATGCCGAGCCGGGGCACGCGCTGCGCCGAGGTCGCCGCGAACATCGCCGGCGCATCGCCCCGCCGGGCCAGTTCGTGCAGCATTCGCGAGGCGACGTACAGCCCGGAATTCAGGCACGACAACACGGCGGTCACGGCGATCACCGACATCACGTCAGCGGCGCCGGGGATGCCGATCGTCTGAAGCGTCCGGATGAAAGGCGACTCGCCCGGCACCACGCTGTCCCACGGCACCACGCTGACGATGATGCCGATCGATGCCACATAGAAGATCAGGATGCGCAGGGACACGGTGCGCGCGGCGCGCGTGACGTTGCGCGCCGGCTCGGTTGTCTCGGCCGCGGCGATGGTCGCCACCTCACTGCCCATCATCGAGAAGATCACGACCGGGACCGCTGCCAGCGCAGCGCCGATTCCCCGCGGGAAGAATCCGCCGTGCGCGATCAATTGATGGGCGGCCTGCGCCGGCCCGGGGCCGAAGGCGACGATGTACGCCAATCCCACCAGGATGAAGGCAGCGATAGCGCCGACCTTCAGCGACGCGAACCAGAACTCGAATTCCCCGTAGGTCCGCACCGACAGCAGGTTCGACGCAGTCATCGCAGCGATCAGCACAAGGCCGATCTGCCACACCGGCGCGCTAACCCAGTGCTGCAGCAGCGTGGCGCCCGCGATCGTCTCGACTCCGACCACGATGATCCAGAAATACCAGTACAGCCACCCGGTCACGAATCGGGCCCACTCGCCCAGTCCGAGCGCCGCGTACTCGGCGAAAGTCCCGATGCCGGGCCGCGCCACCGCCATCTCACCCAGCATCTGCATGATCAGGAACACCAGCAGGCCGGACAGCGCGTAGCTGATCAGGACCGCCGGGCCCGCGATGTTGATCGCCGCGCTGCTGCCGACGAACAACCCGGCTCCGATAATGCCGCCCAGCGAAATCAGCGTCACATGGCGCGGCTGCAGCGACTGCGCCAGTTCAGACCGCGCTTGATCCCCCATCCGGTTCCCCCTGCGTTCGCGCGGCCGCGAATCGCGTCAAGACGCCAGCAGGAAGCGCCGCACGATCGCGATCTGGTCTGCTTCGAAGAACATCGGCGCATGGCCGACGCCGGGCACCTCGACCACCTGGGCGCGCGGGCCGCGCGCCGCCATCTCGGCCGCGGTGGCGGCCGACAGCAGGTCGGACTCGGTGCCGCGCACCACCAGCACCGGCCCGCGCACCGCGTCGTACAGTTCCCACAGCTTGGCCTGGGCCAGCGCGTTGGTCTCGGCCGACGTGTCCGCCAGATTCTGAGCGATCCCCGGGTCGTAATGAAAGACCCACTTCGACCCTTCGAAGCGCATCACCGACTCGGTCAGTTCGCGCCACTGCTGCGCCGTTCGCAGCCCGAATCCGGCCGAGATCGAGCGCACGTACTCGGTGGCCTGCTCGAGGCTGTCGAAATGCTCGCTCTTGCCGACGTACTCCGCAATCCGCTGCAGCGCGTCCAGCTGCATCGTCGGTCCGATGTCGTTCAGGATCAGGCGCCCGATCGGAGCGTTGGACTGTCCCGCCAGCGACAGTCCGATCAGCCCACCCATCGACGTTCCCAGCAGGTCGACCCGATCGACGCCCGTGCGGGCGATCAGGTTCGCGATATCGAACGAGTATTGCGGCAGCCCGTACAGCTTCGGATCGGGCAGCCAGTCGCTGCGACCGCGGCCGGCCACGTCCGGGCAGACCACCCGGTAACTATCGCTCAGGCTGTCGGCCAGGCGGGCGAAGTCGTTGCCGACGCGGGTCAGGCCGTGCAGGCAGATGAGCACGCGCGGGTTGGCAGGGTCACCCCAGTCCGTGTATCGGACCGTGTGAAATCCGTACCGGTTCAAGCACCTGACTTCACTCGAGCGGGGCGTACCCATGGCGGATATCGGCTGAACTCCCAACGGGCGGCCCAACGTGGGCCGGGCCCCAGCGGCACATACTATCGAGAAATCGGCTGCGCGCCCGGGGGATTTTTTCAGTCGTCGGGTGCCGAGGCGGCCCGGGCCTCCTTCGCGCTTTGCGCTTCGGAGGCCTCCGCTTCCTTCGCCGCGGCTGAAGCCGCGGCGAAGGAAGCGGGCTCGTTCAGCCAGTAGCGCGCGTGATCGAGCCGCCACTGCTCCAGCGCCCCGGTTCCATCGGGGCCGAAGCGCCAGCGGGCCGCCCCGCTCCAGTCGCTGCGGACCACGCGCGCACCGAGGCGCAGGTAACGCGCCACCACCTCCGGATGCGGATGGCCGAAACGGCTGCGGTAGCCGGCCTGTATCGAGACCCAGCGCGGACGGACCGCATCGATGAACGCCTGGCTGGACGAGGTCTTGCTGCCGTGGTGCGGCGCGACCATCAGCTGCGCCGGCAAAGCGGGCCCGAACGCCGCGACGATTCCGGCCTCCTCGCGCGCCGGAACATCGCCCGTCAACAGGATCCGGGTCGCACCCTGCTGGACCAGGATCACGCAGCTTTTCGAGTTGGTGGTGGCCCGCGGGCGGTCGTACAGTGCCGCTGGCGGATTCCATACGGACACCCGCAGGCGGCCGATGGTCGCGTGCTGCCCCGCCTCGCAGCGCTGCACCTGCCGGGCCATCTGCAGCATCGGCTGATCCACGTCGATCGACGTCAGCACACGCTCGACCCGGATCGCATCGATCAGCGACTTGGCGCCGCCCGCATGATCGGAGTCCAGGTGAGATACGACCAACAGGTCGATGCGGCCGATTCCGCGCGCTCGCAGGTAGGGCGCGATCACGCGCGCGCCCGCGTCGGCGTCCTCCGACACCTTCGGTCCGGTGTCGAAGACCAGGGTGCTGCCGGCTGTTTCCAACACCAGCGCCATGCCCTGCCCCACGTCGAGCGCCGTCAGCCACAGCGCGTCCGGGCCCGGCCGCTCGGGAGGCATCACGAACGCCGGCACCAGCCAGGCAGCCCCGGCCCAGCGGACCGGCCAGCCGGCGGGCGCCAGCAGCCATCCGATGCCGACGCACGCCACGGCAACCGCCCAGGCCGGGGGCGCGGCGAACGCGTCCCAGGCGTACGGCAGTTGCACCAGCCAGTTCAGCATGGCCGCCAGCAGCGCGAACAGAGCGTCCGAGACGTGCAGCATCCATTGCGCCGCCGGCAGCAAAGGCTGTCCCAGGCAGCAGGCCAGTGCGCCCAGCAGCGCCAGCGGCGTGACCAGGTAGCTGACCAGTGGGATTGCGACCGCATTGGCGACGGGCGAAATCAGCGACACCTGCTGAAACAGCACCAGCGTCAGCGGAACCAGTCCGATCGTGACCGCCGCCTGCACGCGCGCCGCCTCGCGCAAAAGGCGGCCCAGCGATGCGCGCCACGCGGCCAGCCGGTGGCGCCATCGCCCGGGCAGCGGCTTTGCGGTCCGCGGCGCCATGTCCGCCGGCTCCATCAGTCTGCCGTTACAGACCAGGAAGATCGACGCGACCGCTCCGAACGACAGCCAGAAGCCCGTGGCCGTGACGGCCCAGGGATCCCACAGGCACACCACGGCCGCAGCGCTCGAAAGGATCGCGGCCGCACTCAGGCGCATTCGCAGCAGCAGCGCGCCTGCAACCGTGGCGAGCATCACAAATGTCCGTTGCGCCGGTACGCCCCAGCCCGCCAGCAGGCAGTATCCGAGACCCCCGCACACCCCGGCGAACGCACGCACCGTCTGCACCGGCGCGAGCGCCAGCAGGCGGCCCGATCGGCGCCAGAGGCAGCCGGCCGCTACCGCCACCAGGCCCGCGATCATCGTGATGTGCAGGCCCGAGATGCTCACCAGGTGCGAAATGCCGGTCCGATTGAACAGCGTCCAGTCGGACTGGGCGATCAGCCCCTGGTCTCCCATCACCAGCGCGATGATCACCGGACCGTAGCGCCGATCCTGCAGCAACTGCTGCAGGCGATCGCGCAGAGCGGCGCGCGCCCGGTCGATCATCGGGTTGAAGCGCCAGACGGCATCCTGCAGGCACGACGGCGGCGCCTGGGCGGCGCCGTCGCGCACGGTTCCAGTTGCGCGCACGCCCTGTTCCAGCATCCACAGCTCGCCGTCGAAGCCGGCCGGATTGAAGGTGCCTTGCGGGCGGCGCAACCGCGCCGTCAGGCGCCATCGCTGCGCCGGGCGAACGCCCTCCGGCTTGCCCTCCGTAGCCTTGGCGAAGGAGGGCGTGTTGGCGAAGGAGGGCGTGTTGGCGAAGGAGGGCGCGTTGGCGAAGGAGGGAGCCTTGGCGAAGGAGGGCGCGTTGGCGAAGGAGGCAGCCTTGGCGAAGGAGGCAGCGTTGGTCGAGGAGGCGGGCTCGTACCAGGACAGATTGATGAGCCGTGGCACATGCACGCCGCCGAGCTCGATCTGTTCAACCTCGAAGACGAACCGCACGCCGCGCTCGATCCGGCTCGGAAGGCCGGCGATCACGCCGACCATCGGGATGTCGCGCCCCTCGTCGGCAAAGCTCAATTCGTCGCCGAGGCGCTGCTGCGCGATCAAGGCGGCGTAGCAGTACCCGAGCAGCGCCGCCGCTGCGCAGGCGGCGATCTGCGCGGCCGGCACGCACGCGCGCCGCGCGGCCCACGCGCCGGCCGCCAGCGCCAGGGCCGCGGCCAGCATCGCCGCCAGCGCTCGATGCGACGGCAGCTCGCTCGCCTGTTGCAGCCACGCCACCGCAGCGACGAAGGCGACCAGCGCAAAGACCACGGCCCGGCGCCTGTGACGCGGCAGCTGGCGCGCGCGGCCGGCGCTCTCGCCTACCGGCGCGGACTCACCGCTGCCAGCCGCGGAAACGCATCCAGCACGTTGCGCCGGTTCAGTTGCGCCAGCTGCTCGGCCGGAATCGAGCGAAGCTGCGCGATCACGGCCGCGATGCGCGGCAGCTCGCCCGGTTCGTTGCGCCTGCGGCCTGGGCCGCCGGCTTGGCCGTGCAGCCATTGCGGCGCGATATCCGGGGCATCGGTCTCCACGACGATCGCCGTTTCGGGCACTTCGGCGGCGTGGCGGCGTATCCGCAGCGAGCCGTTGAAGGTCGCCGAGCCGCCGAAGCCGAGCCGGAATCCGCACGCGATGAATTCGCGCGCCTGCTGCTCCGAACCGTTGTAGGCGTGCGCGATGCCGCCGGGCACATCGATCCGGCGCAGGTACTTCAGCAGCCGATCGGCCGACCGGCGCACATGCAGGACCACCGGCAGCGACCAGGACCGGGCCAGCCGCAACTGCGCTTGATAGAAGTGCTCCTGTTGTTCCACATCGGGCGCGCCTTCCGCGAAATCGAGCCCGATTTCCCCGATTCCGACGAAGTTCGGATCGACCTGGGCCATGCGCACCGCCTCAGCCAGCTGATCCAGGTCGCTCTCACCGGCGTGCGACACGTACAGCGGATGAATTCCCAGCGCGTAGCCGAATCCGAACTGATGGGCGACCGCGCTGACGCGCTCGAAGGTGGCGGCCTCCACGGCCGGGACCAGCATCATGTCGACGCCGGCGGCGCGCGCCCGTTCGACGACCTGATCGCGGTCGGGATCGAACTCTTCGGCATCCAGATGACAGTGGCTATCGATCCACACGGGTGAGCGTCCCATTGCCGATGGCTCAGCTTCGAAACCAACGCAGTGTAGGCGGACCGGCAGGTCTGCCACGACCGCCGGCGGCAGTGCCGCGGGTCAGTTGGCGGGCCGTTCGGGTTGCAGCCGGCCGTCGCTGAGCCTCATGACCCGGTCGCACCGGCTCGACAGGTCCGGATCGTGGGTCACGATCAAAACGGCCGCGCCGCTGCGCCGTGCCGCGTCCAGCAGGACCTCGAACACGGTGCGCGCGGTCTCCCGGTCCAGATTTCCGGTTGGTTCGTCGGCCAGCACGCACACCGGTGTGCCGACCAGCGCGCGGGCGATCGCGGTGCGCTGGCGCTCGCCGCCCGAGAGCTCGCTCGGGTGATGGGCCAGCCGCTCGCCCAGGCCGACCGAGCTGAGCACGTCGGTGGCGCGGATGCGGGCCCGCAACAGCGCGGTGCGCCGGATCAGCAGCGGCATGCAAACGTTGTCCAGCGCCGTGAATTCGGGCAGCAGATGGTGAAACTGGTATACGAAGCCGAGCTGCCGGTTGCGCAGCCGTCCCCGATCGGCCTCGCTCAGCGACGACAGCGGCTGCCCGGCGATGGACACGGTGCCCGCGTCGATCGAGTCCAGTCCTCCGAGGCAATGCAGCAGCGTGCTTTTGCCCGATCCGGATGCGCCCACCACCGCGACCACCTCGCCCGCGTGAACTTCCAGGTCGACGCCCTTCAGGACCTCGACGGCCAGGTTGTCTTCCCGGTAGGCCTTGAACACGCCGCTGGCGCCAATCGTCTCAGTCATAGCGCAGCGCCTCGGCCGGGCGGATCCGGGCGGCGCGCCAGCTCGGATACAGTGTCGCCACGAACGACAGAATCAGCGAAATGACGCAGATCGGAACGATGTCCGAGGCGCGCGGGTCGGACGGCAGCTCGCTGATGAAATAGATCGACGGGTCCAGGAAATGAATGCCGAAGGCGTGCTCGACGAGCGGAACGATCGTTTCCAGATGCGTGGCGAGCACCAGCCCCCCGGTGACGCCCAGGCCGACCCCGAGCAGGCCGACCAGAGCGCCCTGGATCATGAAAATGGCCATCACGCTGCCCGGGCTGGCACCCAGGGTGCGCAGGATCGCGATGTCGGCGTGCTTCTCGGTCACGGTCATCACGAGCGTGGACACCAGGTTGAACGCCGCCACCGCGACGATCAGGGCCAGGATCAGAAACATCATCCGCTTCTCGATCTGGGTTGCGGCGAACCAGGTGCGGTTCACGCTGGACCAGTCCCGCACCAGCACCTGCGGCCCGAGCTCGCGCGCGAGCCGCTCGGCCACCTGGGGCGCCTGCTGCATGTCGCGCAGTCGCAGCCGCACCGCGGTCGGGCCATCCAGCCGGAATACGCGTTCGGCGTCCGACAGGTTTATCAGAGCCAGTGCGCTGTCGAATTCGTAGTGGCCGGACGTGAAGGTGGCCACCACCCGGAATTGCTTCAGCCGCGGGATCATCCCGGCCGGAGTCAGGTTGCCCTCCGGCGCCACCAGCGTCACCTTGTCGCCCACATCGACGCCCAGCGCGTGCGCCAGTTCCCGCCCCAGCACGATGCCGAAGCGGCCGGGCTCGAGCGCGTCGATTTTTGCGCCTTGCAGGTGTTGCGCGATGTCCGACACGCCGGTTTCCCGGGCCGGATCGATCCCGGAGATCAGCGCGCCCCGGACCACATCGCCGCGTACCAGCATCGCCTGCGCCTGCGCCAGCGGCGCCGTGGCGAGCACCTCGCGTTCGGCGCGGGCGCGCTGCGCCACGTCGCTCCAGTCGTTCAGCGCGCCCCCGAACGCCTCGATCTGCACATGCGGGATCACCGACAGCATGCGGTCGCGCACCTCGCGCTGAAATCCGTTCATCACGCTCAGCACCACGATCAGCGCCATCACGCCCAGCGCGATGCCTCCGATCGAGATCGCCGATATGAACGAAATGAACGCGTTGCGCCGGCGCGCGCGCCGGCCGGCTCGGGTGTAGCGCAGGCCGATCCGAATTTCGAACGGAATGCTCAAGATCGACCGGATGGAAGCAAGGGCATCACGGATTCTATCCAACCGACGCATTCGTACAATCGAGGCGTCGATCCACGCCTGAAACCGACGCCGACATGCCCCACGTGCTGCTCGTAGCAGGCGCTCTGGTGCCGGAGCAGCACTGGGAGCACGTCGCGCCGGACAGCGTGCCAGGGCGATTGGCGCGGCGGCTGATGTGCGCCGCGCGAACCGTGGAGCGCTTCGATGCACTCTGGTGCTACGGCGCTGCGCACCTGGCGTGGCTGGCCCGCGCCTTCGGTGCGCCCGGCGATCCGCCCGTGGCGGCGCCTTTTGCCTGGCGCGCTGAAAGCGGCCTGGAGCGGGCCGACTCGACGTCGGCCGGTGTCTGGTTCTGCGAACCGGTTCATTTGAGCCTGGAGCCCGAGCGCACGGTGCTCACCCCGATCGAATCGCCGCCGCTGAGCGGGCCGGAAGCCTCGGAGCTGTTCGCCGAGGCGGCCGACAGCGCGCAAGGCCATGGCGCGGAGCTGCGGCGCGGGGCCTCGCACTGGTACCTGCTCACGGACCCTGCGTGGAGCCTGTGGACCGTGGCGCTGCCGGCCACGCTGGGCGCTTCGGTCGAGCAGCGCCTGCCTCGGGGCCAGCACGCCTTGCAATGGCGTCGGCTGCTGAACGAGGTTCAGATGCGCTGGCATGCGAGCGGCGTCAACCGCGAACGGGAGGCGCGCGGCCAGCAAAGCGCCAACGGCCTTTGGCTGCATGGGGGCGGCGTGTGGGCTCCGCTGCCTGCGTCCCGCTTTGCCCGGGTCGACAGCGATGATCCGGCCGTGCTGGGCTGGCAGCAGGCCGCCGCCGACGGCCGCCGCGGCCCGGCCGGGCCCGATTCGCTGACGGTGTGGTCGCACCTTTTCGAGCCGTACTGGCGGGGGGATTGGCGCGCCTGGGGGTCGGCCTGGGCGCGGCTGGAGGCGGCCGTGGAGTCGTTGCTGCAGTCGGTTCGCGCGAGCCCGGACCGCCGGGTCGAGCTGGTCGCTTGCGGTCACCGCGCCGCCGCCACCTTTGTGCTCGACGGCGGCGCCGGACTGCTGGCGTGGCGGCGCCGCGCGCTGCGCGAATGTCTGCTGGAGCCCGCCCCGTGACGGCGATGCGCCTGATCGAACGGGCGCACGACCCGGCCGCTGCCGATCGGCTGGTAGCGGCCGGCCTGCC